>Ga0070741_10000119_pt1 | contig 302960 bp, 304 predicted proteins | sample Coa_R1_4_FD_66440 | JGI IMG/M metagenome (GOLD analysis project Ga0070741, IMG submission 66440) | Surface soil microbial communities from Centralia Pennsylvania, which are recovering from an underground coalmine fire - Coalmine... | ecosystem: Environmental > Terrestrial > Soil >...
GGGCACAAGCCTGGAGATTCCCGTCGGCGAAGCTATGATCGGCCGGGTGGTCGATGCGCTCGGCAGGCCTATCGATGGGCAGGGCCCAGTGGACGACACGCTGCCCCGGCGCAACATTTTTGAACTGCCAACCCGTTCAAATACCTTTACGGCGGCTAAGCCGGAGCTTCTGGAGACAGGCATTAAGGTAATCGATTTCTTTACGCCGTTCGTAAAGGGCCGCAAAATCGGCATTATCGGCGGCGCCGGTGTGGGTAAGACGGTGCTTACTATGGAGCTGATCCATAATATTGCCAAGTCCGGTGGTTCTTTGAGCTTTTTTGCCGGCATTGGCGAACGTATCCGTGAAGGTCACGAGCTGTACGAAACACTGAAAGAGCGCGACCTACTCAAGAATACGTGTATGTTCTTTGGCCAGATGGATCAGAACCCGGTGCAGCGTTCGCTGATAGGCACATCGGCAGTGGCGCTGGCCGAATATTTCCGCGACGAACATGGCAAGGACATCCTGTTCTTTGCAGACAACATGTACCGCTTCGTCCAGGCGAAGAATGAAGTATCTACATTGCTTGACCAGGTGCCATCCGAGGGTGGCTATGAACCCACCATTTTTTCGGAAGTGAAGACCATGCAGGATCGTCTGAGTTCGTCTGACAGGGGTTCCATTACGGCCGTGCAGACCATTTATGTTCCTGCTGATGACCTGAGCGATCCGGCGGTGCAGATGATCCAGCACGAGCTGGACAGTATCATCGTACTGTCCCGTCAGGTGGCAGAGCAGGGTATTCGCCCGGCCGTAGACCTTATCAGGTCCAGCTCTAGCCTGTTAAGCCCGGATATCGTCGGCGAGCGTCACTACATGCTGAGCGTACAAGTGCAGGCATTGCTGCAAAAGTATGAGTCGCTGAAAGGTATCATTGCCATTATCGGCGAGAATGAACTGTCTACGGTTGATCGGACAGACTATGCAAAGGCCAAAAAGCTTATCCAGTACTTTTCACAGCATATGCATGTCGTGGAGAACCAGACGGCGTATGGTGGCGAATCATTCTCGCGGGAAGATATGCTTAAGGGAGTGGAGGAGATAATCGTATAATGGGACAAACCAGAGGTTTTTCCCATCGCTCCGGGCGCCGGAGCGAATCCGCCGCTTGGGCTGCTCTTTTCCTGAGCTGCAAGGAATATTTATTATGGCGGTGAGACAAGAGGCGAGTACTGGGGAATTCGTCGAGGATAAATCCGTACCGGATAAAGATACTCGAAAGGTGGCCGCGGATAAGCTGCATGTAAAGGTATGGTCGCCTTTCCAGGTGTATTACGACGATGAGGCAAAGAGTGTATCCGGCGTCAACGGTACCGGCCCATTCGATATCCTGCCGCAGCACCGCAATTTTATTACGCTATTGGATGCCTGCAATTTAGTACTACAGACCCAGGACGGCGAGGTAAAAATCCGTATCTCGGGGGGTGTGATGCAGGTGCATAAAAATATCGTAACCGTGTTTTTGGAAGTTTGATTTCTTACCTAAGATCGAGCATATTTCAGGCTGGCTTTTTGGCGTCTAGTCGAACGCGATATAGTCAAAGCCAAACGTACTGCTGCCTGGCGGTGTGCTTGCGCTGCAGATACTGAAGCTGGTAGTAGAGCGATTGATGTAGTATTGAATGCCCGCAGCAGCAGAACCTACCGGTGTGATAACGATATGTGGGGTGCTATTGAATTTCGTGGTGAAATTGATCGTAGCAAAACAGCCTGGTCCTGGGCTCCCGCCCGTGTTGATAGTGACAGAACCGGCACTATCCGAACCGCTGACCGATACCGTGCCGCCGCTGCCAAGAGCAGTACCGTTGATGCGCCCAGGCGTGCTGCCGCCGGCGGACAAGTGGTGCGTAACGATAAGATCGCCATTGAGCTGCAGCGAGCCCACACTGAGCGAAGGCGCAGACAATGCTCCCAGGAACGTACCGCCGCCATTCACGTTAAGGTTTTTCTGTACGTTCAATTGCCCTTGTACGGAGCCGTTACCCGTAAGCGCGAGTGACTTTGTAATCTGCACATCATCGAATGCGCTATTCCCGGTAACCCGTATGCCGTTAATCGCCAGGTTGCTTCCTACCTGCAGTGCACCTGCCACTTGCAAGTTGCTCCGCACGACAACACTGCCACCAAAGACCGTATCACTTTGGACGCTGAGCGTATGTTTCGGCTCGCCTACAGTTACGTCGCTATTGGCGAGCTGATCCAATGTGCTTTGGGGGAGCGATTGCGAGCCGAGTGAAGTTGGGGTATTGGTACCGTTTTTGGCTTTCAAGTAAAACACAACACCAGTTGCCGCCGCCACGACGATAAGTATCAGAAAGAACAGCAAGTAGATGTTCAATCCGCCGATAAACCGTCGAAGCAAGCTGGGACGGTTAATGATCGGCCCTTGGTTAGGCACGACGGTTTCGGGCACGCTAGGCTCATTCAGGGCAGCAGTATTTGTAGTATTACTGCCACTAGAAGATTGTTGCACAGATGGAGCAACCACCGTCGTCGGTGTTTCTAAAGAATCTAATTCGTTATCTCGGTTGTTGTTTAAATCATCCATATGGCGTCGCAGCGCTATTTACTCTTATGTTTAGCATACTAGATATTGCAGAAAGCGTAAACGGATTTGAGTTTTGCCGCCCTATGCGCGACAATACATGCAATGAGGCGACGACTTGTAACCACGAGTGTACTGTTGCTGGCGGCTGTAACGGCGCTATTGGGTACGGTTACCGGCACCAGCTGGGCATGCACCAATGCCCAGACGTGCTCTACCAATTACCAGCTGAACGAAGCATTTTTCGGTAACGGCGGCTCGTTGGACTCCACGTGCTCCGGTCATTACTGCGCCAAGCAGTCGGCTGGCGAGACTACCGTGGGCAACCCTTCCAGTACCAATTATCAGGCGCGCGCCGGATTCAATACCGACCGCACACCCTCGTTGACGTTACTCGTCAATGATTCTCAGTGTCCGTCATATAACACAGGAGTAAATTTAGGATATTTATCAACTACAACACCGACGACCGGTACGGTAAATTTTTCGGTCAAGTCATACCTGGCTAGTTCCTATACGGTCACTACCGTCGGTACCCCTCCAAAATCTAATGGCACTCCTTCGCATACGTTTGCTGCGCTTACGTCTGGGGGCACATCTTCGCCTGGTACGGAGCAATTCGGCATCAACCTCGTAGCTAACACTAGCCCCGGCGTGGGATCTAACCCCTCGCAGCTTCCTGACAGTACTTTCGGGTTTGGTCAGGCCGCAACTGGCTACAATACGGCAAATACATTCAAATACAACAACGGCGACACGATAGCCAAATCGCTCAAAAGCTCCGGTACTACATGCTATGTCATGTCGTATCTGTTCAATATCAGCGGCGTTACCCCCGATGGCGTGTATACGTTTAATCAATCAGTCGTTGCCACCAGCACTTTCTAGAAAGTGTGATTTGTCGTATTGAATCCAGCTGCGTCTGGGGCGGATAATAGCTACAAATAACGATGGGGGCAGGATGAAGCGACCAAAAGTAACGGCAGGAATAGCCATATTGTCTAGCGCACTTTTAACCGTCGGGCTGCTATTGCCAAGTGGCGTTTCTGCAGTAGTCCCGGGCGTTAATAGTCTAGCAAGCGTAAGCTCGAGCGGTATACAAGGTAATGATGACAGTACGAGTAGTGGCAGCTCTGTCAGTGGGGACGGCAGGTATACTACTTTCTATTCCTCGGCTAGTAACCTGGTGTCTGGGGATACTAATGGTCGAAATGATGTATTTGTGCGTGATAGTACGGCCGGGACGACCTCATTGGTAAGCGTTTCTAGCACGGGTGTGCAGTCTAACGCCTCAAGTATCGACCCAGCAATGAGCTACGATGGACGCTATGTCGTGTTTGTATCTAACGCCACTAATCTTGTTTCCGGAGTTACGGACGGCAACCTCCATATCTATCTGCACGATATGGGCACAGGATCTACTTCCGTTGTTGATACAGCCGCAGGAGGAACCTTGGGCAATGGGCAGAGCGATTACCCCGATGTTAGCGCCGATGGACGATTCGTGGTTTTCCAGTCTACTGCGAGTAATTTGGTAAGCGGGAGTTCAGGCGGTCGCTCACAAATCTATGCCAAAGATACATCTACTGGATCTATCGATGAGCTCAGCGTGGGGAGTGGTGGCTCAGAGGGTAATGATTCTAGCATGACGCCAAGGATAAGCTGCGATGGTGGGGTGGTTGCCTTCCAATCAAGAGCTTCGAATTTAGTGTCTGGGGATACTAATGGATATTCTGATGTATTTGTGGACTCGCTTGGCTGGAGCGGTAATAACTTAGCCGACGTAACGTTGTCCGGAAATAGTACAAGTCAAAATCCGGATGTGTCATGTAATGGGAATGTCATAGTGTATGATACTAACGCGAATAATATCGTGGCTGGACTCCCCAGTGGAAGCCAAAGTGTATTGGAATATAATCGTCTCTCATCTTCAACGTCGATTGCTTCGGCAAATTCAAGTGGGGCAGCAGCGACAGGTATAAGCCTAATGCCGTCCGTTAGTGACGACGGCCGCTATGTAGCATTTCTGTCGAATGCTACTACTGGCTTGGATGCAACTCGTTCGTATGATATTTTTGGTAATCAACAACAGACGTACATTAAAGATATGAAGACAGGCTTGACCCAAGTATTGTCTATCGATGTCGCAGGCAACGGTACAAGCGGATCAGTAGACGCGCTCTCTATAAGCTCAGACGGCTCAATTGTGGCCTATGACAGCGTAGCCGAGGGGCCAACAAGAGGTTTGGTGGCCTCGGATGGCAATGGTCATCAAGATGTCTTTATGTCTGAAACAGGTCTCTAGATGACGTCGGGACTTCGGGTGTTAGCTGCTTGTTGTTGCGGCTACTGTGGATAAATGATGGTTCTGTGAGAAAACTTCGCTTGCGGTGGTAAAGATAAGCATGATAGAATCTCGCATGAGAGCAGACCATTACCAAAACCAGAAAGAAGGAAAAACCAAGATGAAACATAGAGTTCGTTTACTAGCGCGTTGCGTGTATACGCTGCTGGCATTGGGTGCATTTGTAGTGCCCGCGCTGCCGATTTTTACGCAAACAGCTTCGGCCGCACAGGTCAGTACGCGTAGTATCCAACTAAGCAACTCGACGCCTAGCGCAACCAGCGTTTCGTATCAGCTGACATTTACGCCAGTTACAACCGAGCAAGAACTTATAGTAGACTTCTGTGGTGATACCCCGCTTATTGGCGCGACATGTGCTTTTGCTGCTGGAACGGTGCCGAATGTTTCTGGTGTGACATCAAGCGTTGGTACAGCTACGACGGTAGGTAGCGGTACGCCCGTGCACACCATAAAGGTTACCGGCCTTACTATGACGGGTGGCTCGCCATTTACTATTACGTTTAGCGGTCTGACGAACCCTAGCACCGCTACATCGTTCTACGCACGTGTCCTTACATATGCAACAGGTAACGCGACAGGCTATGTTCCTGCAAATACCACCGGTGGCAGTACAACCACTGGTACATACGTCGACTATGGCGGCATTGCGTTAAGCACCGCGAGTCAGATTACTATCAGCGCATCAGTTATGGAGACGCTTACGTTTTGCGTGTCCGGCTCGACTATTACGAACTGCGGTACAACTACGACTCCGTCGCTAACTATTGGACATGGCACGCCGCAGATCATTGATAGCACTGCCGTTGACGTCGCTTCCGCATACACGCAGCTTTCAACGAATGCAACATCGGGTGCGATTATCCGCATGAAAGCTTCAAACAGCTGTTCAAACGGTGGGCTTAGTTCAAGCGGTGGGAGCACCTGCAACATTGTTGGCAATGGCTCTACGGCCGTCACGATGGCCGCAGGGAACGGTACTGCTCAGTTTGGTATGTGTGTCGGCAAAGGTTCTAATACCACGATAGCCGCCACATATACGGACGGTAGTGCGAATAATTGCGGTACATCTTGGAACGCTACGAGTACCTATGGCATGAACGGTACGAACCTTACTTCGACATATGGTGATCAAGTGTTCTCGACCACCGGCCCTGTTAGTGCCGAGAACAATCGCTGTACATTTGCTGCAACGGCTGCCACTACAACCCAGGCAGGTATCTATACGGGCAACGAATCGCTTATCGCAACGGGTAAGTTCTAGCTGCTACAATTAGATGAATGAGCCGCGTAATCAGTACCATCCGTAAATCCCGCATTACGCGACTGCTCGTGATAGCCCCGCTTATACTAGTGGGGCTATTCTTTTCGTCGCGTGTGTATAGCGCGGAGCTGCTGGACCGTAGCCTGATGCTCGATAATAATTTGCCAAGCGCTAACGCGCAGTATCAGCTGCAATTTACGGTACAGGCGTCTGAGATGCTAGGGTCTATCAAGCTGCAATTTTGTGCCAATGATCCGCTATTCAGTGATCCATGCACTACTCCGGCCGGGATGGACGTAACTGGTGCGGTTATTGCAAGCCAAAGCGGGGCTACGGGATTTGCCGTATCGCCGACCGACACAAATGCAAATACGCTCGTTATTTCACGAGCTCCTGCGAGCATTGCGTCACCCGTAACACTCACGTATGAGTTTACGAATATTATTAATCCGTCGTCTGGTGGCACGTACTATGGGCGTCTACAGACGTTCCCGGGCAGCGATACCAGCGCACCCGAGAACGACCACGGCGGTATGGCATTTAGTATAAATAATCCTATACAGATTAGCACGACTGTCCCTCCGTATCTTTTGTTTTGCGGTGGCATCACTATTTCTAATTTTGACTGCAGTACAGCAAGCGGGAACTACGTAAATTTCGGTAACCTAACAAGCGGTGCGACCAGTGCGGCCCAGACACAGTTATTGGCTGCAACCAACGGCCAGGGTGGGTACCAAATACAGGTGTATGGCTCTACCATGACGTCGGGTAACAATGTCATTAACCCTATGACCGCGAAAGATGTGTCCAAGCCCGGTACCAGCCAGTTCGGCATTAACCTGGCTGCAAACCAAACGCCGCAGGTGGGTGCAGATGTACAGGGGCCGGGCAGCGCTACGGCAGCGACCGGGTATAGTCAGTCAAATTGGTTCCAATTCAACTCCGGTAATACCATTGCGGGCATCACCACCTCGGATTCGTACCGGCAGTACACCGTGAGCTATATTGTAAACATTCCAACAGGGCAGACACCGGGCGTATATGTTGCTACACTAACGTATGTCTGTTTGGCAAACTTCTAATGGTTTGCTAGGATATAAAGAAGAAATTAAGAGGGATATGAATACATGAGACGACACAATGTGTTGGCATCGGTGGGGGGATTACTTGCGGCATTGGTACTGGTAGGTACTGCGGTATTGCCAGCCGCTGCGGCAACAAGTAATACGTCCATTGGCGGCAGCGGTAACGGCCTGAAGGTTTCGCCGGTTACAACCGACCTTACTATTACGCCAGGCCAGACCAAAACCACTGTGGTATACGCGCAGAACGTAACGAGCGCACCTATCACCTTGCAGGTAGTCATTAATGACTTTACCGCCAGCGGTGATGAGAGTGGCGCCCCAGCCCTGCTATTAAACCCAGGCCAGTATGCGCCAACGCACAGCCTAAAGCGCTTTGTTGCGCCCATTAGCAACATTACGCTGCAGCCAGGCGAGCAGAAAGGGGTGAATGTTGCTGTTTCTATTCCCAAAGACGCTTCGGCGGGCGGCTACTATGGTGCGGTTCGTTTCGTGCCTGCATCAACCAATACCAGTAGCACGGTAACACTGTCGGCTAGTGTTGCTTCACTTATCCTGGTGCGCGTCCCGGGAGCCGTGAAAGAGGATATGCAGATGTTGAGCCTGGGCGTTAACCAGGGTACGGGCGGTGCGTCGCAGGTGCTGTTTACTAGCAACAAGAACATCATTGCTACCATGCGCTTCCAGAACTCTGGCGACGTGCAGGAGCAGCCGTTCGGCAAGCTGCTGCTGAAGCAGGGCAGCAAGACACTCGCTACCTACGAGATCAACAACACCACGCCTGCAGGCAATGTGCTGCCGGGTAGTATCCGCCGCTTTACGGTGAATCTGGACAAGACCGGTGCTTTCGGCAAGTTTACGGTAATCGGCAACTTTGGGTATGGTTCAAACGGCCAGCTGCTTAGTGGCCAGACGACTTTCTATGTCATCCCTCTGGCACTGATCGGCATAGTTATTGCCATCATCTTGGTCATTTTGTTCTTCATATTTGTCTTCCCGAAGATGGTACGGTCCTACAACAAGCGTGTCATACAAAAGGCAAGCAGGCGTTAGCCTTGCCACTTTAAGCAGGTTTCACTAAGGTTAAAGTATGGGGATGGGCAAATACGCCGCCAATAGTCGCAATATAGCAGCAGTGCTGCTGTGCGGCGTCGTGGCGTGTTTTGCGCTTGCGACCCCCGTGCATGCGCTTGGGTCGCAGCAGAATCCGCAATCTTCCTCGGTGGGGCTAGAGGGTACAGTGCCAGGAGCCGCCCCGACGCAGGCGGCGACCATCGGGGTGCCCACCAATGGACAAGTATTTACCAGCTCGCCTATTACCGTTAGCGGTTTATGCAAGACAGGGCTGCTCGTAAAGATTTTCTCTAACAATATTTTTGTGGGATCGGCACTGTGCACGAATGGCAGCTTCAGCTTGAAAGTGGATTTGTTCAGCGGACGCAACGACCTTATAGCCCGCGTGTACGACAACCTGGACCAGCAGGGACCGGACTCTAACACGGTTTCGGTAACATTTAACGATGCGCAATTCGCGCAATTCGGCTCACATATCACTATTTCCAGCACCTACGCCCGGAAGGGAGCTAACCCTGGCGAAACACTCTCCTGGCCGTTTATCATCAGTGGCGGTACCGGGCCATACGCACTTAGTGTGGATTGGGGCGATGGCAAGCCTGTCGACCTAAAGAGCGTGTCGTTTCCGGGTTCGGTTACCATGGACCACGTGTATGCGCAGGCCGGCGTGTACACGGTGACGGTGAAGGGCACGGATGCCAATAATACGTCTGCGTATTTACAAGTAGTTGGTGTTGCGAACGGCCAGGCGAGCGGTAGTGTGTCTTCGGGCAGCTCTACTACGGGTACGACACCGAACGGTCAGACTATCGTGGTGTGGGAGCCGCTGCTGGGGGCTATCCCCATTATCCTTATCGCATTCTGGCTAGGACGGCGGCACGAGTTGTACACTATCCGAAAATCACTAGAAAACAGCCGTGAGCAAATAGTATAGGCTAGGAAGCTGTATGTGGCCGCTGGATACGGCCGGAACGTTTGAGCAGTTCCAGCTTGTCGTGCAGGGCCATAAGAATGGCGTTCGCCCATAATGCATAGCCGAAGTCGGACGGATGAAAGCCGTCTTTGTATATAACCTCACCAGGAAATTGCCGTACAAACACGGTCGTTTGCCGATAAGCGTCTACATGAACCAGATCGTACTTCTTGGCGATGCGCAAGACTGCGGCATTGAAGCGTTGTATACGGAGTTTTGCGAGCGGCTTCATGGGCGGCGGTATAACGCGTAGGAGCGAAAAATTAGGAATATTGGTGATGGCGATGATGGCGTGCGTGTTAGCTCGCAGGCTCTCAACGATATGCGTCAGATTGCGTCGGAAGGCACCTAGGCTGCTATGTCGAAGAATGTCGTTTGCGCCTACGGATAAAGTAATGAGATCGGGGTTGACGGCTATAGCTTGCTGCAGCTGTCCCTCTAGTACATCGGATGCTCGAGCTCCGCTCTTTCCAAGGTTGTAGTGGGTTGCTCCCTTGAAGCTGAGCGATAGATCTGCGTATATAAGGCTGGCGTAGGTACGGCTGAGCTGTGAGGCTCCTACGCCCTCCACGGTGCTGTCGCCAAGCGCGACGTATACGAACGGGGCCTGCCGGAATGGTACGTGCTGTACGAGGCGCATGAGTGCTTTGAATAGGGTGCTGTCCTGAATCCGTTTCATATTTGCAGTATACTGCCCCCTTAAGGTCGGTGCTGTAAGCAAACAGGCATGCGACAGCGGTGGAATAGTTTGCTAAAATATACGAGTTATGGCAAAAAATACGAAAGTATTCGTTGGTATGTCTGGCGGCGTAGACTCATCAGTCACGGCGGCGCTGCTGCTAGATGCGGGCTATGAAGTTACCGGTGTCTACATGAAGAACTGGAGCCAGGATCTGCCCGGTATGGTTTGCCCGTGGAAAGAAGACTATCAGGACGCCAAACGGGTAGCGGTGCACCTAGGCATTCCGTTTAAGATGTATGATTTCGAGCGTGAATACCGCGACAAGGTCGTGGACTATATGTTAAGCGAATACCAGGTAGGCCGTACGCCTAATCCCGATATCATGTGCAACCAGGAAGTGAAGTTCAAGCTGTTTTTGGAGGCCGCACTTGAAGATGGGGCGGATATGATCGCCACTGGGCATTATGCAAGGGTGCAGGACGGTCAGCTGTTCACGGGGCTAGATGCCAACAAAGATCAGTCATATTTCTTGTATCGTGTGACCGAGGATGCGTTACGGCGTTCGCTCATGCCTATCGGCGAGTATGAAAAGCCCAAGGTGCGGGATTTGGCGCGCAAGTACGGCCTCAGCACAGCCGAGAAGAAGGATAGTCAAGGTATCTGCTTTGTCGGCAAGGTAGGCATTAAAGATTTTTTGCTGCACGAGCTCGGCGAACAGCCGCATGGCATCATCCGCGACCAGCACGGCACTGCGGTGGGCGAGCACGACGGTGCGCTGTTTTATACCATTGGCCAACGGCACGGGCTCAACCTGGGGGGCGGTCTGCCATACTATGTAATAGGCAAAGACATAGCCAAAAACGAAGTGTATGTCACGCGTGATCTGCAGGATGATAACCTATGGAAGCGTCAACTGACCCTAACGGACCTGCACTGGATTAATGCTGTGCCCGAAGCGGGCAAGACGTACCATATTCGTACCAGATACCGCGCGGCATTAGTGCCTGGCGAGGTGCAGATAGATGGCCCTGCCGCCATAGTGAAGCTGCATGATGAGGTGCGGGCTATCACCCCCGGCCAATCCGCTGTCGTATACGATGGCGACCGTGTTGCCGGCGGCGGCATTGTAGTCTAGTTTTTGCAATTTTGGCGAATAGTGCTAGAATTCCTTGCATATTATAAACGCGGATAAAATATCGAAATTTCGACCGCGTAAAGTTTTGGAGCCAGCGTATGGGTGCATACGAAAGTGAGCCAGTTGTGGCTGCTACTCGAGCCGAACAGCTGATTCTACATATACAAAGTACGGGGATTATAGGCGCGAGAGCTAATACTGACGCTGCGGACGTTGCCATATCTGATGATGGTTTGGCAGTATACGCGATAGTGGACATGCGCGCCAGGGGTATAACCACCGATCCGGCTGATCTTGGGCAAAGCGCTCTTGATGCTATAGTCCACGATTATGGGAAGTTGCTGCCTGTTGAGGCGAAGGGGTATGCCGCTCGTAGGAGTGGTCGTGCTCTGCAGCATGCTGGCGAAGAAATCAATGATGTATGTTTGAACATCTCCCCAGAGGTGATGCGGCATGTGGGCGCCGCGGCGGTAGGGCTGTGCTTTTTTGATACCCCCGACGGACGACCGATGATGGTTCATACGCATACAGGTAACGCCCGGGTATATATGCAGCCGCACCTTGGTGGTAATGAATGGGGATTCTCGTGTCTCACGCTCGACTACACGGCAGCGGTCAATAATCTCGCTGAGACACCAGTAAATGACGGGGCGAATCGTAGCATCGACCGTGAGGTGGCTCGGCAATGGCAAGAGTATTTTGCGCAGACGACACAGCCGAAAGATATACAGAAAGGTGACCGCGAGCGTTTTAAGCACCGGGATAGATTGACCGCGGGCTTGGGCTATGATACTAGGCCAGTTATGGAAACGCATATGAATGAGGTGCATCCACGAGATCAAATTCTCTTGGTGAGCGGTGGCGTACATCTCAATTTGACAGATAGTGAGATCAACGATATTTGGCTTGCGACGCATTTTAGAGATGTTCCCCGGGCGATTGTTCATGCTGCGCAGGAGCGGGCCCAGGACAAACATTCGTATCGACACATGCTTGCGAATGCCAGTGCCATAGTCATACGCCTTAGTACGCGTGACGAAGAGGCTGCTACTCGTCCTGGTGTTGTTGAATCAGGATCATCCTACGGCGAGTACACACCGCCGAAGCCGATTAAGCGGGCAAGTCTGTTAAGCCGCCATAGTTGACTTCGTCTGCAGTTCGGGATAGACTTAATCACGAAAAGCGTTGACCGGGCCAAAGATACCCCGCGATTCTAAGAGAGCTCATGGTCGGTGAAAATGAGCATCACGGATATCTATCGCCACCCGCGAGCTGCCTGCGACGAGCAGGTCCGGCATTCGCCCGTTATAGCGAAGCGCTGAAGTTTCAGCGGACAAGGCCGAGCCCAGCAATGTGCCGGTAAAGACAAGATGGTACCACGAGTAAGCCTCGTTCTTGTCAGATACTACGCTAAGTAGTGTTTGGCATGAGCGAGGTTTTTTGTAGGGAAAAAGGAGACACCCATGAACGCACAAGATATACGCAAAGCATACCTGGATTTTTTTTCGAGCCGCAACCATGCGGTTATCCCGCGCGCTAACCTGGTGCCGCAAAATGATCCCACCACGCTATTTACCGGCAGCGGCATGCAGCCCCTTATCCCGTATTTGCTGGGTGAAAATCACCCCAGCGGTACGCGTTTGGTAGACAGCCAGACGTGTATGCGTGCACAAGACATCGAGGATGTCGGCGACAACCGCCATACCACGTTTTTTGAAATGTTGGGCAACTGGAGCCTGGGCGACTACAGCAAGGAAGACCAAATACAATGGATGTTTACCTTCCTGCTCGATGTCGTAGGCATTGACCCGAGCAAGCTGTACGTCACCTGTTTCCAGGGCGCGCCTCAATTCGATATTCCCCGCGATACTTCGGCTGCAGAGCTGTGGCAAAAGTTGTTCCGCGAAAAAGGCATAGATGCCGAGATCGCAGAAATTGGCAGCGAGGTTGAAGGCTACCAGCGCGGCATCAAGCCGGGCGAACGCATCTTTTACTATGATGGATCTAAGAACTGGTGGAACCGCGGCAAAACCGGTCCCGAAACCACACCAGTAGGCGACCCCTGCGGACCCGACAGCGAAATGTTCTTCGACTTCGGCACGCCGCACGACACCAAGTGGGGCGAACACTGCCACCCCAACTGCGACTGCGGGCGCTTCATGGAAATTGGCAATAATGTGTTTATGACCTACCGCAAAGTAGCCGAAGGCAAATTCGAACTACTTGCCAAGCCCAATATCGACCACGGCTCAGGCCTGGAGCGCATTGCTGCCGCTGCTATCAATAACCCCGATGTATTCAAGATTAGCCTGATGTGGCCGGTTATCGAAAAACTGCAAGCTATCTCCGGCAAAAACTACGACAGCCACCAGGAAAGTATGCGCGTCATTGCCGACCACCTGCGCGCCGCTACCTTCCTGGCGGTCGATGGCGTGGTGTCCAGCAATAAGACCCAGGGCTACGTGATGCGCCGCCTACTTCGCCGCGCTATCCGTTTTGCCTTCGACTTAGGGATAGAACAGAACTTTTTGCCAGAGGTGGTGCCAGTCATCGCCGACATGTACCACGCCGACTACCCCGAAGTAGCCGCCAACCGTGACAAGGTGGTAGAAGTGCTGGTCAAAGAAGAAAAAACCTTCCGTCAAACATTGCGCAAGGGCCTGCATGAATTCGAGAAGTTTACGCAGGTTATTGATCTGAGTGACAAAACTGTTCACTCGGTGCTTGATGGAAAGATGATTTTCACGCTGTATGATACATATGGTTTCCCCGTTGAGCTCAGCAAAGAAGAGGCATTTAGGCGTGACCTGGAAGTTGCTGCCGCTGCCGATCAGGAATTTGAACGGTTGATGACCGAACAGCGGGCGCGTTCACAGACAGCTGCTAAGGGTACTTTCAGAGGCGGTTTGATCGACCAGAGCGATATCAGCACCAAGTACCATACGGCAACGCACCTGATGTACCGCGCCCTCAAGAATATACTGGGTGAGCACGTCATTCAGCGCGGTAGCAATATTACGCCGGAACGCACCCGGTTCGACTTTTCGCATCCCGACAAGCTCACGCCCGAGCAGATTGCCGAAGTAGAACGCATCGTAAACGAGCAGATTGCACGCGACTGGCCCGTCAGCTGGCGCGAAGAAGACACCAAGCAGGCACTGGCCGCCGGTGTGTCGGGCGCCTTCGGCGACCGCTATGGCGACACCGTCAAGGTATATACCATAGGCGACCCGGATGGCGAGCATTTCAGCCGCGAAATCTGCGGCGGCCCGCACGTTACTCATACCGGCCAGATTGCCGAGGGCGGCAAGCGCTTCAAGATAGTTAAAGAAGAATCCAGCTCTGCCGGCGTCCGCCGTATCAAGGCGATACTAGCGTAGCCTAAGATATTAGGCGGCGGCCCGTACTTTTTTAGCTGATACAGGTGCTGGAAGCAGCGCCTCTGCGGCCGTTGCCAGCTTGCCCGCATACCCGGAAAGTTTGCCGCGCAGCGATTGCCTTGTTTGTCTTTCTGCTTTTACAGATTCCCAATACAGTGCAATACCCGGCATCTCGGCGGTGTGCTGCCGAATGGGCTGATGGGCAAAATGCTCAATAGTATCCTGACGGTGAAAGTTGGCCGTGCCCGGCGCATAATGGTTGTTGGCATCATCGAAGTCGTGCGGTCCCACTGGCTGTGCCATGGCGGCATCTCGGGCCAGTAACGCACGTTCACGCTGAATGACGTTAGCTCGGCGATGTGCGGCCTGAACTGCTGCTACTTCCTGCTGGTGGAAGGTCACTGCATGGTCGTCGGCGGCAAAGCCGAAGTCACGTGCCAGCGCTTTACGAGTGCGCTGTGTCCGTGCTGCAAAGGTGTGCGAAACCGCACGATAGTATACCGCATGGGTTATCTCGTGTTGCTGGTATTGCGGCACCTGGTTAAAATCGGGCTCAAGGGACGTACTTGATACAGGCGAGTGAGGAGGGGTGACGATAGGTACCGCCTGAGGTTCGTCAATGATATTCGGACGTTCTAGCAGTGAGTTCATAGTATTATATTAACATATAAACACTAAAAATGCAATACTGTGGGGTACAGGAGGATGGAACACTACTGGTTGTCTTGCCGAACCGTGTGCTAGAATGGTGCATATGCTTGATAAGTTCAAGACACTAAGCCAACAGATGGCGGGTAAGGCTTCGGCTGCTGTTCGTGGTGCTGCGGCCCGCACGAAAGAAAAAGTCCAAAATCGTGGTACAGCCAGCGCGCCGAATGACCAATATCTGGTAGCGCTTGATATCGGTACCGAATTCGTAAAAGCCCTTATAGGCAAGATCAGCGACGACGGCTCGGCTGTAGAGATCATCGGCGTTGGCCGCGCACATCAGCAGCTTAGTGATATGCAGGCAGGGGCGATATCTGACATCGCGGGCGTAGTGGCTAATTGCGACGCGGCGCTGAACGATGCTGAGCAGCAAGCGGGCGTGAGTGTCCGTCGCGCGGTTATTGGTATCGCGGGCGAGCTCGTGAAGGGCACGACCACTACAGTACGCATATCGCGCAAGGAGCCAGCCAAACCGCTCGACCTTGTAGAGGTAGAACGCATCATCCATTTAGTACAAGAACGGGCTGAAGCTGTTGCCAAGCGCCAGCTGGCCGTAGAGCTGGGCGGAAAAGATGTAGAAGTACGCCTGGTGAACAGTGCGCTCGTAGGCATGGAAATAGACGGCTATCCCGTAAATAACCCTATTGGCTTCCAGGGGAAAGAAATCGTCGTACAGCTATATACTGCATTCGCGCCAATGATTCATATTGGCGCTTTAGAACGCACGGCACAAGAACTCGACCTGGATCTGCTGGCGGTAGCGGCCGAACCGTTCGCCGTAGCCCGGGCGGTCATCGGCGATACGCAGAATGCCAACCTGAGCGTGGTGCTGATGGACGTCGGTGGCGGCACTACGGATATTGCCGTAGTGAACGAGGGCGGTGTACAGGGTACGAAGATGTTCGGCATCGGCGGCCGTGCATATACGCGGTCAGTTGAACGTGAGCTGAATGTAAGCTTCGAACAGGCAGAAACACTAAAACTCAGCCTAAGCACAGATCAGGTTGATAAGATACCGCACGCAAAGGTCGCTGCGATAGAATCGGCGCTGAAGAAGACCGTGGGCGTTTGGGTGAGCGGCGTAGAGCTGGCACTTGGCGAATTTGACAAACTAGATCATCTACCATACCGCATGTATCTCTGTGGCGGGGGTTCATCACTAGATATGCTCATTGATGAGCTCGAGGAATCCGACTGGTATCGCGAGCTGCCATTTACCCGTAAACCGGTGGTGCGCCGTATCCGGCCCGAGCAAGTAGTAGGTATTACTGACATGACGGATGACGTAAACGACCATACATTCATTACCGCCATGGGGCTGTTGCGTGTAGGCGTAGATACGCTACAGTTTAATGGTACGGGTACCAAATCGATCCGCGAAAAAATTGATAGGATGTTACGGGTATAAAACATATGGCAGCACCGGCAAATAATAAAGACACGATTTACGTCGATATCGACGACGAAATAACAACTATCATCGACAAAGTGCGTAGCAGCTCTGGCCGTATAGTCGCCTTGGTGCTGCCGAAGCGTGCGAGCGTCTTTCAGAGCGTCGTAAATATGAAACTGTTGAAGCGAAGCGCGGATGTTGCCAAGAAGAATGTCGTACTCGTTACTACTGAGCCCGGTCTGATGCCATTGGCAGGTTCAGTGGGGCTGCATGTTGCCGCTACGCCGCAATCTAAACCCGAGGTTCCCTCTGCGACGCCAGTGTCGGTAGATACTGCCAGTATGGATGAGGATAGTGACCCCGAAGAAGACGCAGAATATACGGCTGCAAATGCGGGCCATCGCCCTGTCGGGGAATTGGCTGGTACGGCTGATGGTATTGAAACGCTGGATGTTCCCGAGGAAGAAGATGAAAAACTGCAGGAAGCGCCTGCGCATGCTGCAAAGGCTCCGAAGTCTGCAAAAGACAAGCATCTGAAAGTGCCGAATTTTAATAAATTCCGGATGCTCCTATCCTTGGGTATTATCGTTTTGGTCCTGCTGGTATTCGGCTTATATGAGGCCTTGGCCGTACTGCCAAAGGCGACCATTGTTATAACGACGCACACGAGCGGGCAGAATGTCAGCCTTACGGCAGCATTGACGCCGGGTGCAACCGCGCTTGATACGGGCAAGGGCGTCGTGCCTGCTAAGATAGAGCAGCAGCAAAAGACACTGTCACAGCAAGTTGCCACGACGGGCCAGCAGAATAACGGTACTGCTGCCACTGGCACGATCTCCATGAGTGCGGGGGCTTGTAGTGCGAACGCTCCCCAATCCGTGCCCGCAGGCACTGGCGTAAGCACGGGCGGACTGACATACATAACTCAGGTAGGCGCCAGCTTCACACCTACTGTATATCATGGGCAGTGTACCTGGCAGGCCACAGGACCGACGAATATAACTGCACAGTCAGCGGGAGCAAAATACAATGTCTCTAGCGCTACGTTTAGCGTTGCTGGTCGTAGTGATATTACGGCTACCGGTTCGGCTGCAAATGGCACTGATAATATCATCCACACAGTAACTCAGGCGGACATCGACAGCGCTAAGCAGAAGCTGGGCAGCCAAGATACCGCATCTGTTCAGACAGCACTAGAACAAACGCTGCAGGGCGAGGGGCTCTACCCGCTGCCTGCGACGTTTAATGCCGGTACCCCAGTGGTAACGACAAGCAACAATGTGGGCGACCAAGCCGACAACGTGACGGTGACTGAAGCCATCACATACACTATGTACGGGGCCAAACAAGCCGATCTAGATTCGCTGATTAAGACGAATGTGGGCACACAAATCGACCTCAAGAACCAAGCGATCGTGAAGGATGGCTTAGCTACTGCGACCATAAGTGTCACGAGCACCGCGAACAACGTGGCGCAGATTTCATTACAAACGACGGCGACAGTCGGTCCGGATATCAATGTTGACACCATTAAGCAGCAATCTGTTGGTAAGCGTGCCGGTGATGTGAAGAGTATGATCAATGCTATCTCTGGGGTAACGAATGTAGACGTGCAGCTGAGTCCGTTCTGGGTCGGCAGTGTGCCGTCGCACGTCAACAAGATCACCGTTACGATAAACGGAGCAAAATAAGCGTGGCCGGTACGAGGGAGGACATACGGACGCTGTTGGCACTTGATGTAGGTGAGGCACGCATCGGCGTGGCGCTGGCAAATACGATGGCGCGAATTGCTCATCCTATCGGAGCTGTACCGCATACTGAGCGTGCCCTGGATGATATAGCTGCGATTTGTGAGCGTGAAGACGTGGGATTGGTGATATTGGGTTTACCCCGGAACATGCAGGGGCAGGATACTGCCCAGACTAATGCCGTGCGCCAATTCGCCGAGACGCTTTGCGAGCATCTTAAGTTACCATATGCCTGGCAGGACGAAGCGGTTACCTCGGTGCAGGCAGAAGCCGAACTGAAACGCCGGAAGAAGCCATATACGAAGAGTGACATTGACGCCCTGGCAGCGACCTATATCTTGGAGGACTACCTACATGCCGCGGTATAGCGTAGCCCCCCGTAGGCGGCATGTCCTACGGCGTATGGCGCTCATAGTGTTGGGGCTCATCGTGATACTGGCCGCTGGCGCTTTTGCAGTGCAGCGATGGTATAATGCGCAGCTGCGGCCGGTGGATGCGAGCACGACCAAGCAATACATTACTATTGCGAGCGGCTCTAGTGTTACTTCCATCGCTAAGCAGCTGCATACCGCTAAGCTTATTCGAAGCGCCCAGGCGTTTTCGTGGTACGTGAGTGCCCATAATGATCGAGACAGGCTCCAGGCGGGCACGTACAGCTTTGCTTCGAGCCAAAGCACATCCGAAATTGCCGACACGATTGCAAGCGGCAAGGTTGCCACGAATCTCGTGACTATTCTGCCGGGTAAGCGCCTTGACCAAATCCGTCAGGCATTCATTTCGGCAGGGTTTCAGCCTTCTGCCGTTGACGCTGCCCTGAGCGTCGCGCAATACCGCGCCGACTATCCGGCGCTTGCGGATAACCCGTCCAGTGCTAGTCTGGAGGGTTTTTTGTACCCTGATTCATTTGAGAAGACCGCCACCACCGATCCAAAGCAGATTATCGAAGAGTCTTTGACCGAGATGCAGCAGCACCTGACCAGCGATATCAGAAGTAGTTTTGCACGCGAAGGACTTACGGTGTATCAAGGAGTGACCCTGGCTTCCATAGTGGAACAGGAAGTGTCGAATCAGGACGACCGTAACCAAGCGGCACAGGTCTTCCTGTCGCGTTTGAAGCAGGGTATGGCTTTGGGGTCTGATGTAACGGCGTATTATGGCGCTATTATGGCTGGTGCGGCGCCGTCTACGGACTACGATTCCCCATACAATACACTGCTGCATAAGGGGTTGCCGCCCGGGCCTATCAGCAACGTGAATGACAGCGCGCTTACTGCTGTTGCGCATCCTGCTTCCACCGATTGGCTTTATTTCGTTACGGGCGACGACGGGGTAACGCATTTCGCCAAGACGCTTGACGAGCATAATGCGAACGTGGCCAAATATTGCCACAAGCTGTGCAGCCAAGCATCGTAAGTTGTTGGCTAATGCGCACATGAACGGGTGGACCTGTCTATTTTGTGTGTTTTTGCTATAATTGCACCTAATAGCACACTGTTCTGTACCCTATTTCTGCTGCTGTGCTATAACGAAGGCGGTCCAAGCGGCCACTAAAGGAGCTAGCTATTAGTAATACGACATCTCGTACTACTACCCGTCCGCGCATCATGTTGTTCCGTTCAGCCTCCGGGGCTGGTTTTTTGTCGCGTCTGCGAGAACGGGGCAGTCATGAGAGTGTGCGGCGGAGGGCGTTACGAATCGGCCTTATCGGCGGCAATATAGCTATCGTTGCTGTCGTTATGGCTATGGTGCTTCTGAATCCAAACCATACTGCGACACCTGTGGCGGCCACCTCAAATACTGCAACGGTACAAACGGCCACTGCACCAGTCGACCAGCTGGCGTCGGTAGCGGTAGCCGTAACGGTTGCCCGTATGGCAAATTTGCCCGAATCGGCTGCCGTGGCGAACCAGGCCGACTCCGAAAGTATCCAGCTGGCCATCGCCTCCACCGACAATACGGTAGTCAACAAACCACAGCTGGTCTCTACGGCGTTCCTGTCGAACAAAGATATCCATACATACGTCACCCAGGCGAACGATACGGTATCGTCTATCGCTTCTCAATTCGGCGTGAGTTCAGACAGTATCATGTGGTCGAACAGCCTGGTGGGGAATATTCTGCCCGCAGGCAAAACTCTGTATATTCCGCCGACGAATGGCATTGTCTATACAGTCAAATCTGGAGACACGGCAGATACTCTGGCGCAGAAATATCATTCGAACGCCGACAAGATTACTGCCTTCAATGATGCGGAGATCAGCGGACTGCGTATGGGGGAGCGGATCGTTATTCCGGATGGCAAGATAGTCGTGGTGCCGGTATATACGTCGTATTCCTATGGCAGTGCTTCTGGCTTTGCGTGGGGTTCAAGCGCCATATATGGCTTCAATGGCTACGACTATGGTAACTGTACGTGGTATGTGGCCACACAGATTGCCGTACCGGCCAACTGGGGCAATGCAGCTACTTGGGCGGCCGGCGCCAGGGCGGCCGGCTGGCATGTTAGCTCTACGCCCACAGTAGGTGCTATTGCCCAAACACCATATGCGGCAGGCGGCTTGGGGCATGTGGCAATTGTCATTGCCGTGCAAGGTGACCAGGTTGAAGTGCGCGACATGAACAACTACGGTGACGGTGGCGGTTATGCTAAAGTGGGCCAAGGTTGGGTGCCCATATCCGAGTATCCCAACTACATTACGGCGCCATAAACCAGTAACAGATGACAGGCGTTAGGTTTTTTGGCAATTTGTAGCTATACTACGAAGTAATATGAATTTTATAGATAAAGTTGAAGTGTCGGTGGCTGCTGGTGATGGCGGCAATGGCCGGATGTCGTTCCGCCAGGAGAAGTTCGTTTCCAAGGGAGGACCCGACGGCGGCGACGGCGGCAAGGGCGGCGATGTAGTGCTCGTAGCGAGCCGTAACCAGAATACGCTGGCACGCTTCCGTTTTCAGAAAGACCTACAGGCTCAGCCAGGCGGCGCCGGTGATAAACAGCGTAAACATGGCAGGAACGGTGAAGATCTGCTGGTCGACGTGCCGGTGGGTACGGTAGCATTCCGTGCAGATGGTACGGTGGTGGCCGACCTCGCCGAAGATGGTATGCAGGTGGTTATTGCAAAAGGTGGCCGCGGTGGCTTTGGAAATGCTCACTTTGTGAGCAGTGTGCGCCAGGCGCCCAAGTTTGCCGAAAAGGGTGAGCAGGGCGAGACCTATATGGCGCGATTGGAGTTGAAGATGATTGCTGATGTGGGGCTGGTCGGGCTGCCGAACGCTGGCAAATCTACCCTGCTGGCGCGTACGAGTAACGCCCGGCCGGAGATTGCCGACTATCCCTTTACTACCCTTACGCCGAATCTGGGGATGGTCACCGTGGACAAAGATCATAGCCTGTTGGTCGCCGATATTCCCGGGCTTATCGAGGGAGCGAGCGCGGGCAAGGGGTTGGGCCATGAGTTTTTGCGCCATATTGAACGTACTGCCGTCATTCTCCACCTTATCGATGCCTATGATGAAGACGTCACGAAGGCATACCAAACGGTGCGCGATGAACTGAAATCGTACGATGCCGCACTGTTGGAGCGGCCCGAGATTGTGGCTCTGACCAAGGTAGAAGGTTTGGACGAGGAAATCGTAGACGACCTGATGCAGCAGCTGCGCCGTGTGATCGCACACGATACGCCACTGTATGCTATCTCGGCGCAGGCGGGTGCCGGGCTGAAAAATTTGTTGTACGCCGTGCAGAATGCGGTGACACAGGTGCGTGAGCAAACGGCGGCTGCCGCCGAGGCAGAGGTACTCGAAGAAGCGCTGCCGGTACATACCCTCGCCAGAAGCGATAAAGACTGGGCAGTGACCAAACAAGAAGATGGTTCGTTCCTAGTGCAAGGTACGGCTATTGAGGGCTTTGCTGCCCGCACTAACTTCGACAACGAAGAAGCAGTGCAGCGTATCCGTGACATCTTGAAGCGGCAGGGTATCATGCCAGAGCTCGTGCGCCAGGGCATTCAGCCTGATGCAGCTATATATATCGGCCAGTTCGGCCCCGTACGTTACTAGTTGCTAAAAATGTATTTTTAGTATAGAATATTTATTCTCATCTTTTGGAGAGAAATATTTTATGCCAGAACGAACTCGTGACTTGCCGGTACTGCAGCCTTTTAGCCCCCTGGACATTCACTGCGGGAACTGTGAAGCTGCCTGCTGCCGGCGAGGCACCAGTATCCCCCTGACTGATACTGAAGTGCACACTTTGGAAATGGCGGGTACGGTATTGCGTTATGATAAGCGGGAGCCAGCTAGCCGCCTACAGACATTTGCGCGCGGCGTGGGCAGATTGTTGCATCAAAAAGTCGCCGATACGCGTGCGTTTTATGCCTTTGAAAGTGACTGTGGCAACCTCCGTGAAAATCCCGAAACGGGCCAGCTTATGTGTGCTATATATGAAGACCCCGAGCGTCCTGCAGTCTGCGAGGCCTTCAAGCAGGGCACCTATCAATGTATGGTGGTACGTACGAGCGCAGGCGTGAACACCGAGGAGCAACTGGCGCTGTTTGATCAGATGACGCGCAGCTAGTCTCTTTGCCCTAAGTGCGCTACACTGGTAGCCATGGCGGCTGGGTTTTTCTTTTACGATCTTGAAACGAGCGGGTTTGATCCAAAACAGGCCCGAATCATGCAATTTGCGGGGCAACGCACCGATGACGCACTGAATCCGGTAGGCGATCCCGTAAATATCCTCATTAAGCTTACGGCTGATACGTTGCCTGACCCTGATGCCATTATGGTAACGGGTATCACCCCGCAGGCGACACTCAGCGATGGTATTACCGAAGCGGAATTCCTGAAGTACTTTTATGAAAACGTAGTGCAGCCGGATACCATCTTTTTGGGCTATAACTCGGTACGGTTTGACGATGAGTTCATGCGGTATTTGCACTATCGCAATTATTACGACGCCTACCGTTGGCACTGGTGCGATGGCTGCTCGCGGTGGGATATCCTGGACGTAGTACGAATGACGCGCGCGCTGCGGCCCGAAGGGATCGTGTGGCCGTTTTCACCTGACGGCAAGCCGAGCAATAGGCTGGAGCTGCTGACGAGCGTTAACAAGATTGATCACTTCGCCGCCCACGACGCCTTAAGCGACGTCAATGCAACTATTGCGGTTACGAAGCTTATAAAAGATAAGCAGCCGAAGTTGTTCCAATATCTGCTTGATATGCGCGATAAGCGGAAGGTGGCGGGGCTGGTGCAGAGCGGTGAGCCATTTGCATACAGCTCGGGCACATACCCCAGTGAGCATGAGAAAACCACAGCAGTCGTGAAAGTGACCGACTTGCCGAACGGGCAGGGTGCTTTGGTATATAACCTGCGTTTTGATCCTAAGTTGCTCGCAGGCATGACAGTCGAGCAACTGGCAGACCGTTGGCGGTGGCGCAAGGAGCGGCCGGCCGACGAGCCGCCCCTGCCGGTAAAAGCCGTTAAGTTCAACAAATGCCCGGCCGTGGCGCCGCTCAATGTTATCGATCCCGACAGCCAGAAACGCATTGGCATAGATTTGGCAGCGGCCAAGCGCCATGCCGAAGCCCTTCGATCGCTTCCGGATTTTGGTGCAAAACTGCTTGCGGCAATGGAGATACTGGATAAAGAGCGCCCACAGCTGGCACTGCTGGCGAACGAACACGAAGTCGACGGTCAGTTGTATGATGGTTTTTTGGACGAACGCGACCACGACATGATGGGGGTGGTGCGCGCCAGTCGGGCCCATGAAATAGCATCACTGTCGCCCCATTTCCACGACCAGCGGTTACGTAACCTATGGCCGCTGTACAAAGCACGTAATTATCCCGAGGCACTTACCAGTGAAGAACGTGCGGTATGGGATGCGTTTTGCATGCACCGATTGATGGGCGGCGGAGCAAACGCGCGCATGGCTAAGTACTTTGCACGCATTCAGGCGCTTGCAACTACGCCGAACATACCAAATGCTAAACAATATATCCTTGAAGAGCTTAAGCTGTACGGGGAATCAGTCCTGCCTACAGATAACTCGGAATCAGACGTTTAAGCAATCGTATGACGCCGTTGAGCCCATGTCTGGGCAATTTTGAAGCGCCGCTGTTCTGCTCGTATCGCTAGCGCGAGCATCACTGCTACAAGCACAAGGCGGTGGCGGACAATTACCAGGGTCAGGAAGCATGCGCCAATAATCGCCGCACCAGCTAGCCAATCACCGAAGTTTATTTGAATGTCTGTGCCCGGCACAATACCAAGCATGAGCAGCTCTAACATGACCGCCACCTCTTAATTTGATCTGAATTATAGTATTTACTTGTTGGTTTAGCAATAGTATTTCAAATTAATTTTTAGCGTAAGCGTCTTACTACCTTATAAAAAAGAACAGAGCTCCAAATGGAGCTCTGAGTGCGGGGCGGGTGTGTACGGGACGGGACTAGTCGGCCTGACCTCCCTCGGTGGCCTTACCCTTGTCGACAAGGTCACTTACGCGCTGTCCGCCCTTCTGCCCGTTTTGCTCATAGAACTCGCGGTCGTGCGTTTCGCTGGTGCGCTGTCCACCTTTTTGGCCTGCCGCACGAGTGCTCATGCTGTCATCGTTATTCTTATTTGCCATAGAAGTACCTCCGTTAGTTTATTCACTTGCTTATTTACTGCTCCGAGGCTTTACCCTCATCTATAAGCTCACGGACGCGGGCACCACCTTTACGACCGCCCTTCTGCCCGTTTTTTACGTAAAAGTCACGGTTGTGGGTCTGGCTGGTGCGTTCACCGCCCTTATGTCCTGCTTCGCTGGTCGACATGCTGTTGTCTGCCATAACACCTCCTTTTAATGTTCATACATGTAACGCTCCTCAGGCAACGTTACGATACTTAGTCTAGGCCGGTGAATGATATAGGTCAGTGAACAATGTTGGAAGGCGGCCGTGACTTTTTGACCAACGTTCCGTTGAAAAGGGGACAGGTCAGGACAGCTGGCGCAGGTTCAAAGTGAGCGCCGTGCAATTTCTTACAGCATCAACGCATATTCACTACCATACTACCGGACACGCCAATGCGGGAGGGAAAGCATGCGAGAGTTTTTGCAGACGATAGTGCAAGAGGCAAGGTTACGCCGGGTGCCTAAGGCACAATATTTGCTACACCAGGGTGATACGCCGCTGGATGCATTCGTGCTAAAAAGCGGTGTCGTGAAGATGTGTGAAGAAAATGAGCGCGGGGAGAAAATCCTTCATCTGCTGCGAGAGAACGCGGTAATGCCGCTTGCATTCTTTTCGGGGCCGAACCAAGTCATTAAGTGGGCGTACGTAACACTGACCGATTGCGAAGTATTCGTACTGCCATATGAACGAATGATAGAAAAAATGCGTGAAGATAGCGATTTTGCGCTCAATCTGATGCATTGGTTTTCGCTGGAAGTACATGAGCTGCTAGTGCGACTTAGCAGTATGGAGCAGACGACCGTGAAAGATAAAGTGGTAGCGGCGCTGAAATTTCTGGCCGAGCGCCATTCGGCCACGAAGCGTGGCGGCTGGCGTCGGGTAACATTCCCGGTAAGTCATCAGCTGCTGGCAAGTCTGGTCGGGGTGAGCCGTGAGAGTGTTACTATGAGCCTGGGTGATCTGCAAAGAGAGCGGATCATCAGAAGTGAGCAATTTACGACACTTGATATCAATCCTAAACGCCTGGCGGTCGGCGGTGCGTAAGCCGCTATAGACTAGCATGCCAGGCCATTTTTCTTTATACTAGGAAAGTTGTGAATGATGCGATAGTGGTTCAGGGCGCTCGGGAGCACAATCTTAAAAATATAGATGTGACCATCCCGCGCGGTAAGCTGGTAGTTATTACCGGCCTTAGCGGTTCAGGCAAATCCAGCCTGGCCTTTGATACTATTTATGCCGAAGGCCAGCGCCGCTATGTGGAGAGCCTTAGCTCGTACGCGCGGCAATTCCTGGGTATCATGGAAAAGCCGGATGTCGACCAGATAGACGGTCTCAGCCCGGCGATTTCTATCGACCAAAAGTCTACCAGCCGCAACCCGCGAAGCACCGTGGCGACCGTAACGGAGATTTACGATTATTTGCGTCTACTCTTCGCGCGCATCGGTGTGCCGCATTGTCCTATAGATGGGCGCGCAGTAGTACGCCAAACAGCGGCCAACATCATTGAACAGGTGACCACGCTGCCAGCAGATGCCCGGCTGATGATTTTGGCGCCCGTGGTGATTGATAAGAAAGGTGCCTTCGAGCACATCCCTGAGCAATACCAGCGCGCTGGCTTCGCCCGTGTCCGTGTGGACGGCGTGGTATATGCATTGGACGAATTCCCGCAGCTTGATAAAAACTATCGTCATAGCATAGATGTGGTGGTGGATCGCCTGGTAAATAATGCGGATAGCCGTACTCGCCTGGCACAGTCGGTGGAGCAGGCGTTGGATGTGGCCGAAGGCCGCATGAAGGTGGTAAATGCCGATACCAACGAAGTCTCCGATTACAGCCTGATGTACGCTTGTCCGGATCATCCGGACGTCGTTATTCCCGACCTAGAACCGCGTACATTCAGCTTCAACAGCCCGCATGGTGCCTGTCCGGTGTGTACCGGCTTGGGCTCCCGCCTGGAGGTCGACCCCGAGCTGGTCATTCCAAATGGCCGGCTAACCATTGCCGAAGGTGCCATACGTCCCTACAACCGTTTTAATCCCGATGCCTGGTATATGAAAAAGGTGCAGGCAGTGGCAGACAAATACGGGTTTTCACTCCAGGTTCCTACAGGCCAGCTGAAGCCTGAAGATATCCAGCGCGTTTTGTATGGTACGGGCAACGAGACGTATCGTGTATCTTTGGGCGGCGGCCGGGCATTCAGCACGACGTATGAAGGTGTCATACCAAATCTGGAGCGGCGCCACCGCGAAACCGACAGCGACTTCATGCGGCGTGATATCGAAAAGTTTATGGTGGAGAAGCCATGTTATGCGTGTAAGGGCCGCCGCCTGAAGCCGGAAGTGCTTGCGGTAACCATATACGGGAAGTCGATAATGGACGTGTGCGACCAATCTATAGACGACGCCTATCAGTGGTTTTCAAATTTGGAGCTCACCGACAAAGAGCGCACCATCGGTAAGCTCATCTTGAAAGAAATTTGTGCCCGGCTGCAGTTTTTGGTAGATGTAGGGCTTAATTATCTCACCCTGCTACGCAGCGCCACCACGCTGTCTGGCGGTGAAGCGCAGCGCATTCGGCTGGCTACCCAGATAGGTTCGGGCCTGATGGGCGTATTATACGTGCTGGACGAACCCTCCATCGGCCTGCATCAGCGCGACAATGGCAGGTTGATCCGCACGCTGGAACACTTGCGCAGCCTGGGTAACACCGTCATCGTGGTGGAACACGACGAAGAGACTATCCGCACCGCTGACTACTTGGTAGACATCGGGCCGGGTGCAGGCGTGCATGGCGGCAACGTGGTGGCGGCCGGTACGCCTGACGAAGTAATGAAAGTGCCCGAAAGCATCACTGCCCAGTATTTGGCTGGCACCAAGGTCATAGCTACGCCCAAGAAACGCCGCAAGGGCAACGGTAAGGAGCTGGTCATCCGCGGTGCCCGTGAAAACAATCTAAAGAACATCGATGTTACCATTCCACTCGGCGAGCTGGTGGTCGTGAGTGGTGTTAGTGGTTCGGGCAAGTCGAGCCTTATTAACGATATTTTGGCAAAGGAGCTGCAAGCACAATTGCATCGCGCCAGCGTCGCACCGGGCAAACACGACGACATTGAAGGCATCAAGCAGCTTGATAAGGCCATCATTATCGACCAATCTCCTATTGGCCGTACACCGCGCAGCAATCCCGCCACCTATACGGGCCTGTTTACGCCTATTCGGGAGCTGTTTGCCGCTACACCGGAGGCCAAGTTGCGTGGCTATACGCCTGGGCGGTTCAGCTTCAACGTCAAGGGCGGCCGCTGCGAAAACTGTTCCGGCGACGGCATCATTAAGATAGAAATGCACTTTTTGCCGGATGTCTATGTGCCCTGCGAAGTCTGCCATGGCAAGCGCTATAACCGTGAAGCCTTGGAGATTCACTATAAGGGCAAAACAATCAGCGACGTGTTGGATATGACCTGCGAACAGGCGCTGGAGTTTTTTGCCAATGTGCCGTCCATCGCCCACAAACTACAAACGATTGTCGACGTTGGCCTAGGTTATATCGGCCTAGGACAGCCGGCGACCACGCTTTCTGGCGGGGAAGCGCAGCGTATCAAACTGTCCAGCGAATTGTCGCGCCGCGCTACCGGCCGTACCTTGTATATTTTGGATGAACCCACCACCGGTCTGCACATGGCCGATGTGGACAAACTGCTGCATATGCTGCACGCTCTTGTGGACGCCGGCAATAGTATCGTAGTGATCGAACACAACTTGGACGTTATCAAAAACGCCGATTGGCTGATAGACATGGGTCCAGAGGGCGGCGCTGGCGGCGGTATGGTAGTGGCCGAAGGCACGCCGGAGCAGGTTGCCAAGGCTGCCGCATCGCACACCGGCAAGTACCTGCGCACTATGCTGGGCTAGCCGTAAGACGATTATTGTTTTTGGCTGTTTTGTTGAAAGAGCTTACTGAGAGCGGCGCGGATTTTGGGGTCCTTGAATACGTGGTATAGGGTCGGCGCCAGGAAGACGAGTACGACGAGCAGAAGCACGGGCTCAATGAAGCGATCTATACCGGGGATGCGGCTGCCGACGAAGAAGCCGAAGCAGGTAATCAGCAAGGCCCATGCGATATCGCCGATGGCGTCAAAGAACATGAACTTGCCAAGCGGCATATTGCCGGCACCTGCAGTCACCGGCGCGAAGCTGCGCACGACAGGCACGAAATGCGCGAGCAGCATAGTTTTGCTTCCGTACTTCTGGTAAAAGGCTTCGGCCCGCATGATGTACTCATGGCGGAACACGATGCCATCGGGCTTACGGAACAGCTTGCGGCCGAAATGCTTGCCGATATGATAACCTACGTTGTCGCCAGCAATGGCGGCAAGTGCAATGATAAGAATCGTAAATGGCAGGGACAGCTTACCGCTGGCTGCGAGTACGCCGGCACTTAGGAGCAGGGTGTCTCCGGGGAATAGGAAGCCTACCATCATACCGGATTCAGCGAAAATGACTGCGGCTATTAAGAGCAGGCCGCCCGCTTGGATGAGATGTGTAACGTTAAACATGTAGGTATCGTATCTGTTTTTTGGTTAGGCGTCCAGCGGCAATGCTATACTATAAGGGTAAGTAAGATAAGCGAGGGAACATGTCAGACGAGACCATTCATCTTGACCTTGAGACGCGTACGGTGACCGGTAAGGCCGTGAAGCAGCTACGCGAACAGGGTATAGTGCCGGCAGTTATTCACAACCACGGCAAAGATTCTATCGTTGTCCAGGGGCCATACATGGCGATGCGTCAGGTATTCCTCAAGGCTGGCAAGCATCATCCGGTGAATGTTACCGCTGGCTCACACACGTATCTTGCACTTATCAAAGCTGCCACCTTTGAGCCAAAGAAAAATCAGTTGACTCATCTGGTGTTTAACGCGGTCAAGAAGAACCAAAAGGTAGAAGCAGAAGTGCCTATCCGTCCGCGTTACGCCGAGGGTAACGAAGCTACTCCTGCCGAGCGCGCAAGTCTGATCGTGCTGGATCAGCTGGACGCTGTTACCGTCCGTTCGGTACCAGACAAGATTCCATCGGTACTTGAATATGACGCCGAGAAGCTGGTTGCAGTGGGCGATCAGGTGACCGTGGCTGATCTTATCGTGCCCGATGGGGTAGAGATCGTTGACGAGCTGGAGCATCCTGTAGCGACCGTATTTGAGCCTGCCGCACTGGAGGCGGCCAACAATGAGGCCGGTGGCACCGAAGAAGCAGAAACCCCGTCAGAGGGGGCTACAAGCGAGGAAAACGGTGCTGCTAAGGAGACTACTGCCGGAAAAGCAGCGTAGCCTTCAAGCGCAAAGTGTCAAAAGAGCCCGTTCGCGGGCTCTTTTTATATGATACCGGAAGGAACGCCCACGCTGGCGTGGGCATAGGATGGGAGTAGAACGAATCATTTGATTTTTATATAAGAATATTGTAAATTACAGTCATTCAACTGCTTCCGTAAGTGGGGCAGTTTTTATTTGAGAGATGTGACGAAAGTAATGCCAGAACAGCCAGCGCTCGAACCACGCCAAATTTATCCCTATGCCGACGAAATTGTCCGCTATGAGCCTAAGAACCATATCGGTTCTGGCGGCAGTGGTGCTGAGGTGTGCTATGGCTTTTGGTACCGTCAGGATGCGACCGGAACTATGGTGGGCAATGAGGCCGCGCTGAAGTACCGGTATTTTAGCGAAGAAGACATGCTGCAGGCGGCCAACGGTGGTGCAAATAAAACCCTGGCGCGCTTTATATGTGAAGTTTCTTGTGTGCGGGATGCGGGCCGTCATCCAAATATTATGGAGATATGGGACTACGAGGTAGATCCTGAAGGTGGACAGATTATCATGGCGATGCCCAACTATGGCGGCGGCCGGCTGAACAAGCGCATGAGTGCGCCCATGCCGGTTGATGAGGCGCTGGGATATGCTGCACAGATTGGCGGCGCTCTCCAACATTTGCATGATCATGGCATAGTGCACCGCGACGTCAAGCCGTCGAACCTGCTTTTTGCGAATGACGGCCGCTTGGTGCTGACCGATTTTGATGTCGCCGTACGGATAAACCCGCGGAACGCACAAGAAGAGCAGGATAAACAGACGCCATATGGCACGTCCGATTACATCGCGCCGGAACAGACCTTGACAACGGGAAATGTTGGGCCGGCATCGGATCAATACGCCTTAGCTGCGGTGATGTACCAAATAGTAACAGGCAAAAAACTTTTTAGCGGCACGCAGGCCGAGGTGGTGACCGCCCAGGTCTATACGTTGCCGAATTCTTTCGAGACTCATATGCAGGGTTGTGTGCCGGCGCAGGCGCAGGCAATCGAGCCATGCATCCAAAAGGCGCTAGCAAAAGATCCTGCTCAGCGGTTTGCATCCGTTACTGAGTTCGTGCAGGCTATGCAAGATGCCGCCGAGCAGCAAACGCTGCGTTCAAAGTATGCTGATCCTATTCTGCAAATGGGTTTGCACGCAGCGATGGGGGGCGAGACTGCGACTGCTCATGAATACTTTACGTATGCTATCAAGACTGACCCTACTAATATTACGGCACGGTATATGCATGCAATGGCGCTTGACAGGCTGGGCGAATACGATGATGCGCGGGCTGCCTATAGTGCGCTTGACAAGCTTGTGCCCCGCAGCCCGGATGAGGTAGTTATGAAAGGCTATGCAGCAGCCGCCGCAGGTAATGAGGCGAGGGCTATCCAGTACCTCCATAAGGCGATTAAGCTGAATTGCTCAGACCAGGATCAGGTAGAAGCTTATGTAGCGTGTCTCCAGGATCAGCTGCGTAAAAAGGTAGGCGAAACGACCCTTCGTATTGTGGGCAGGAATATCTGGCGGGCGGTGCGCAATGTCCTCCCCAAGCGGTTTCCCCCGACGCAAAGTGTCCGCGTCTGAAGTCAGGCAGTTGCGTCGCGGCCGCTCGACAGATGCCACAGGCCACAATGCTGGCAGCGGTAACTGTGCATGGGTGTGTCGTATTTGAAGACTATAGTATGGATCACGGCGTTCGCTTCGCGCTGGGTATCAAATGCCAGCTTTTCGGCGCAGGGCAGGGCTGGGGTCTCTGGCCACGGATCATTCGTGAAGCGTGCTGGCGGCGTGTCGCTCATTCTTCGATGAAGCCGCCCGATTGGTGCGCCCAGAGCTTGGCGTAGGCGCCCTTGGTATGCAGGAGCTCCTGATGGGTGCCCTGTTCTATTATCTTGCCTTCGTCGAGTACCACGATGCGGTCCATCTTTTGGATGGTGCTGAGTCGGTGGGCTACCACTATGGCAGTGCGCCCTTCCATCAGGCGCCAGAGAGCGCTTTGGATCAGTGCTTCACTCTCGCTGTCCAGACTGGAGGTTGCTTCGTCGAGTACCAGGATAGGCGCATTTTTCAGCATTGCCCGGGCGATGGCTACGCGCTGGCGCTGACCGCCGCTGAGCTTCACGCCGCGCTCGCCAACGAGCGTGTCGTAGCCATCGGGTAGGTTGGCAATAAAGTCGTGCGCATGTGCCAGCTGGGCTACTGCCTCAATCTCTTGTTGCGATGCATCCACCTGACCGTAGGCGATGTTTTCGGCCAGTGTACGGTGAAACAGGATAGGTTCTTGCGGCACGTACGCGATATGGCGGCGTAGGTCGTCCTGGGTAAGATACGCAATGTTTTGCCCGTCAATAGAAATCGTGCCCGAATCTATATCGCTGAAACGGAGCAGTAGCCGGGTAAAGGTGGTTTTACCTGAACCCGAATGGCCCACCAGCCCGACTTTTTCGCCCGGCTTGATGGATAGACTCAGCTTCTTGAAGAGTGCCCTATCAGCACCATCATGAGTGAATGTGACCTTATGAAACACGATCTCGCCGCGGTGGATGCGGGGCGTCTCAGGCTGTTCGGGGTCTTGTATCTCGGGAGTTATAGCAAGCACACGCACCATGTCGGCGGCATCACCGAGCGAGCGGTTGTAGTTGCGCAGCGCGTTGTTGCTGAACTGGAACAGGTTGCTCGCTATAGTGCTGGTGTAGCTTAGGATAAGGTACACCGTAGCCAAGTCGACATTAAAAACCAATGCGCTGACGATTGCCATGAACAACGACAGACCGGTAAGCGTGTTCGTGAGAGCACCGAAGTACATCTGTTGACGATTATGTGCCCGCATAAGGCGCATAAGGTGGGTATGCGTATTGTTGGTGGCAACGGCGAAACGATTGCGTTCATGCTGGCCGCCGGCGAAGCTCTTGATCGCCATCACATTCGTGACAGCATCTGCCAGGTTGCCGGTCTGCACGCTTTCGGCTGCGGCTTGTTCGGCCGCACGCTTGCGGGCGGGTCGCGTCACGAACAAAGAGGTGACCATATAAAAAATGGCAAAGGTGATGAGTACGGCAGCATACAGAGGTGCGTGCCAGGCCAGGATGATGCCGGCGAAAACAAGCACCGTCAGCAACGGGATTACGAGATACATCGTAGTATCGGCGAAACGTATGTAGCTGCTCATAAGCTTGTTCGTCTGCGATACCAGCGATCCGCCGAAACGGTTGGCGTGGAAGTTCGGGCTTTGCTCCATGAGATGTCCGAATACTTCTTGGGCGATATTTCGCTCAACTTCACCTTCCAGTTTGATTGCGAACGTGTCTACAATCCGCCAGCCGATCAGACCGGCGCCAATCTGAAGGGCGGCATACAGAAGGATAGTCCCGCCGAAACTGGACCATAAATGGTGTGGTATATAGTCGTGCCGGCCGAGCCGATTGAGCACGTTGGCTACGATAAGCGGCGATATGAGCGAGCCTGCCAGAACGGTCAGGGGCGTACTAATAAGCACGCCAAGCGTGAGCTTGGGGTATCGCCAAGCATGCCGCCAGTAAAACCGAAGCGTCTGCTTCGCCGTGTCGGAGTCCATGAGTAGCTCTCCTTGGAGGTAAGTATTAAAGCGCGTCTGACAGAATGCGGATCAATGTGCAAAGGGCGAAAGGAAGATCGGTCGGGCTTGCCAATTGCGTATATGTACCGTCTATCTTATAATACTATCTGTTGTATAGCAACACTTTGCTCGCATTGCCCATGCAGGGCATAACTCACCAGCATGAATAATCCAAACTTTCGAACGCTGAGAGAATCCGGCGACTATCTGCCGGAGGAGTCCAATGACGGCGCCGAAAAAGAGCAAGATAAAGACAGTAAAACAAAGAAAAGAAAGCCTGAACCGGGCAGTCATAATACCGTTTCCGAAACCGATGCGGCAGGCGACACCCGTCGCAGTGCTATAGCCGAACTCTTTTTGCGCCAGGCCAAGAAAGACGCCGCTCAGGAGGCTGTCATCTACAGTGCCAAGGCCGAGGCATCAGACAAAACGGATGAATCCGAGACTGAGGACGTAAATGCATTGGCCGAGGATGCAGTAGCCGAAGAAGGCTATGCCGAGCAGGCCGAGATGCTTGAGAAAAGTGAAGAGCAGGAAGTGGTATCTGCCTATGTTGCCGTACGGGGCAATGCCGTACGCGAGGAGGCGACTGCTCTTGCGCCTGGCAGCGAAGACGAACCAGCAGTCGTCGCCAATGAAGCCTTGCTGCAGGCCATTGCCACCGAACTTCAGCGTCCACCTTCGTCGGAGGAGACCGTCGAATCTGTAGAACAAGCAATCACTACGGCCTATGAAACCGTAGAGCAGAAGGTTGAGGAGGGGCTAGACGTCTCCGAATTGTCCGATGAAACGAGCGTCGTATCCCCATCATCCGAAGCGCCTGCTTCGGCTATGCCAGACTATGAAGACGTAGAATCTTCAGACACCCAGTCGCTCGCCGCCTATGTCGCTGCACAGGCACCGGCCGCTACCGGTGGAGGTATGGGCAGCCAAGGTGCCGTAGGCATGAATGCTACCAGCCACGCAGGCGGGCCGAGCGCTCGCGGGCAGCTGATGCACCAGGAAGCCTCGCAGGCCTCCTCTAGCGAGCATACCAACGTGGCCGATTGGTTCGTTCCAGCTGCTGCAGCGTATTTGTGGGGCCGCCATAATGGACGCAAGAAAGCAGAACGGCGTTTCGCGCCGCAGCAGAAGAAGCTGGAGACGACCGTGCGTGAGCTGGTGGCCGAGGTGACTTCGAAAGAGGCGCGGATACGCCAGCTGGCACGCCAGCAGGCGGAATTGCGCGCTGCCCAGTCAAGAGCCGAAGCAACGGCAGTACAGGCGCCGCAAACCCCCTCATCCGAACGCTCGCATATAGCCGAACAGCAGGCGGAGCCGCCTCTGCCTGTTACTGAAGCCGCACCCCTTTCGCCGTACGCCGCACCCGCCGTTGAGCGTGCGGCTCCTACGGCGCCCGAGCGTCCGGTCGCGGCTGTTGCGAGTGAGGCGAGGTCGCAGCCTATGGGCCATGAAGCACCGCCGGCCCGGGCCAAGGTGCCGCCAGAGATCATGAACCACCAGGAGCTGTTGGCTGCCAGCGCCGATATTTTTATCGGTTCGGTTGATTTGCGCAGCATTTATGAAGATAACAAGATTAGCGAAGATGGGCTGCGGCGTTTGGTAGTAGAGCACCATCATGGCGGCGACATCCGTGGACCGCTGAAAGATGAGATGCTGAAGAAAGAGATGAGCTATGAGCTTGATCCAATGCAGCAGTACGATCAAGCCACCCCAGAAGCCGCGCCCGCACATCAGCAACCCCAGCCACCTATGCTGCCGCCGTGGCTTCTGGACAGCCTGCCGTCCGCCCCACCTCAAATCCTAGCGCCCGAACCTTCCGCACCACCCGAGCCGCTTATGCCAAGCAATCCGAAGCCCCCGCGCCGGGTATCGGTCCAGACCAATCGCACCGTGCAGCCGGTCCTTGTGGCAGCGAACGCCGTGGCATTCGTTACGCTTGCCGTACTGCTGGTAGTGCTGTTTATTATTTGGCTTAAATAATAATATCGCTATAATGTAGCACCATGCAGAAAATTATTTTGTACTACAAGTTCGTGCCACTGAAGGACCCGGCAATGACCATGCGCTGGCAGCGTGAGCTGTGTGCGCGTTTGAACCTGAAAGGGCGCGTTATCCTGAGCGAACATGGCATCAATGGTACGCTTGGCGGCGAACTTGACGATGTAAAGGCATATGTCCGCACCATGAACGCTACGGCCGAATTCAAAGGCATCGAATATAAGTGGAGCGATGGCGGCCGCGAGGATTTTCCACGCCTCAGTATAAAAGTGCGTAAAGAACTAGTGACGCTCGAACCCGAAGAGGATTTCAATGTGTTCGACAAAGGCACGCCGCTGCGCCCTGAGGCCTGGCACCAGTACCTGGCCGAGCATCCCGATGCCATAGTATTTGATGCCCGCAACGGCTACGAGTCCGATATCGGTGCGTTTAAGGGCGCCATCAAGCCCGGCATCAAAACCTTCAAGGACGTGAAAAGCGAGCTGGAAAAATTGCCGAAGGATAAGCCGGTCCTCACCTACTGTACGGGCGATATCCGCTGTGAGTACCTTAGCGCCTACATGAAACACAAAGGTTTTCAGGACGTATACCACCTGGACGGCGGTATCGTGAAATATGGCGAAACCTACGGTGACGAGGGCTACTGGGAGGGCAAATGCTACGTGTTCGACCGCCGCATGAAGGTGGCGTTCAGTGACGAATCCAAAGATGTCGGTGTATGCACACGCTGCGGGCAGGCCACCAGCACCCACGAAAATTGCGCCAACAAGACCTGCAACAGCCTGATCCTTCTCTGCACGGCCTGCGCCAAACGCTCCATAGCGTGCTCCGAGACCTGTGCGGCGGCCGCTAACGCCTAGATTGTCCGCTCGTGGGCCAGGAACAGAGCAGTACGCTGCGCCGCGCCAATCTTTTCGGCGTGGTGGTTTATGAGCAACTCCCCGTAATCCTGCGCGGTTTGGTGATCCTCGTCGATAAGCAGTGCTTGCAATAGCATCTGCAGCGCCGTGGGCGATGGCGCCTCCAGCTCTAGATAATCGCCCATGCCTACCGGCAGACTGTCGAACAGCGCGTGGTAGATATCGTAGGAGTATATGGTGCGCTTCTTTTCTATGCGGATGCGCAGCGCCGGAAAGATGGCGCTTACGGCAGCGCACAGTTCTGCGTACTGATCGGGGCGGAATTGCAGTAGATCGGCCGGTAGCGCGCGCCCGGTGGCGTCTAGCAGCAATTGGTTCATGCGGGCAAACATCGCTTCATCAACTGCCGAGAAGGCAAATTCGTACTCGAAGCGTTCCTGGAACGTTTTCGCGCTGCCTTTGAGCTTGATAGTTACTATAATATCCTGCAGGCCGTCCTCTGTCTGAATGTGGCGGAAACGCAGCATAAGGCCATGCGCGCGGCAGGCAAAGTCCTCTGTATCCGGGATGAAATCACTTTCCAGCTGCCGGCCGCTCCGTTCAAAACCTATACTGCGCAGCCGCCGCTCCCAGGCTTCGTATGCATGCTCCGAAGGAATACGGAATTTTACTTCACATTCATGAAAGAAAGCGGTATCGGTTGGTTTCATAAGTACGGCTATAATAATACTAGAAATATGACAGAAACCTTAGCGAAAAAATTAGCATCTTTGCCGAAAGACCCCGGCGTCTACTTTCACAAGGACGCCAAAGGGGAGATTATTTACGTCGGCAAAGCGGCGGTACTGCGCAACCGTGTGCGCCAGTATTTCCAAAAATCACGTGTGCGTGACCCCAAAACCGATGCGCTGGTGGCAGAGATAGCCGACACCGACTGGATGGTGGTAGACAGCGAGATTGAAGCCTTATTCCTGGAGGCGGAGATGATCCGTCGCTACATGCCGCGCTATAACATCTTGCTCCGCGACGACAAGTCTCTCAGCTATATCCGTATCAACTATGATGATAATTTTCCCACCGTTACCACCACACGCCGGCCGCTGGACGACGGTGCGCGGTATTTTGGCCCCTATCTTAGCAGTCTCAGTGTCCGCCAGGCGCTGAAGGCGCTGCGCCGCGTATTTCCATTTGCCACGCGCCGTATTCCCGGGCAGAAGCGTGCCACGCTGTTCTATCATCTTGGTCTTGATCCAGGACTAGAAGAGGGCAAGACATCGCTGGAAGACTACCGCGCCAATCTGCGTAAGCTCATGGCCGTCATAGAAGGCAAGCGCCACAGTGTGGAGCGTGAAATAGAAAAAGAGATGAAATTGCTGGCCCAGGCAAAAGAGTTCGAGGCTGCCGCCAAGCTGCGCAACCAGCTCTATGCGCTGCAAAGCCTGACGAAGCAGGTAATATTCAGCGACAAAGAATTTTTAGACATCAGCAAAGACCACGCCCTGACCGAGCTGGTTGATCTGTTGCGGCTAGCCGAAGTGCCCCGCCGTATCGAGGGTTACGACATTTCGCATATGCAGGGCACCGACGTAGTTGCCAGTATGGTGGTGTTTACCAACGGCGTCAGCAACAAGGGCGAATACCGTAAGTTCAAGACCAAATTCGACCACAACAACGACTTTTACAATATGAATGAAACCATCAAGCGCCGCCTGAGCGAAAAGAACGTCAAAACCTGGGGTAAGCCCAGCGTCGTCCTGATAGACGGCGGCAAAGGCCAATTGGACGCTGCCATCCGGGCGCGCGACGAAGCCGGGTTCAGTGCGCTGCCGTTTATAGGGCTCGCCAAACGCGAGGAGCAGATCGTTATCCAAAAAACGGGTTCCAATGTGACACTGAACTATGAAATTCTGCACAAGCTCGGCGGCTACGCCACCGAGAGCGACGAGTTCATATTGGTAAACGTGCCGCATAGCACCAACGTCATCAAGCTATTGCAGCGCATCCGCGACGAATCCCACCGTTTTGCCGTCAGTTATCACTCTGTTCTGAAGACCAAGCGCCAGTCATCCAGCCATCTGGATGACATTCCCGGCATCGGCCCCGCCACCCGCAAGAAGCTGCTCCGCCGCTTCGGCTCCCTGCGCGGCATCACCCAAGCCCCCGAAGCCGACCTAGCCGCCGTTGTTGGCAAACAGCGCGCTGCCGTCGTACGCAAATATCTAGTACAATAAGTGCTTATGACTGCACGCACGCATGATCTGGCTGCCATAACGGCACTTGGTGTTACTGCCGCGTTGGTGGCACTACCTTCGGTCAGCCTTTCTACGGTGCTGGTCGCCATCCTGGCCAACCAGATAGGGGGCATTGCGCCGGATATAGACCAACCCACGGCACCGTTCTGGCGCAATCTGCCCTCGGGCTCATTTTTCGGCCGTATTATCGACAAATTGTTGGGTGGCCACCGGTTTATCAGCCACTCGCTGCTGGGGTTGGCGTTGTTTGCCTTCTTATCCAATCTGTTGCTGCACTTTTTGCACCCCATCATGCCGCATGTAGATATCCAGCTGGTATGGTATGCCTTCCTGATCGGTATCGTCTCGCATCTTTTTATGGACACCCTTACGAAGGAGGGCGTGCCGTGGCTGCTGCCCATGCCCATAAAATTCGGCCTGCCACCCCTGAAGGCGCTGCGTATCACTACCGGCAAGCATGTCGAGACGCTGATCGTTTTTCCTGCATTGCTTATCTTAGACATTTGGCTTTGCGCCAGCCACTATAGTACACTGGTACTGTTCATACATCAGCACGTACGGTATTAGTACGGTTAAGATGTAAAAGTATTGCTTTTAACAATATTTATGCTATAATTTGGAGCATGTACGAAACTATGAATCAAGTACAACCTATGGAAACGTCAATAGCACCGGTTGCTCCGGAGATTATTGAGCTGAATGACCTTAGCGATCTTGCGCATTTTGTATGCATGCAGGCACGTGTTGAGCTCGGTGAGGAAGCTTATGCTGCATATGTTGAGGCGAATAGGGTGGCTGCGACGCATCGCGAAGCGGCGGTTGATGCATATTTCGGCGGTAGCACACAACAGATGGCGGAAGCTCGCCAAGGCCTTGCACGAGCACAGGCAAGTGTCGATAGTTTCAACGTAAAGATTGATGATGCGGCCTGGGCTGGTTTTGCAGAACAGCAGCATCGGGCTATTCAGCAGCAGCAATTCGAGCAAGTGCTGCAAGCACAGCGTGGCGAAGATAGCGATGATGAGGCAACTGTGTCTCGGAAGGCTAAAAAGGCTGGCTTTACGGTTATTCCTGGCGGTAAGAAAGCTGAAGCTAAGAAAACACCTACAATTGCAGACTTCTTCGCTGACAATTCACAAGACAAGAAGAAAAGCGCCTAATTATAGCGCCCAAAAGCCCCCACAGACAGGGGGCTTTTTTTATTCCTCAGAGCATAGTACACTCGTTTAAGATGTGAAAACTGGACAGGGATATGTTTGGTAGTGATTTTTTTATCGGCAATAGAGCTCGGTTAAAGCAGCTATTTACAGGCACCGCGCCTATTATCCTGACTGCAAACGGCCGGCTGCAGCGTGGTGGTGATACCACCTATCTATTCTGCCAGGATGCCAGCTTTTGGTACTACACGGGCATAGAAGAGCCAGACGTAGTGCTGGTGTGCGACAAAGACAAGGAATATCTGATAGTACCGCCGCGCGATGCCGCGCGTCAGGCCTTTGAAGGTGCTATAGACGATGCTGAGTTAAGGCGTATTTCCGGCATAGAAGCCATCCTGGACGAAAAACAGGGCTGGAAGCGCCTGGGCACACGTTTAGAACGGGTAAAGCACGCAGCTACGTTGGCCGCTGCGCCTGCGTATATGGAATCGTACGGCATGTTTACCAACCCCGCCCGGCAGCGCCTGATAGACCGGCTGAAATCGTACAACGACAAGATTGAGCTATTGGATATAGGCGAGCATGTGGCCAGGCAGCGCATGGTAAAGCAGGGCGTGGAGGTAGAGGCGCTGCAGAAGGCGATTGATATCACGGCTGCGAGCTTGCGCCAGGCCTTCCGCCCCTCAAAGCTGCCTACGTATGCGTATGAATACGAAGTAGAAGCAGATTTGGCACGGTCGTTTCGCCGCCAGGGCGCTAGCGGCCATGCCTTTGCGCCGATTGTGGCCGGCGGTGCCCGTGCTTGCGTGCTGCACAACGAGCAGAACAGTAGCGCCTTGTCTGCCGACGAACTATTGCTGTGCGATGTAGGCGCCGAATACAACCACTATGCCGCGGACATTACGCGTACCGTCAGCCTGGGTACGCCCAGTCGCCGCCAGCAGGCGGTATACGACGCCGTACTGGAGGTACATCAGTACGCCATATCGCTGCTCAAGCCCGGCGTCATCCTGAAAACATACGAAGATCAGGTGGAGCAGTTCATAGGTGAAAAACTGCGCGAGCTGGGCTTGATAAAAACCATCGACCATGAAACCGTGCGGCACTATTGCCCCCACTCTGTATCCCACTTCCTGGGGCTGAACGCGCACGACGTAGGGCTGTACGACCTGCCGCTGGAGCCGGGCATGGTAGTGACGGTAGAACCGGGTATATACGTCAAAGAGGAAGCTATCGGCATACGCATTGAAGATGACGTGCTGATAACGGCCGAAGGCAACCGGGTGCTGAGCGAAGCGCTATCGCGCACGCTCTAGCCGCTATGGGCGTGGTCGGGTACAATTAGCGTATGATTGTTAAATTCCTAATACGCTGGTTGGTTTCGAGCCTTGGTCTGTGGGTAGCGGCATTGCTGCTGAGCAACCACATTAGCATCGGTAACAGCTTGTGGACGGTTGCTGCAGCCGGGTTCATCCTGGCGGTATTGAACATTTTGTTGAAGCCGCTGTTCGTGCTGCTGTCGCTGCCGGCGCTGATCCTTACGCTGGGGCTTTTTACGGTTATTATCAACGGATTCTTAGTCTACCTGGCCAGCTGGCTGTATACGCCGCTGCATATTACTAATTTCTGGGCGGCGGTGTTTGCAGGAATGGTGATAGGGCTGGTAAACTATATCGTAACGGCCTTATTACAGGAGTAATTATGACAATTTTCGGCTATCTTACCCTCGCTTCCATGCTTTTAATGACGCTGCTCATCCTAGTGCAGACGCGCGGCGCTTCGCTGGGCGCAGGGCTTGGCGGTGCTGGTGAAATCAACACTACACGGCGCGGCACCGACAAAACCATCTTTCAGCTGACTATTGTATGCGGCGTGGTGTTCGCGCTTTCACTCATCCTAGGGATATTCGCATAAGTGGGGATCAGCCAGGACGGCCATAGTATATGGGCTTCCGAACTTTGAGATTACGCATGCGGCGCGTACGGCGTGGTGCCTTTAGGGGCATTGAAACGCTTGCTCAAGGAGCAGGCGAGCAGTTCGACAAAAACTTCTTAGGTAGGCTCAATCGCCTGGGGCGAGTTTGGCGGCTTGTCACGGTATGGATCGTGGTGGCGGGCTTGTTAGGGGCGGGCCTGGGCATCGAACTGTCCTCGTTGAAATCGTATTACCAGGTGCTGCGTCCGGCCCCGGGCGGTATGTATTCCGAAGGCATCGAGGGGTCATTCACGACGGCAAACCCGATTTATGCGGTAAACAGCGTCGATACCAGCGTATCGCGGCTGTTGTTCTCGGGGCTGCTGACGTACGATAGCCAGAATCACCTGGTCGGCAACCTGGCGGACCAGTGGTCGGTAAATGATAGCGGCACGGTGTACACCGTGCATCTGCGCCCTCATCTTACCTGGCACGATGGGCAATCGCTCACTGCTGCCGATGTGGTCTTTACGTATAAGACTATCCAGAACCCCGATGCTCAGTCGCCGTTGTTCACGAGCTGGCAGGGCGTGAAAATAGCGGCATTAAACGACAATACTATATCATTCACATTGCCAAATCCGCTCAGCTCGTTTCCGTATGGTTTGACGACCGGTATCATTCCGCAGCATGTACTGGGTTCACTTGCGCCAGCAGACCTGAGATCTGCCGGCTTCAATACTGCCGGCCCCATCGGGTCGGGACCCTTTGCCTGGAGTTCTATTGGTGTGAGTGGTACGGGTAAGGGCGCCGAGGAGCAGATCGTCCTGGTGCCGTTCCATCAGTACTGGGCGGGTGCGCCAAAACTGGGCAGCTTTAGTATCCACGCCTATGCCGACCGCAATACCATGATTTCCGCCTACCGCAGCAGGGCTATAACCGCGATAGCCGGGCTGGACAGCGTGCCCCGGACTATAGCCACCGACAAGGCATCGCACCAATATAGCGTGCCGCTGACGGCCGGTACCTACGCGTTCTTCCGTACTACCAACCCTATCTTGAAAGACGCGAAGGTGCGCCAGGCGCTGGTGCTGGCGTCTGATCCTTCGGCAATCATCAAACATCTAGGATACCCAGCGATACCTGTTGTCGAGCCATTGCTTGCAGGGCAGCTGGCGTATGCGCCTGGTTATGGCCAGACCACCAGCCAACTAGTAAAGGCCAAGCAGCTGCTGGATGCAGATGGCTGGACAGTGGGCACTGGTGGCGTACGCGCAAAACAGGGGCAGACGTTGAGTTTTACCCTTGTTGCGACGGACACCAGTGAATACAGCATGGTTGCGGATCGTTTGAAGAGCCAATGGAAGGCGTTGGGCGTGAATACGGTCGTGCAGCTATTGCCGGTGGATAGCTTCCAGAGCGCACTATCGCTGCACTCCTACGATGCTTTGCTGTATGGCATCTCCATAGGGGTCGACCCGGATGTCTTTGCCTACTGGGATAGCTCGCAGGCGGATGTGCGGTCTGCTAGCAGGTTGAACTTTTCAGAGTATAGCTCTACGGCGGCAGACGCTTCGCTCGAGGCAGGGCGTACCCGTCTGGACAGTGCGCTGCGAGCCGTGAAGTATAGGCCGTTTTTGCAGGCCTGGCAGGCGGATGCTCCGGCACTTGGCTTATATCAGCCCCGATTGTTGTATATCTCGCATGTGCAGATTTATGGGTTCGAAACCGCAGCCGTCAACACCGATGCAGATATATACAACAATGTCCAAAACTGGATGATCCACGTCGCCTGGCAGACTCGTCAATAGCCTGCTACCCCCTTGAGTTTTTCCTAAAAAACAGATATGATACGTGTGTTCGCTTGAGAAAAACCGTGGTTTTCCTCATATCGCGCGAGTGGCGGAATTGGTAGACGCGCTAGTTTCAGGTACTAGTGAGGTTACACTCGTGGAGGTTCAAGTCCTCTCTCGCGCACCAAACAAAAAGCTCCAGCATTGCCTGGGGCTTTTTGTTTGGTCCTTGAATGGAGCTTGTACCTTCACGAGTGCCCGCGTGGCGGGCGTGCTCGTGGAGGTTCGTGGAGCGAGGACGCGCACACGAGCTTGCTCGGAGCACGCCGCAGCGGAAGAGCGCAGCGATATTCCTCTCTCGCCTAAGCACAGATTTCCCCGACTATCGTTCAGGCATAAGCGCAGTATGGTATCATAGTGCTTAGGAAATACATACTTCATATATGGGCAGGGAACAGATAAAAAATGAATAAAGTCGCTCATTATTTGCAGGAGCATGTGCAGGGTGAGGTCATCGCTTCGCACGATGCGCGCCGCTATTTTTCTACCGATAAAAGCGTGTTCGAGCTGACGCCGACGCTTATCATGTATCCACGAAACGAAAATGACGTCCGTAAAGCGGCACGCTTCACATGGCAGCTGGCCGAACGCAACCGTATTTTGCCCATTACGGCGCGAGGCGGCGGCAGCGACCAAAGCGGTGCGGCTATCGGCAGCGGCATCGTCATGGTCTTTCCGGCTCACATGAACCGTATCGTTGAGCTGGACCCGAAGAACGGCACGGTAACTGTTGAGCCGGGCGCCAACTATGGTGCGCTGCAGCAGACCCTGGAGACGCATGGCCGCTTCTTGCCGGCAAGCCCTGGCTCGGCGGCGTATTCAACTCTGGGCGGCGCCATAGCCAATAATGCCAGTGGTGCTAATAGCATCAAATATGGCGATACGCGCAGCTATGTGAAGAGTTTGCGTATGGTGTTGGCCAACGGCGAGGTCATTGTGACGCAACGGCTGAATAAGCGTGAGCTAGGCAAGAAATTGGGACTGTCATCGTTTGAGGGTGAGATTTACCGGTCGCTCGATGCCTTGCTCGAGGAGCACCACGACCTGGTCGCAGGTATGGCACGGGCTACGTCTAAGAATTCTGCTGGATACGACCTGCTGGATGTCCGGCATAAGGACGGCTCGTTCGATCTGACGCCGCTTATCGTGGGCTCGCAGGGCACACTCGGTATCGTTACGGAGGCTGTGCTTGAGACAGAGCTGCACAATCCGGAGACTACCCTGCTGACCGGTTTCTTCGACGATGTCCAGCACTTACAATCTGCAGTAAATGAGCTGCGTCATGGTGGCGATTTGCCGAGTGCAATAGAAATGGTCGACGGTAACCTTTTGGCGCTCGCTGCATCTGAAAGTCCCGCACAGCTGAAGGGGTTGGTAGAGCAGCCATACCCCAAGTTCGTTCTACTGGTGGAATACGACGACAGCGGTCGTAACCAAAAGAAAAATGCAAAGCATGCCGCGAAGTTGCTGGAGCGGTACGCAACCCATGTGCAGCTGGTAGCTGAGTTCGAGTCACAGGAAGTTCTATGGAAAATCCGGCAACTATCAGCGTCGGCCTTGGCCCACGCAACGGGAAACGCGAAGGCGCTGCCGCTCGTTGAGGACGGTGCTGTGCCCGTGGAGCAACTGGGCGCATTCATAACAGGAATATACGACATCTTCGAGCGTAATCATTTACAGGTGGCGCTGTGGGGGCACGCCGGCGACGGCAACCTACACGTACAGCCGAATCTGGATCTGAGCCAGCTGGGCGACCGGCAGCGCGCGTTCCGGGTGATGGATGAGTACTATAAGCTGGTGATCTCGCTTGGCGGAACTACTACGGGTGAGCATGGTGACGGCCGGCTGCGTGCGCCGTATCTTGAACAACTGTATGGGCCAGAGGTCTATGATCTGCTGAGGAAGGTAAAGAAAATCTTTGATCCGTACGGCACCATGAATCCGGGTGTGAAGATTGATGTGTCGGTAGACGACCTGAAGCCCATACTCCGCCAAGGCTATACACTGGACCATCTGTACCGTGATTTGCCGCGCTCGTAATGCCTCTTGAGTTTTTTGCAAAAAACAGATAAGATAATCATGTTCAATTGGGCGAAAAGCCCTATTGTCGGTAGTTACACACTATCAGTACATTGACACTTGTCTGTCTGAACTCCAGAAGGCATATTGCACAAGAAATACGCGGACGTGGCGGAATTGGTAGACGCGCTACTTTGAGGTGGTAGTGGGGCAACTCGTGGAGGTTCAAGTCCTCTCGTCCGCACCAGTCCTTCCCGTACTTCGGGCACTTAGCTCAGTTGGCTAGAGCACCTCGTTTACACCGAGGGGGTCGGGGGTTCGAATCCCTCAGTGCCCACCAAGATAAAAGGCTTATCCGAAAGGATAGGCTCTTTATTTTGGTCTGGTTAATCTTGAGCGCCAGTGGACCTTGAAATTTTTTTGAATAGATACTATTGTAGTGCGATGGAAAATACGCCCGATTCTCATGCGCCGTTCGACGAGATGCGCCGTGCGCTGTTTGCCAGTGAGTGGGCGCCTATAGCAGTGCCTGCTCCTTATGGGGAAGCGGCAGATGCATATGTGCGTGGCCTTCTTCGTGAGAATGCCAGACGCGCAGAGCCAAACTATGGCTATCTTGGCGCTTGTCTTACGTCCCTTTATGGCGAAGAAATGTGCCCTGGAGGAGTGGAGCTGCCACCGGATGTAAGAGATCGGGCGGGGATACTTATTGCTGATGCGTTCGGTTCTCGGAGGCGTGCCAATACCACTGAGGCCGTTGACAGCCCTACGGCCGACAAAGTAGACATGTCACTCCGTGAAACGCAGCGGACCTGCAATCCGTATGCGCAGGTTCCAGAAAGCCAGATTGTCTTATCGGAGGATATGGACGACTTTTATATGGTCGTGGATGAGGTCACGCGGGATCCTGGCGTCAGGCTGACAGACAAAGAGATCCGCACGCTCTACCGTCTAGACCACTTCCATGATAATGCCAGTATGGCTGGCGGCCAGCGTATTATTGAGTTCCGCGAACTGCGCAATTTCCGCAACCAGCAGGACGTTGCTCAGATTGCCGAGCAACTGCCCGTGGCGCTAGCATTCCAGTTTGATGAGGCCTATGCGCACCATCTATATATGGCTGGACCGGAGGCTAAGTGGGACATGCTGGCTGAAGAGAAAGTAGGGTGGTGGGTCAAACGAATCTTGTGCGGGAGCTCTGTCGGGCTCACTGAAGCTACGGTGCGGACGGCGTGGGAAAAGCAAAGTGCTCTTTGGCAAGAGGATGGGACATATGCTCGCTTGGCCGCATCTACGGCCCAAGACGGTATCCGCTATCAGCTGCATATTGGTCAGCGTCGTACGCTTCGTGGTGTCCGGCCGACATTTACGCTCGTGCCCTCCCAGACCAGGGGATATACCACCCTTTCTATACAATATTATTCACGATATAAAGCGTCGGGTTCTTAGGCTGCACTACTGCCAACTAAAAAACACCAGGTATTCTGGTGTTTTTTATGTGGAGAGTTACGAGCTAGGCCTGTTCCCAGACGCCAAAGGTGTTGCCCTCGGTGTCGACTGCATAGGCGACGTAACCGATGCCTTCCATGAGCGTCTTTTCCATGATGATGGCGCCACCGGCTTGCTTGATTTTAGCTACGGTGTCATCTGCCGATTCTACGGCAATGGTACATACGAAGCCACTCGCTGCACTGTCCTTAAGCGGCGCCTGGCGCATGAGCATGCCGCCATCAATCCCTTGCTTTTTTTCGTCGCCGCTTTTGATCATGTAGTATTCCATTGGGCCGGGATAGCGGTCGAACGTCCAGCCGAATACGGCGGCATAGAATGCTTGCGCACGCTTAAAATCATCCACATTTATTTCGTAGTAGGCTACTTTCGCCATTGGTCTTACTCCTTTTCTTTGTATGGTTCGCCACGATACAGCTCGAGCAGTTTGTCGATCATATCGAAGATCTGCGTGCTGCAGATAGAATAGAACGTCTCGTTGCCCTCTTTGCGTACCTTAAGCACGCCCGCATCTAATAATATTTTTAGATGTTGCGAGACGGTAGGTTGGGCAAGGTGCAGTTTGCTGGTAAGCATGCTGACGTTCATCTCCGTATGCTTTCTGAGCAAGCGCATAATCTCCTCGCGCGTTGGGTTGCCGAGGGCCTTGAACATCTTTGTTAGTTTGATCATTGGTATATTGCAATTTACCTATATAGTTTTTAACCTATCTACCCATAAAATGCAACAGGATATTATTCTGATACTGCACTGGGAGCGGGCAGGCCGAGAGAGGTGTCGAGTTGTGCAAATTCCATGGCAAGGGGCCATATATTGAAGGTACAGCCCTTTAGGTCAATCGACTGCTGCATCATCACCGGCGCTGGCTGGCCGGCTGCAGGGCAGGTAGGGTTGTCCAGGAAGCCGAGGCGATGGCCGGTTTCGTGGTCGATCATCAGTACGTGGTAGTCTTCTATGCTGCCATGGGTTGCGTTCCAAGGGTCAGTGGCCGACGTCCAGCGATCGTAGTTGAGCACCACGTTGCCGCCGACCTGACAGTTATAGTAATCGTCGCAGATAGCGCCGAAGCTGGTCATTTGGCCTGCGGCACTCATCCAGACGGTGTATTGGCAGCCGTTGTCTACATGTTCAAAAGCGATCTGGCCGCTGTTGTTCCAGCCGCGAGTATCGTTGTAGGTGGCTGCGAGCTTACCGATAAGGTCGTCCAGTACGCTTGTGCTGACGCCGCGTACGGCCGTGCAATAGGTGCGTACGACAGTGTTGCTGGTTTGTGGCACCAGATTGAGGTTAACTGGTAAGTTCTTTTCGAGTGCATACGATGCCGCAGTAGCGAGGTCATCAGGGTTTGCGACGGTGATGCCTGCCTGCTTACGTGTGGTGGTCTTGATATAGCTTGCTATACGGTCCGGAGATAGCTTCATGGTCTGGCCGTCAGAGACGTACCAATTGCCGATGTCGTGGACGGTCGGATCGATGTGTTGGGATTTGTAGACGAAGCTGAGCTTGACGGCGAGTTGTTTTTGGAGCTCCTGTACGGTAGCGGCTAGGCTACCGCTGGCGGCTGGTGCGGCTATGGGTGTCGTGGGCACGGAGACCGCTGCATTGCCTTCGTTGGCGGCACGTACTAGGGCCGTAGGCAGTGCGGCGGCATCGAGCACGTAGCCTTGGCTTGGTTCAGCCACGGCGAAGTTTGAACCAGTGAAGACGATATGCTGCGGCTGGGCAGCAAGAGAGAATCTGGTGCCTAACGATGCGCTGGCTTGCTGGTATATAGCAGTATTGATATGTGTATGGAGCGGTATGTCTTCGTGCATTACCACGCTGAGCAGCGGGAGCCAACGTTGCCAAGCCGGTATGCTCTGCACGCTTGCGGGTACGTCGATGCTTAGCCCGAGAGCTGAAGGTGCCATAGAGACGGTGGTTGTGCCTTTTTGCAAGGTAAACATAGGCGGCAGGATAGTGTCGGGTGATACGCGCGCGAGCGCCGTGTAGGATAGGCCTCCTGCGGCGAGCCTTCCTATATGGGCGCGCGGCAAAGCCTTATTGTGGTATATGGCTATCATGGCGCCGTTGGCAACAAAACATACAAGAATGACGGCGCCAAAAATGCGAAGCGGCCACTTCAGGCGAAAGCGGCGACGCGTTCGCGCCCGGCGGGGAATGGGACGATCTATCATGTTGCTTTCATTGTAGCGCACTACAGAGACGCCTGGCGGATGAAATCGCATATTTCTCAGGTAGGATTCAGCCGGTGCGGATACTTATAGAGCAGTTTGCGTAACTGCGTTATACTGTAGGTGCAGTAAGGAGATTTTAACCGATGTTAATCGCTATTATCGTCATCGCGGTCCTGGTCATACTCGTCGCGGTGGTCGTGGGTATGTATAACGGTCTGGTGCGCCTGAACGTTCGGGCCGACGAAGCGTGGAGTGATATTACGGTGCAGCTGAAGCGGCGCTACGATCTTATTCCTAACCTAGTAAATACCGTGAAGGGGTACGCTACCCATGAAAAATCGGTATTTGAAGATGTAACGAAAGCCCGCTCGCAGGCTATGCAGGCCCAGGGTCCGGCTGAAACCGCCAAGGCCGAGAATCAGTTCTCCCAGACGCTGAAGAACTTGTTCGCGGTGGCCGAGGGCTATCCGCAGCTCCGTGCCAGTGAGAACTTCCAGCAACTGCAAGCCCAGCTCACCGACACCGAGGACAAGATCATGGCATCGCGCCGCTTTTATAACGGTGTCGTGCGCGACTTCAACACCAAGCGCAAGGTATTTCCCACGAATATCTTCGCCGGTATGCTCGGGTTCAACAAAGACAAGGAGTTCTTCGAACTCGACGAAGCTGCTGCCGCACAGGCTGCTGCGCCAGTAGAAGTAAAATTCTAGCTTTCCATGTACAGCCAGATCGCCGCCAACAAACGCCGCACCGTCATCATCATGGCGGTGTTCGTGGCGTTCGTTGGGGCCATAGCCTGGCTGTTCGATCAATACCTTGGCGGTCAGCCTTCTATGTTTTATGGTGTACTGGTTGGTGCCGCTCTGTATGCGTTTATCACCTATTTCGCTGGTAGCCGGCTGGCATTGGCCGTAAACGGTGCGCGCGAGATTCAGAAACAAGAGAATCCGCGCCTGTGGCGGATTATTGAAAATCTTTGCATTACGGATGGCCTGCCTATGCCCAAGGTCTATATCATGGATGACCCATCGCCGAATGCTTTTGCTACAGGCCGAACGCCGCAGACGGCTGCCGTATGTGCTACGTCTGGCCTGCTGGACATTATGGACGACAATGAGCTGCAAGGTGTATTTGCGCACGAATTAGGACATGTGAAGAACTATGACATCCGGGTGTCTATGGTGGCCTTCGCCTTGACGGCCGTTATATCTTTGATGGCTGATGTCATCTTGCGTATGACATGGTTCCGTGGGGGCCGTAACCGCAACGAAAACGAACAGGTGCTGATGATCCTCGGGATAGTCGCTGCCATCTTGGCGCCTATAGTGGCAACCATGATCCAGTTGGCCATTTCACGGCAGCGTGAATACTTGGCAGATGCGACTAGCGCCCTGACGACCCGGTACCCTGAGGGGCTTATCAGTGCGTTGGAAAAAATCGGTGCGTATGCCCGGCCGCTGCGGCGTCAGAATACCGCTACGGCACATCTGTTCTTCGCCAATCCGCTGCGGGCGCATAGCCTAACGGCGCTTTTTAGCACGCATCCGCCTATAGAGGAGCGCATCGCACGGCTGCGTCACATGGAAGACCACGCCTAGGGCGCAGCTATTTCTTGATCCATAAGCTCGGCGACTTTATGGACTGTCCGCAGGTTGCGCACCGTCATTTGTTTATAGAGGGTAGATTTGCTCAGGCCGATCATGGCGCTGCGGGTGAGCGCACCAGTATCCGCCGACCAGAACAAAACGCCCGGGTGATATACAAGCTCCTCTATGCCAGGCTTAGGCTTAAAGTTATTGACGATACCGGGCTCATCGATGCTATGGTGCAGGAAGATAATATTGCACTTTTTATCGCTCGGTTGCTGCCAGCTTGAAGGTATCCGAGCGATAAGCGATGAGATATCTTGGTGGCTGCGCACAACCGTGCATATAGGGAAGTGAAACGTCGTTTCAAGGGCTCTTTCTATGAATTGCTCCAGCTCGCGTGGATCAGGGATGTTAGATGAAAATAAGACGTTGCCGCTATTGATGTAGGTCGCGACATGGGTGAAGCCGAGCTGCGTAAAACAGCTGCGTAATGCTGCCATGCTGACGAGGGTGTTGCCGCCAACGTTTATCCCGCGCAGGAATGCAACATAGCGGGTTGGGCTGCTCATATGCCTCATTCTAGCATGCTGCCGGGGCTTTTCTGAGTAGGCAGATAGCGGTTTTCCTTGCTATTATTGACAGTATGCGTGATACTACCAGCACTTCTAAGGGTTCCAAATCGACCGCGAAACGAACAGATGTGATTAACAATCCTTCCTTTGCCGAAGAACGACCACGCCTGCGGCGTTTACGTCTGCCAAAGCGTAAATTATTCCGCTTGAAGCGTATAAAACACCCGGTACGCCTGCCGAGCGCCTGGCAGATCACCCGGACGACCTGCAAAACTGTATGGCAGGCACGCCGCCCCCTGATCGGCGTATTGATCACATACGGTGTGCTCAGTATATTGCTGGTGCGTGGCTTCGGCGGGGCAGGGGACGTCGGCACGCTGCGACAGCAGTTTATAAAAGGTTTTACCGGCAACCCCTCCCAGCTGGCGTCGGGTCTATCTACTTTATCCAGCACACTTGCACCGGCTAATAGCGGCTCTTCGGCTGCGGCGGGTGTGTATCAGCTGCTTCTGGGTATCATCATAAGTCTGGCCACCATATGGACGCTTCGGCATGTCCTCGCGGGTGAGCGCGTACGGGTGCGTGATGCTTTCTATAAGTCTATGACGCCGTTCATTACGTTTTTACTGGTGATGATTATCGTCCTTGTCCAGACATTGCCGTTCATTATTGGCGGTGGCATCTATACCATCGTCATGAACTACGGTATAGCCATTACGGCTCCCGAAAAGCTATTGTGGGGGTTGTTGTTCGGCGTGCTCACTTTTATCTCCATATATATGCTGTGCTCATCGTTGTTCGGGCTGTATATTGTCACGCTGCCGGATATGACACCCATGAAAGCGCTTCGGAATGCGCGGAACCTGGTGCAGTACCGGCGGCTGTCTGTCTTCCGAAAAATCGCGTTCCTCTTTCTCGCCGTAGGTATCCTCGTGATAGTCCTCATAACCCCTGTCATATTTTTGGTGCCGGCCGTTGCCACTTGGGTGTTCTTCGCGGCTGGCCTGGTAGGGGTCATTGTCGCAAATGCGTATATGTATACCTTATACCGTGAGCTGCTGGTATGAAACATTGGACCAAAACACAGGCTGAGGAGCGTATCTCTCAGCTCCGTTCGTTGATCTCGAACTACCGCTATCACTACCATGTACTTGATGAATCCATCATGAGCGAGGCGGCGGCTGACTCACTAAAGCATGAGCTGGCCGAGCTGGAGTCCCAATTTCCTGAGTTCATCACGCCTGATAGCCCGACGCAGCGCGTAGCAGGTGAGCCGTTGCCTGGCTTCGAGCAGGTGCGGCACCGCAGTCGCATGCTGAGCCTGAACGACGTATTCAGCCGGGAAGAAGTTGCGGCTTGGATTGAGCGCATGCAAAAGCTGGCTCCCCAGGCGACGCCGGAGTTTTTCATAGATGTAAAACTTGATGGGCTGGCCTGTGCGCTTTGGTATGAAGACGGCCACTTCGTGCGTGCGGTTACTCGCGGCGATGGTTTTGTCGGCGAAGATGTGACGGCGAATATACGTACCATAGAGAGCGTACCATTCGACCTGCGCGAGGCGCCCGGCTTCGAGCGCTTTTTGCATGGTTCCACTGAAGTCCGCGGCGAGATTATTATTTATAAAAAAGATTTTGAAGCCCTGAACAAAGAGCGCGAGGCTGCGGGCCAGCCCGTGTTCGCGAACCCGCGCAATCTGGCCGCGGGCAGCATCCGCCAGCTTGATCCAAAACTTGCTGCTGCACGGCCGCTGCGGTTCCGTGCGTGGGACATCCTCCGTACCAACCCTGGTGATGTGCCAACCAATGCTTCCGCCTATGAAGCCATCCGGGCGCTGGGCATATCTGCAGGCAAACAATCTACGGTCCTTGCAGACCTGGACGCGATCATGCGTTACGCCGATGAATGGGAGAAAAAGCGCCACGATCTCCCTTACAATACTGATGGTTTGGTTGTAAAACTGAACGATAGGGCAGTATTCGCCGAACTGGGTGTGGTGGGCAAGGCGCCGCGTGCAGCGGTAGCGTATAAATACGCCGCCGAAGAAGCGACTACGGTAGTGCGCGACATAGTACTCAGTATCGGCCGGACGGGTGCGGCTACTCCGGTTGCCGTATTCGATCCCGTGCAGGTGGCGGGTACTACGGTCCAACATGCTTCACTGCACAATGCAGACGAGATTGCCCGTAAGGATATACGCGTAGGTGATACCGTGGTTATTTTTAAGGCTGGCGATATCATTCCACAAGTGTCGCGCGTACTGACCGAATTACGCCCGAAGGGAACCAAGCCGTTCGACATGGAACACGAGCTTGCCCGCCAGTATCCAGAGCTTACCTTCGTGCGTCCGGAAGGTGAGGCAGTGTACCGCGTGAAGGGTGCAACGGGCAAAATTTTGCTCAAGCAAGCGCTGGAACATTTCGCCTCGAAAGCGGCGCTAGATATAGACACGCTCGGGGAGAAGAATGTCGCTGCACTGGTTGAGGCGAAACTGGTCCACGATCTGGCGGATATATATGCGCTTACCAAAGATCAGGTGCTTACGCTGGACCGGTTCGCGGATATCTCGGCGTCGAACCTGGTGAAGGCGGTTGCGGCGGCTAAGAAGCCGGAGCTGCCACGGTTTATTTTTGGTCTGGGAATCCGCCACGTAGGCGTGCAAACGGCCATTGATCTGGCGGAGCATTTTCATGATATAGATAAGCTGGCTCATGCAACTATCGACGACCTTCAGGAAGTACCTGGCGTGGGCGACATCGTAGCCGAATCCATCTTGGCATGGTTTGCCGACGCCGACAACCAGGCTTTGTTGGAAAAATTCACGGAGCTGGGAGTACATCCGCGCTATACGTCGCATGTCGATGGCCCCCTGCATGGCAAGAGCTTCGTCGTGACTGGCACGCTTACTGCTATGGGGCGTGATGAAGTGGCGGCCAAGATCAGAGAGCTTGGCGGTACGTTCCAGTCGAGTGTGGGTAAAGACACGACGTATTTGGTAGTTGGCGATAACGTTGGCGAATCCAAGCTGGCTAAAGCGCGGAAACTGGGGACGGCAGAGATTAGCGAGCAAGACTTGCTGCGTATGCTGCAATAAGCGTAAAGGAGTGGGTATGAAAAATGAACTGAACCAGGCAATTGAAGAATACCGGCGGAACTGGCAATCGCTGGTGAAGGGCCGCCGCAATCGGACTTTCTTTGAGAAACAAAAGCCCACGGCCGTCGCCTGGAAGATGGCGGACGCAGAAGAACTGCACGTACGGTTCAATGAATTGCGCGATTCGTGCGATCAGATTCATTTCGGCTGGGTAAACGACCGGTGGCTGGTGACTATGCACCTGAAAGACGCGGCACTTGCCTGGGATATATCGGTCGTCAAGCTTATGCAGCGGCGGCCTGGTTCGTCGGATGCCGTCGGGCTCGACCATATTGATTTTTATTGCACTGAGAATGACGCGGTGGCTACTGTTCTGCACGCCGAGGATGACCTGAAGTGGAACGAAGAACGCAACGGCGAACATTGCAAATGGATAAGCGTGTGGTTTGCGGGGTCCGAGGCGAAACTACGTACCGATACGGTGCTAGCGCCTTGTATCGCTGAGATGCAGGATATCGAAAGGATGCTTATCGGCGCCTAGCTTGACGTCGTGTTGAAAGCTGTTATGCTTAAGATAGTTCGTGCGCCTAGGTCAGGCGCGTGAAACAAAAATTTTCACACAAAATTTTATGCCAGCGCCTGGGGTGGGCGCGCACGATTACAACGAACCGGTCCTCCGGTTCGTTTGTTTGATAGATCACACTACATCCTAATAACCATATGATATTATGCGGATAGTAACATGGAGGACGCTTGTACATGGCAGACACAGCAACTGGTCTCAGTGGTGTATGGCGGAGTACCTACCGTTATACGAGCAGCGGTCGCACTGGCGACTTCACGAGCGAGCACCTGGTGCGGCTGAAGCAACAGGGTACGTCGTTGGTCATAGAAAGCTTGCCACGCGACAGCAGGTCGTCCCTCCTAATACGGCTATCACTACAGGGCAATATTGCCACCGGTTCCTGGCAGGAAGAGACCGATCCGCACGGCTACTACAAGGGGGCAGTATATCACGGCGTTCTTCAGATGGTGTTACATGACGACGGCAAGAGCATGCACGGGAGATGGCTTGGATATGGTAAAGATATGCAGATTAATGTAGGTCCTTGGGACCTCGCATACGTTGGCGATACGGCGCCGGCTTAGGCAGAGAGGCGTATAATATTGCTTATGGCATTACTTACGAACGAGATTCTCAAGTTTCCAGGAACGTGGCGCTGCCGATACTGGTTTCCTAATACCAAACGCGGTGACGTGGAAACGGTCAGCGAATATACCGTACAAATAGACAAACACGATGATGGCTACGTGATCCATAGCATCCGCAGCGATGTGCCGAATGCGCACCTGGAAGCGCGATTTACGGTGGACGGCTCGTTAATAACGGGCACATTCATGGAAAACACCTCACCCAGCGGCGACTGGGAGGGCATGACATATAAGGGCGCGTTCCAGCTCATTATGAACGATGACCATACTCAGATGACGGGTCTATGGGTTGCGGCCGGGTACAACAACGGCAAACCGAAAACGTTCACCGGCCGCTGGGAGCTTGCGTTAATAAAAGCGTAAGGAGGTTGTATGGGGCTAGTGACTGGCTCGGATATGCATATCAGGTCATTACCCGGGGTATGGTGCTGTGCGTATTATTTTCCCAGTAATACTCATGAAGGCGAGGATGCGAGCGAGTATTACGTGCGTCTGGAGCGTACGCAAGATGGATTCGTACTGCATAGTCTGCCCAATGATACCGCATCGTATATCCAAGCGCACTGCACGCTCGACGCCAATCTTGCCACGGGCGTATGGCTTGAGAATACTGCACCGAAGGGAGAATTTGAGGGCAAGATGTACAGCGGTGTATTCCAGGTAATTGTCGATGACACCATGCGGCGGATGGTAGGCAACTGGGTAGGCATTGGGAATGATCATGGGGAACAGGAGATCTTCGAAGGCCGCTGGGAAATAGCTTACGCTGGCGAATCGCTTGAGGGCCTGCCGGAACTGTAAGCCGACTTTCGGGAATCTTGCCAAAACAGAGGTAACCTGCTACAGTTTAAGGGTCTTTTTGTTACGCTCCAAGCGTACACTGAAAGAAAAAAGTACATCGCAGCTCGGAAAAGAGCAGCCCGAGCAAATGTATTCCATTTGCCCGCTGCGATGAGAAAACCTGGAAGGTTTGTCTCATTCTGGGGCATTAGCGCAGTTGGCTAGCGCGCATCCATGGCATGGATGAGGTCAAGGGTTCGAATCCCTTATGCTCCACCAAAGTAAAAGGCTTATCCGTCAGGATAGGCCTTTTACTTTGGCAAGTATATCGATTCGAACCTAGGGCGCCAGTGACGCTCAACCTCTGGGGGTACACTGTGTGGATTTTGCTTATGGTAATTGCGCTGGATCACGCACGTATCGTACAATCATGCTTACAGGGCATTCATGAACATACGCAAACGGCGCAACAGGCAAGCTGGTGATACCATCGTTGAGGTGCTTATAGCCATGGCGGTTATAGCAATGATATTGGCAGGCGCGTTTGTAGTGACGAGCCGCAGTACCCATGCCGTGCGGGATTCCGAGGAGCATGCCCAGGCGCTTGAACTCCTGCAGGGCGAGGTGGAACGGGTGCGTTCCCAGGCTATGAGTAGCACCTCCGCCGTATATGGCCCGAATATCTTTTGTATCGATAACGCAAATACGGTGCAGACTGGTTTCGGGTTTGCAGCCATACCGCCGCTCGCTACCGACAGCTGGTCCCAATATCCGGCGGCATGTCAGGGAATAGACAACTTGTATAACGAGGCAGTTTCGTACGATAGCACGTCACATGTCTTTACGTTCGTCGCACGCTGGGACGGCATAACGCACGACCGCAGCCAGGTGGAACTATTCTACCGGATACAGCCCATAGCAGCGAGCGCGCCGCCTGCGGCACCGTCGGGTTGTGCCAACAGCGGCTACACCGTAACGGCTAGTACCATTTACGATGCTACATGCAATCCCCATATTTTCCATGGTTTGGTCAGGCCGTCGATGGAATGGAGTGCAACGGGCCAGAACTTATCACTTGGTGATTACACTCTTATGTCGTCATGGCAAGCGAACATAGTCCGCTTGCCGCTGAATGAGAAGTTCTGGATACAAAATACGTCGAATTACCGAAGCAGGGTAGACCAACAGGTGCAATGGATAACCAGCCTCGGCATGGATGTGCTCCTGACGCTGCAATGGTCTGACGGCGGTAACATCGGCAACACGGCCAAGCAGTACCAGATGCCCGACCAAGATTCGAATACCTTCTGGCAGGACGTGGCTTCAATCTATCAGACAAATTCACACGTTTTGTTCGAGCTGTATAACGAGCCCTATGGTGTCAGTTGGAACGTGTGGCGGAATGGCGGCGCCGCCCCTGGCTTTACGGCAGTCGGCATGCAGCAGCTCTATGATACGGTGCGGGCAACCGGCGCACAGAATCTGGTACTGATAGGCGGGCTCAATTATGCCTTCGACCTTTCGGGAGTACCGGCAAATAGGATTACCGGTTCAAACATTGTGTACGCGACGCATCCTTACGACCAGCCCGGCAAGAATACCATGGCGGATTGGGACACTGCATTCGGTGGCCTGAGCGCTACTGACCCTGTCATGATGACCGAGTTTGGCGATTTCAACTGCTCGACTACATTTTATTCACAACTTCTTTCGTACGCATCCTCGCATAATATTTCCTGGACGGCGTTCGCCTGGTATCCAGGTGGCTGTGGCTTCCCATCGCTTATCAACAACTGGTCCGGAGCGCCCAGTGCGCCCGGCGCCGTAGTGAAGGCGGCGATGTAACCTGGTGCCGATGACGCGGATGCTTGGTATACTAGTGATATAAGATAACTTGTGAGGTAAAGGACATGGAATTCTGGATCGGGGTGGTCGTCTTTGTGCTGCTCGTGGTGATTATCAAGGGGATCCGGCTTATCAACCAATACGAGCGTGGTGTGGTATTCCGTTTGGGCCGGGTACAGAAGCGGGTGAAAGAACCGGGCCTGCGGCTGATTATCCCTTTGGTGGATCAGATGAGGAAGGTATCATTGCGTACCGTAACGCTGCCCGTAGAGTCGCAGAAGATCATTACCCGCGACAACGTATCGGTTGATGTGGCGGCCGTAGCCTACTACCAGATCCAGGATCCCATAAAATCCATCGTCGAGATTGAAAATGTCGTATCAGCCATCTACCAGAATGCACAGACCACCGTACGCAATGTGATCGGCCAGAGTACGCTGGACGAAGTATTGAGCGAGACCACCGCCATAAATAGCAAGGTCAAGGACATCCTCGAGAATGTGACCGAGAAGTGGGGTGTTTTTGTAAGCTCCGTAGAGATCAAAGACATCCAGCTGCCCGACTCCATGCAGCGTGCTATGGCCAAGCAGGCCGAAGCTGAGCGCGAAAAGCGCGCCAAGATCATCGCTGCCGAAGGTGAACAGCTGAGTGCCGCCAAGCTGGGCGAGGCGGCTGACATTATTGCCGCGCATCCTATCGCCTTGCAGCTGCGTAACCTGCAGGTCCTCAGCGACATCGCCGTTGAGAAAAATAGTACTATTGTGTTCCCCGCGCAGTTTATGGATACTGTGAAAAGCGTAAAAGAATTTATGAGCAAAGAGAAATAATGGCAGAGAAAACGACCACCAAAGACCCGAACCATACCAAAGCATCAAACGCAAAACTCAATTCCCTCCGGGCGGCCGTACTGGGAGCCAACGACGGTGTCGTATCGGTGTCCAGCATTATCCTGGGCGTCGCCGGTGCGACCGATAGCCGCAACGCCATCTTGGCGGCCGGCATAGCCGGCTTGGCCGCGGGTGCGCTGTCTATGGCTGTTGGCGAGTATGTTTCGGTCAGCAGCCAGCGCGACACCGAGCACGCCTTCATCACGACCGAGAAGTGGCGGCTCAAGCATCATCCCGAGGAAGAATTTGAAGATTTAGCCGCTACGTTCCAGGCAAAAGGTTTGTCTGCCGAAACGGCCCACCAGGTAGCCAAAGAGCTGACCGAACATGACGTTATCAAGGCACACCTGGACGCAGAGTTTGGCATAGACGAAGAAGACCTCAGTAGCCCCACCGCGGCGGCACTATCGTCGTTCCTGGCCTTTACGGCTGGCGGCTTAGTGCCGCTTATTGCCACGCTCGCCGCGCCAAGCCATACATCGCGCATCGTGGCGACTGTCGTGGCCGTGCTGGTGGCGTTGGCACTTACCGGGTTTATCAGTGGTACCGTAAGCCGTGCGCCCCGCTTCCGCGTGGTGGCGCGTGTCGTAATCGGTGGAGCAATCGCTATGCTTATCACCTTCGGCATTGGCCATTTGTTCGGCCGTATCACTGGGTAAGTTGCCCCACGGCATACGTAAACTATTCCATAGCGCCACCTCATGAAGTGGCGCATACTATGAGACACAAGGAGGAGACATGGCAGTAGAGGTTTATTATCGCGAAGCTGCAAAACGATTACAGGATGCCGTTACGGCATTGCATGACGAAATCCATACTATTCAGAACGAGGCATACCGCGCGGAAGTGCAACTTCACAATGACATATCACGTGCCGAGGTAGAACACGGCGAGCGCCGCGCTGAGATGATGGCGACGGCCGACATGCATATGAAGGCGGGCCTGGAGGCGCGTGTACGGCAGCTGGACGGGGAAATACGTGCCAAGAAAGATGAAGTTTCACACACCACCACAGACGCCGCCAGGGTGGTGCAGGCAAAAAACGGGCTTATCAGCACCACGCAAAGCCTCATAAACCAGCTAGAGTCGCTGGCGGCTTCGGCGAAATGACGCTTCGCGCTTGACCTCCTATATTAGAGATTGAAAAAAATCCTCTAAGAAGTTATTATAGTGGGGTTACGCGCGGCGCTTTAGCTCAGTTGGTAGAGCAGAGGCCTGAAGAGCCTTGTGTCCCCAGTTCGAGTCTGGGAGGCGCCACCACGGAAGAGCCCGACATTCGTGTCGGGTTTTTGCGTAGCAGATCAGTTATGCGAGTGCGCCTGCATAGCATTTTGCTTTCACTGCTACTTGCGTAAATAGCCCCATTGTGTATAATTTTATCTGTTACGCGGGTGTAGCTCAGTTGTTTAGAGCGCGTCCTTGCCAAGGACGAGGCCACGGGTTAGAGTCCCGTCACCCGCACCAAACAAAATGCCTCAGCAAAGCTGGGGCTTTTTGTTTGGCCTGTGGTGGCGAGGTTCTAGCCGGTGGCCGGCAGGTTTGCTGCAGGCAAGGATGCATGAGGCCACGAGGTTGCGACCAAGGCGTCACATATCCGTAAGACCGAACGCACCGCGTACACTGAACGAAATGTTTTTGTTATCATGACGATATGAACATACCTACAAAAAAACTTCAATCGGGATTTGAATTACCTGTGTATGGTCTGGGCCTTTGGCAAATGGGCGGTCGATGGGAAGCCGATGCGAGCAAAGACGAAGATGAGATAACGGCAATCCGTGCCGCATTGGACGCGGGTATGGCGCATATTGATACCGCAGAAAGTTATGGTAACGGTCACACAGAAGAGATACTTAAAGACGCTTTGCAGGGGTATGACCGCTCAAAACTAATTATCGCAACGAAGGTATCGGCAAATAATCAGACCTATGAAGGTGTTTGTAGATCATTTCAGGCAAGTCTAGGCCGTATGGGCTTGGACTACGTTGACCTATATCTATTGCACCGTTTTCCCGAGCCGGGCATAAACATTGCCGATACGATGCGAGCGATGGATGAGCTAGTTGAACAGGGCCTAGTTAAGAACATTGGTGTTTGCAATATGACGCCGAACCGTTTTGATGAAGCTCAGAAGCATACTAAAAATAAGCTGGTTTGTAACCAGGTCCATTACAACGTGCAGTACCGTGAGATTGAAGACAAGGGCGTATTGAAGCACTGTCAGCAAAATGATGTGATGCTTGTAGCTTGGCGGCCTCTGCAGAAGGGTGCATTACCGCAAACCGCATTGCTTGAAGAGCTTGCGAAGAAGTACGGCAAAACCCCCATACAGTTAGCTATCAACTGGCTAATTTCACAAGACAAGGTAGTAACTATCTCTAAGACCAGTAATCCAGACCACTTAAAAGAAAATCTAGGTGCTCTCGGCTGGTCAATGGAAGCTGGCGATATTGAACGGGTGCGTAGAGAGTTTCCAGATCAAAAAATGGTTTCGGATACAGTACCGTTAGATTATAAAGCCGCCATGCCTCCCGTGTAACTCCCGGCTTTTACTTACGTAAGCAGTGCTCTTGATATAGTGTAGCCAGCTAAGATATCTCTCTAATGTGCTATGGCAACAACCGTCACCGTGGCGTAGAGCGTAAAAGTATACTAGCTACGAATACACGATGTCCATAGCTGGTGGGGTTGTACCTAGATAGCAAAGACTAAGACGATTGCGGACTTAAGAGGATTTTTACTGCATGTAATAGTGCTTGTGTTTCTCTTGCGGCGGTGCAATGCGGCCGGTATACTGCATACTTATGGAAATAAAACATGTAGATGAAGCAAATAAAGGGATCACATTTACAACTAAAGAGAGAGGCTTGATAGATGCAGCGGCCGGCCACCTTGCACGCAGTGTAGCACGCGTGGCCGTGGAGAATGCTAGCGGCAATGCTGAGAGTACCGATCAAGAAGCGGCACAGAAGCAGAAGGCCGCTGCGAATAAGAGAGTCCAGGCAATTGGTGCCGCCGTGGGGCGGCTGTATAACAGCGCATCGCCAGTATCATCTACGTCTGTTCAGGAGGGGCAAAATGTTGATGTTGACGAAAAGCGCTATGTAGTTATAGGTAATGCTGAAGCGGCATTACTAGAAGAAGGGTTGCAGTCGTATGCTGACGCAACCGTAGACGTTGTAGGCAATCCCGACACAAGGTGGTCGCTGCATGATTACAGCGAGCGGGCCGGTGACGGCAATGATGCGGCGGCTTTAGCCGAGCAGCTTCATGGAGCATTGACGCCAAAACCTGAGGCCTAGCGGTCTAGCGCTAAAAGACAAAAAACAGCCGGTCAAGCCGGCTGTTTTTTGGCGAGCGTGCAATGTACTGGAAACGAAGGGCGAAGCCAGAGGCCCGGGACGCTAGGCAGTAAACTTGCGTTTATGACGCACGAAATACCATATAAAGTAAATTGCGGCGAAAAAATTGACGTAGCCTATACCGAACACCACGAATAACAACGCGCCATGGGGTTTATAGACATATAGGAGGATCTGGTGACTGATTAGTAGCTGAGAAATCTGTGTCTGCAGGTAGAAGGCAAATTCTACTACTAGGAAGGTCAGCATAAGCCAGTAGCCGGACCGTTGACCGCTTGCGGCTTTTTTGTACGCCGCGAGGAACCATATAAGAGTAATCCCGAGTAGAGCTGTTCCGTATAGGTTAGGTAAAAAATGATGGGGTGCGTAGTACTGATGTATATAGTATGGGACCTGAGCGGCATAGTTTAGGAGGACAGTGACGAGCAGGAGCTTTAGGATGTGGTCTTTGGCCATGAATATATTTTACCGTTATTGGAAAGCTATGACTATCAAACATTGCTTCTTCTGGAGGCTAAAGTAGCGGTCGATCGGAAGAGTGCTTGCTATATGCCTGCCTAGGCGGACTTATAGGCGGCTTCGTGGCGGCTGGTTTTATGCGGTCCGAAGAAGACCTTCGTGTAAAGACGCAGGATGCTCACGCCTACTAGCAGATATGAAAGGCAGAATAGGAGTATTCCAAACGCCTGATTTTTAGGAATCAGGCTCAAAAAGAGGTCTTGTGCCAGGAAAGAAGGACTCACGGGAAAGGCCATGAACAGAAGACAGGCAACGAAGAAAATATGTCCGACCTTCGTGAACGCATATATTGAACCCTGGTAGTTCCTGAGGGCATTCGCTTCGCCGTGCATATGCAGATACCATAGGCATGCATGCCCGGCCAAGAACGCCGCTAATACGCCTACGGCATACGTAGTGAGATACTTCAAGTTCCAGACGGAAGCAGACATGAGAAAGAGTACGCCGTATAGATGGCCCATCATAATGAGATTCCAGCATGTGCTGGCGGCTTTTTTGGTAGTGTACGCCCGTATGTAGAAAGCGATGCTTATGAACGCTGCGACAGTAGAGAGGGTAAACATTCCCCTGCTAGATGCTGCGCTGGACGCGGCTAGGCTCGTTAGGATGGCAAAGATAACGATGGCGGCTAGCTGTGCCGGCAGCCTTTCGATAAAGGCGAATGCACGTCCGATGGACTTAAGCGGCCTCCAGAGATAGTGGCTGACTATACTGTTCATGTCCCACTCTTTGATGCTGAGGATATAAAGCGTGGCACGTAACTTCCCTGTAATGGTGTTTTTAATTCTTTGGGCTGGAGGCACGAAGTAGAAGAACTGATCATGTACAAGATAGCTGACGACCGAGGGCGAGATAAGCAGCTGGTATGTGCGGAGAGAGGCATTGCATACAAAGTGAAGCACTGCGAGCCATGGAAGCCCGGCAGCGAGTTCGATGAACATGATGCCGATCTGGGTGATGGAGGCGTATGCAATTTGCGTCTTGATGGATGACTGCACACGGGTGATGGACGAGGCAACAATTGCCGTAACCAGGCCGACGACCGCAATAGCAATCCGAAGTCCTATGCTACCTTGCCAAAGCGGGTATGTCCTGAGCAACAGGTACAAGCCCATATGTACGGAAAGCGCACCGTAGAAGATGGCGCTGGATGTAGTGGGGCCCTCCATGGCGCGGGGCAGCCAGTATGAGAAGGGGAACTGTGCAGACTTGATAAGAGCTGCTATGAGGAGAAGGGTACCGAGCACGGCTAGGCTATTGCCGTGCTGGGCGATCAACTGCGAGAAGTCGGAGAAGCGTATGTTCTGTTCGAACAGGTGATGGGCGTACCAGATGGCGACAAGCAAAAAAGCGTCGGCAATGCGATAGACAGAGAAGACTTTCAATGCATTCCTTGCCGGCAGGAAGCGGTCCCTGTAGAACGCTATGAGCAGTATGGAGCTGATGCCAATGAACTCCCACCCCAGGAATAACACCTCAAAGTTACCGGCAAGAATAATGAGTGACAAGCCTATGAAGAACAGCAGGACAGTCATGTAAAAGCGTTTGAACCCTGGTTCACGGTGCATGTAATATTTACTGAAGATGAATACCAGAGCGGTCATGACCGTGGCCATCCCCAGGAACACTGCCGCGAGCCCGTCAAAATAGAAGCCAAGCGAGAACGAATAGTGGCTGCTTGCGTATAGGGATCCAACGCTGGTGAAGACCGGCGAGAAACCTCCTTCGAGCCATTTGCAGCCATAGAAAAGAAACAGTGCAAATTCCACGAATATCGCGGTAATCGCTATGGAGAAAATGGTGCGCTCCCGTTTGCCGGGGACAAGCATGCAGCCTGCAAAGCCCAGGATAGGAACGAGGAGCAGTAGGGGGAGAAGATGGTATAGCATAGGATTATTTCATTATGTACACTGGCAGGTTTTCCTGGGTAGCATCCAGAAGGCGGTTCGTCTTCATCTTGGGGGTCGATTCAAACAGATGTGATATATCGTGTACGGTGGTCAGCTCTTTGGTTAGCGGTGTGTACGGCATGAACGCTCCATCCTTAAAGGTGTATAGTGTTTTTGTCTCCGGGTCTACGGCAACTAAGTGGATCCATTCGTTCGCAAACCACTCGTATAGATCGGCGTTTGATTGTATGACTTTTCTCACGACTTCGGGATGATGTTCCACGATCATAAGGAGCCGTACGGGATCATGAACCTCTATCATCTGAAGAGGCAGACCAGCACGCAGATCACCATCGCTGCTATTTGCGACTCCTATAAGGCCCATGACATTGTGGGGGAGCTTGGTGCCCGCGCCCAGCTTGTAATTATCCATCCTTGAGAAGAAATACTCTAAGTTTATGCCGCCACAAACGACTCCCAGCGGCGCCAAGACACTTAGAAGCAATGTGCCATCTGGATCGCTGGAGTAATCGTAGGAGTTCAGGAAGGCGCGCCTATCCAGAAACAGATGCTTCGTAAGGTCTCTTCTTCCTACGACACAGAGGGCATTCGTGCCATGCCCCAGTTCGGGCCGCGGCTCGTAATACGAGACCGCGCGTTTCTTTATGTCGCTGCGTATTTTGCGAATATGCTGCTTGGTGCTGATAGACATGAAGCGGCGCGACCGCTCTTTGGCATTGAGGTCCAACGCCTCCTCGAAAAGCGTTTTATTCTTATGGTGCAGCTCCATGTTCGTATCGGTTAGGGCTGCCTCGTCGTAAAAAGCTATTTCGTCGGATGCGGTATCGTGCAGGGCGCCTACGAACTGGGTGGACTCGGGTATGAGCAGGCCGCGTGCCTGAAGCATCTCGCGTACCGCTGGATAGTTGGCCATGTAGGCAAAGACCCGGGCGTTGACCAGGCCCGGCCTTCCACTGCATGCACCGCAGTCATGCGCGCCATGATGGGGGTTGTTGGCGCTGCTCGATCCATGACCTACGACATATACAAGGGGCGAGAAATCTTTGGTGAGGCCGATACATCGCAGGAGCTTTTCGACGCGGTCTGCCATTTCCTTCACGGTAAACCCTACCTGCAGCCCTTCTTCAGTGTCCTGTTCCGGGGTATGGACGATACTCAGGCTGGCAGTTGGATCCATGTGCGCGAATGCGTCGGCGATTGCCGGACTCATTGCCGGACTCACGAGGTTGGCAATGAGTTTGCCCAGCGCTGGAATGCCCAACAGATAAGAAAAGAGGAATCCTCGTACCAGGCGGTGCGAGTACTTGCTGTACATGATCTCTTTCCTGTGAGCCTGCGGGCCGTCACCGGTAATCTCTTTTATAAGGTACTTGGGGGTGACCGTAGCGGGGCAGAGCTTGTCGAAGAATTTGGCGTGAGCCGGATGAAAGTAGAACTCGACACCAAAAAATCCCGGGGCACCGAACGTTTCGGCACGATCATCCAGGCTTTCTATGTAAGTCCGTAAGGAGTATTCCCGATCGTCAATGCAGAAGATAGACTGAAAGCTTTTTGTGTTCCGCCGTGGAGAGACGGCCGTAGGCAGCATGCGTTTTACACCGGCGAGCACGCCGTCGTAGTAGCTCCACTCGAATGCATCCTGCCATATCATAAGGACTTGCTGCAGTTCGGAATGTGGTTCTTCTGCGAATATGTCGATTGGGGATTGCGCGGTGAAGCTCCCGAGCGGCTGCCATGTCTTTCCGAAACGGCTCGTCAGTGCATCGATCTCAAGGAGAAGCTCAAGAACTATAAGGTCATGCAAGGAGACTTTTTTCGGGTAAAGCAGTGATTCGGGCTTATCTTCAAGAGTAGACACGATACCTGCCCAGCCCGGGTGCGCAAACTGTTGGTCGTAGACGTACTGCTCGAAGAAGGTTTCTTTGCCTTTGCCGACCAGTATTTCTAGGAGCTTTGTGATGCTGCACGATTTGCTACGAAGTAGACTGCGCACACGTTTCGTTTTGAAAAAACTTACCAAGCTGTGGCTTTCCAGGCCGCGTACGGCAGACAGAAGGCCGGTATCTTCGAAGGGAAACGATGAGATGGCAATGCCTTGGTCAAGATAGCTACAGAGTATACGAAACAGCAGTGGCTGTACCGCATTATCCAGATCTATCGGGTACTGCCGCTTCCACTCCCGGCGCAACCGGCCGATACGCGGCTCGATAGTTTCATCGTACGCCGCACTCAGGACCTTCGTGCGCCACTCTTCATAGCTCCCGTTGTCCAGCCGGGCTCGGATGGCCTTCGTTAAGACCTGCGGCGTTATCCGCTTAGCGGCGTAGAGCTCCCTGTATTCGTTGAGTGAAAAGGTCGTTTGATAACCAAAGATCGCCGACGCTTTGAAAATCGCATCGTAGAATTTCATGTCCTGGAATGCGTGGAGCGTATTGTGGTGCACGAAGTCCTTGAGCGGGCCTTGGCTGGGCAGATAGTGTTTTAGGGTGTGCAGCAAATGCTGCTCATCGAACTGATGGTTGTAGTTTTGAGACATAATAAAGTTTTAGCGCCGAATTAAAGGCGATATCCTCGTTGGATTCGATTATGAATAGAGCAATTATGACGGGCGGCAAATAATTGAATTTCCGTTATATTTAGACGGAATATTTATTAGTAGCCCATAAAGACTCTCACATTATACTCACGCCTTTTTGCTTTTGCAATCATGACCCGTTCCTGACATTATCTCTATAAACTTGCCGGTCCGCATGCCTGGCGCCCGCTAGACGTCTGCGGCTCAAAATAGTACACTGCATCTGAATCATCGCATGAGGCGATGTTTTTTTACGAATGCAAATAGCTTCTCGATTTGTGAAAGAGTAAACGTATATGTCGGAAATGTATAGAGGGGCCGAAGCGCTCACTGTGACAAGTACGCTGGTGGGCCCGTTTGATATTGCTGGTGAGAGCGGGCAAAGCCTGGCAGAGTGGGAGGTGCCCTTTCACGAAATTGCCATAGGCTCGATTAGGCGGGTGATTGGCTGTGAGCAAGTACCGCCGGGGTGGACACCCACCGTGAATGAATTCGTAGCGTTGCATGGCCAATTATCGTATGAGCGCCGACTGTACAACATGCTGGCTGGTCTGAAGGGATACGCAGCGCAACGTCCTGAAGGCAGCGCAATCGAAAAGTTTCGTGAGAATCAGCACGATATTACTGAGGCGCTGGCTATGGCATGTGAAGGTATAGCTTTGCGGGAGCCGCTAAAGGTGAAGTCGCCTACGGGGACTGGTAAGACTGCGGTAATCGTGGGTCTGACTGAGGGCTTGAAACATCGTGAGCGGCACAACGGTAAGGACGGCGTCGGAGTGCTTATACTTGCGCATCGCCTCGATATATTGGATCAGACGGTGAGCGCATTCCAGAAATTCAGCCAGACCATAACGCCTACGGTTTTCAATGGCGCCAAGAAAGATCTTAGCCCGGTAACCATCATGAGTTACCAATCTTTTAATGAGGCATATAAAAGGGGATATCTGCCGCGGGATTTGTTCCATGTAGTTATCCGTGATGAGGCTCATCATGCCTACGGGGACGAAACCGGCAGAAATTTGTTTGCTTTTTGTTATGGAGGTAGAGGCGACGATCCTTTGTTGGCATTCGACCTGACAGCAACTCCCCGAAGCGGCGAGCAGGATTATGAGCAAAACGTAGTGTGGGCCATAAACAATGGACTGCTTGCGCCAGTGTCGGCACGGCAGGTCCGCGCCGCGTCAAATGTCCGGAGTCCGTACTCCCGCTCCGGCGAGCGCAGCAGCATGATGTATGACGAAGCGTATAACTCGCAAATTGTAGATGAGATAGTCAGCGGTTTGGCAAGCGGCCGGCGCGTGGTCGTTCGTTGCCTTCGGGGCGACGACAGGAAGCATCCGGAGATCATCAAGGAAATGCTTGAGCAGCGAGGTGAAGTGCGTATCCGTCATCCATACTGGGAGCGAACTGCCCACCGGAAAGCCAACGCATTTGTCATACGCGGCGACACGAAGAGTGAAGTCCGACAGGGAGCTTACCGTATTTTTGGCGACCCGTCCTACCCGGACCCCTATCAGCTGGACGTACTGCTGTTCGTAGATACGCTGACGGAGGGCTGGGATGCGCCAATCGCCAAAATGCTCATTAACGCTGCGCCCTCGCAATCAGATGTTTTGGTAGAACAACTATTGGGCAGGGTCATGCGTCCGTTCCAGCGTGCGAACGGCAGTAGCGTGGCAGCTGAGGCGGTAGATTTCGTATTGCCTTTTATGGAAGACCAGGTGACCGCAGCGGATATACTAAGCCGCGACGGCCCATCAGGTATGCATTATCGCCAGGGCGCGATCATCGGTCAAGACTTAGTTGACTTGCGCCGCCCATGGAGAGGCGCTAACAGTGCCTTCGAATACGTAGGTGAGGAACTGAGACCACGTTAGATTTTTGTCTAGCTTTGTGGACAGGTAGGTTAGAATGTAACTATATATGCCCCCAAGCCAGAAGGGCGGAGAACTTCCGCCAATCCGATTCGACCAGAACGATCCGCACCTCCGAGAACACAGGAAGCAGATTAATTCTATTGTCGGCGAAAGCACGAGGTTGAATAAGATCCCCTCCGAGCTACAGGAGCGGGATGCAGAGGTGCAGGCTGCGTTCACTATTGCCCGGGATGGATTGGCAGACGTTCTTCTGGATCCACAAAAACGCAGAGTAGCGCTTGAGTACTGTGCTATAGGGGCGCAGGTTGACGTATCTGTAGCTGCGATTGAAAGTAAGCTTGTTGAGTCAGAGAAACTTGCCACGAAGAAGCATAGAAACGGCAATTATCCTAAGCCTCTGCAACAGTATTTGGGGACCGTAACCGAATATGTACTTTCCCTGGAGATGGTAGATCCTCTTGGAGGGCTAGACCCGGCCTTGCCTACGCTTACTCAAACAAAATTTCCCAAGAGTGGTTTTTTACTCTCTACCAATGATGAATTGAGTACGGCCCAGACGTACGCCCGAATCGGTGATAATTTTTCTTATGCCGAAGGATATCAGCAAATGGCTATGGTTACATTCCTTGCTGAACTCGGTATAAGCAAGTACCTCTTTACGGGCGATGACGTGAAAGCGAGACGAGCGGATTTTCGCCAGATCAGTGTTTTCCAGGAGACCCAAAATGACCTGCAGAGTGCAGGCGTGGTCCTAAACCAGTACTTCAGGCACTACGTACGCTATCTCCAAGCGCGTCTTTATGGTGACCTGACTACCGAAGCCCAGCGTACGGCATATCCTGATTATGATGAATTTTCTGCTTTGCCTGAAGCGCTTGGCGTATACATGGCCGAAGCCAGAGATATATTCAATGAGTATCGGGGCATGTTGCCGTCGACATTCCGTGCGATGTTGGAAAATGGTCTCATTCCTCATCTTTCGCCGGAAGCCGCGGATAAGATATCCCGACGTCATGCTGAGAAGTTCTTTGCGCAAAATCAGGGTATGTATCAGCTTAAGGATGGCCAAGGGCGGCAGCCGTATGCCCAAGCAGAGCGTTCCTATAGTGGTGGCATGACAATGGAATATTTTAGCCGCTTGACGATGGCGTATGCGACGACTCGCCTGCCGGACCGCAGCGGTCAGCTGTTCGATAACCTGCACCGGCTGTACGGTTTTTTGGGCAATCGTATCATTACCGCTGAAGGAGATGCAGAGATTGCTGCAATTGATGTCGGCATCGCCACGTCCAATCTGGATATCTTTATAATTGGCCATCAGACAGACGAGCAGGGCAATCCTGAGGTCTTAGCTATACAAGTTGATAGTATGGGAAATGTATATGGCTTGCCTTCGGCCTACGGCTACGTTGGAAAGCCCGTATTAAATTATGCGATAGATAAGGCGTTGAGTGCCTTAGAGGCGGACGGGTTTAAGTTCCTCTCGTCTGAGGAAAGTGTCGAAGAGACGATGATAGAGATGGAGGTAGAGGCAAAGCTTTCAGAGCGTATGCCTGCGTTGCGGCTTCGTGCCAGGAATAACGAAGCCCAGTTTAAGCAGTTGGTTAAGCAGGAGTATGAGGCCCTTTACTTACAAGAAAAAGAGCGTGCAGCATCCCAGGAGGGACAGCAAGCGCATCAAGAAACTGCCGTACAAGTAGTGGAGCTGAAACTACCGGTACCTGTACAGGAAAAGGCGCAGACGCAAGCTCACAAAGGTCCCCAGCGCTATAGTATCGAAGTGCCGGAACGCATTTTGTCCGATCTACCGCCAAACCTACAGAGGACTTTGTTGGCCGCAGTGGAGCGAGTAAAATATAGCCCTTTTGGCAGTAATGTTATGAAGAAGCTGACGGGTATTGGCAAGGGGATGTATAGAATCCTTTTTTCCGGCAATAGAGCATTCCTGGAACCAGACGGTCAGGGCGGCTTTCGGGTAACCCTTGTAGAAAAAAGAGACTCCCAAACATATAATATTGCTCGGCGTAAGTACAATAAATAAATTTACCCCAAGGGATATGACATGAGAAGAAGGCCGTACTCCTATAACACTGAACCTGCGCAACCACAAACTCCTTATCGCACGACGGAAGATGTAGCGCCGAATACTCATAGCAGGCGGAAGATTCTGGGCCGCTTAGGGTGTGCGGGTCTAGTAGTTTTGTTTGGTGGTGGCGGTACTCTGGGAGCTATGGAGTGGGTTGCTTCTTGGAAATTCTCGCATTGCGACAACTGTAATGATGAGAGTACGGCAACTGTCCAGCCGCAGCAAAGTACGGCGAAGCCAGAGAAGAAGGTGCCCTCTTACGCCATGCTGGATGTCATGTATGACCAGGTGGCGCTAGCGGATGGTACGACCGGCCGAATTATCGCCCCGCGTGGTTCAGATGCACAGACTGGCAGCGTAGTGAAGGTGCAAAAAGGTGATTGGCTTATCCTCGCTGTGGGCAACGACACGAAACAGTATGGTCGCCTCGATGGCGATAGCGCCACATTGCGACAGCGGGTGGCGGGCGATAACCCTTTCTTTGATTACGCTAGCAAGGGCTATACGGGCGAAATACTTACGGTGCAGTTCGATGCTGATGGATCTGCGGTCGAACCGGGAGCATCGTGCACACAGCCGATCTACTGTATAGATCCAGGGGAGAGTGGAGAGCCCAGCTACCGCGCATACGTACTGTCGGACGCGGAGTACCGCGCGGGCAATACGACGTTGGTTGATACATTAAGGGCAGATACTTCGCTGGGTCTTGGCGACAACCCTTATTTGCCCGACCCCTTGCCTGCATCACAGATAAAAGTATAAGTATGCTACCATGTGCGCATGAAATTACTTGCACGTATCCGTTCTATAGATGTTGATCCTTCGGTGCTGCCTGGGGATTATGCGTCGTATAAGAGCCGTATGGCAGGCCGGGCTATTATTTTTGATGACCATAAAGTAGCGTTGATACATGTACAGAAATCGGGCTACTATATGCTGCCGGGCGGCGGGTTGGACGGTGAGAATATAGAAGCTGGCCTGGCGCGTGAAGTGCGGGAGGAGCTGGGCTGCACGATTGAACTCGTACGGTCGCTCGGAGCGGCTGAGGTCTACTTTGACCGTTGGAGGCAGAAGCAGACGGACCATTGCTTCGTCGCCTGGAAGATTGGTGCATGCGCTCCAGCTGCCCTGACTGACTTTGAGCGTGATGAGGGCTACCAGGCTATCTGGGCTCCCACGCTGCAAGGGGCTATCGCTCTGGTGGAGGCCGCGGTACCGGCAGCACTCGACGGTAAGATGGTGCGAGCACGTGACCTGCTGTTTCTAAAAGCTGCTGCACGTCAAGCGGTTTCTTAGCTTGAGCGCCATCGCCAGAACCGATACCATAGAGACATGAGAAAGATTGTCATCCTTACGTTCATGTCGCTTGATGGCGTTATGCAGGCACCGGGTGGACCGGACGAAGATGGTGATGGCGGCTTCCGCTTCGGCGGCTGGACCTTCCCATATTTTGATGAGATGTTGGGCAAGGTGATGAGCGAGCAAATGACCCCGCCATTCGATTTGCTCCTCGGCAAAAGGACCTACGACATTTTTGCGGCCCATTGGCCGAAACAGCCGGATACCGACCCGACTGCTACGGTTATTAACAATGCCCATAAATATGTGGTCTCAAAAGATGCGGCCGATCTGTCATGGCGAGGCGCCACACTTATAACCGGTGATGTGGTGACTGCACTGCGTAAGCTGAAGGCTGAGGAGGGCCCGGTCTTGCAGGTGCACGGCAGCAGCAACCTTATTCAGACCTTACTCAAGAACGATCTGGCAGACGAACTGTGGTTAAAGATTTTCCCTGTTACGTTAGGGCAGGGCAAGCGGCTGTTCGGCGAGGGCACGATTCCCGCCGCTTTCAAACTGTTGCAGTGCACTACGTCACCCACCGGTGTCATCGTGGCAGCTTATCAGCGCGCCGGTGATGTAGCCACCGGTTCTTTTGCATAGTGGCTGCATTGCGGGAGGATTTCAGTGTACCTTCATGTGTGATGTGGAATAATAACTAAGATAAAGCATATAGAAGAGGGATTGAAATCGTATGTCAGCCGAAGTAGAACCACAGCCAAGTGTAGAAGAGCAGATACTAAACACGTTTGGCTATTCTCATTGCCTTGATATGCAGCTGACCCCTGGTGACCAGCCTGTGCTAGGCCGGAACTTCTTGTTGGTCTATGGTGCATCGCCGCATCGGGAGGAGACCGAGAACCTGCTATATGGCTTTCTGGGCATGGACGCGTCCGACCCTGATTATGCGGCAACAAAGCAAGTCATAGCCGCGTATCTTGGGGCCTACTTCGGAGACCCTGTGCCGTCCCGGCCCGAATAGTCGGCTGAGGGTGGGGTAGTATGTCTGAGGTCTTGGTCGCCACGGAACAGGTGGAGCTCGCGCCGCCCATCGTTGATCCATCTTTAGGTGTCTCTCAAGAAAGCACACAGCCTATAGCGGAGGCTGCCGCAACCCCGTCGCAGGAGGAAGCCGAGCAAGTATTCAAACATACACTTGATGACGGCCGCGAAGTCGAGGGCACTTTGGAACAGGCGCGTAGAGTGTGTCCGGTCATGGCTAAAATGTCGATAGAAAAAGCTCGTGAAGCCTTGGCGCAGGCTGACCTGATAGCCCGGGTGGCTCAGCGCGGCAAGGAGCGGCGTGCGAATGAGGCTGTGAAAACAGCTAACGCTGGATCATCCACGAAGGGGGCCGACCGAGCGAAAACGGCCGTCAATAAGACTGAAGCGAGCGTTAAGCCCGTCCATGAACGACCGAACGAAGACCAGGCATCTCCTGTGTCGGTCGAGCAGTCGGTCGACGAGGAAGCTGTTGCCAGCCCACCAATAGCTGAACATACAATGCCGCCTCATCAGCAAAGAAACCTGGACGCTGCGAAGGTGACGGTCAAAAGGGAAGAGGATGCCCATAGTTCTGCCGCGATTATGGTGACGGCTGAGAGCGGAATGCATGAGGTGCATGTGGCGCAGGAACAGGCAGTCGCTGAGCCTGATCGTAGCATATCCGAGCAGGTGAGCGTGCAGGCTGCCAATAGAGAACTGCCTGTCATGCGGTTGCCGTCGGTTGCTGTGGAACATATGGTACCGCCAGAGGCTGAACGGCCTGCGGCAGAGCTGCATGAGGCTGCGGAAGCAATTGAGCGGCCAAGCCTGGAGACTATTGACGTGGTAGAACAATCGGTAGCCATAGATGTGGCTAAGCTGCGTGCTGAAATTGCTGGACTGTATATTGAAGACGTCGTTGAAGAAGCCGCCCCATCTGAGGCCGAAGGCGCCGGAAACCCTGGGCCCGGCGTGATGGATGCAGTAACAGAGCGGTTCGCGCCAGAACCGATTGCCATTGAGGTCGTTGAGCTGCAGCAACAGCTAACGGCCATCGCCGAGACTGTGCCCGATGCGGAGCCGGGTGCGGGCTTGGCGTTCCTGCTGGCAGCAGAGCGAGCGCTTCAGGAAGAAATGATGATGGTAGAAATAGCGTCTTTGGCGGAGCCCGTAGAGCTGGCGCCGGACGCTGTCATATCATTGCGGCAGGGCAATGCGGAAAACGCGTCCGCAGACAGTATCGAGTCGACGCGAATGATCCTATTCCACGAGAATATGACCGTTTCGCAGCAGGACCGACCACTGGAGGTAACCTTGGCACGCGTAGTACGGTCGCTACGGATGGAAGCAACTAGCGACCATCAGGAGGGGTCGTCGCCTCAAGCGTATGAAGTAGTTGAAGCGCTCGCCGACTTGCAGGCGGCACTTGCTGAAGTGGACATAGATGCCACCGCTGCCGAGCAGCTGACGCCGCGCGTCGTTGCTGAGATGTTGCGGCTATTGGGTATCTTGGGTTACGAACAGCCACAGGAGATACTGCTGATGTTCGTGCAGGAGCGTGGGCTGCAATCGCTGCTGGAAATGATGGAATATCTATGTCGGCTCAGCCACCACGAAAACCGCAAAGAGTTTTTGCGCGCGCCAGCCGTGCGGCGCTTTACCGATAGCGGCACGCCAGCCGATGATGGCGTGCGCCGACGGACCAATTTGGCTCGGGCGCTATTTCAGCTTATGCACGATCTTTTTGTATATCCTGGGAGCTTTGCAGGTGATACACACGCACCTGCGGCGTAGACGGAGTATGTTGCATATTTGACAGCATAGGTGCTTTAATAAGCTCATGCTTACAACGAATCAAAATCGGTTAGTGCGGTCTCATGGGATACGGACTTTCTTTGCGGGCCTTGCAGGGACGATAGCAGTGTATCTGTTGCTGACGAGTATCTCCGCGATCTGGTTGAATCGTACCCTTACGGACACGCCTACTTTCGTGGAGACGGTAGCGCCGCTCGCCACCAAGCCTGTTATACAGACGTTCGTTGCGAAGACGGTAACTGATGCCGTGCTGAACGGCACGCCCCCTGAGCAGGTCGCTGCCATGCTGCCGCCGGCGGCTCGTCCGGCGCTCACGGGACTGGCAGGGGTGCAGCTGCGGGCCGCGCTTGAGCCAGCCCTTGAGGCGCAGGTCTTGCAGATAGTGCAGACGCCCAGCTTTGTCGCACTTTGGACGAGCACCTTGACCACGGCACATCAAACGCTTATCAGCCAATTGAGAAGCGGGAATCGGCAGAGTTTGACGCTCGATTTGACGCCCACCGTAAGCGGTGTTCTAACGCAGCTGAAGGCTACCGAGTTCGGGCCCGCCGTTTCTCAAGCCAGTATACCGGCCGACGCTGGAGAGGTGACCATCCCCAGTAAGGCATTTGCGAATATCTATAGTTATTATCGTCGATTTGAAACATGGACGATAGCCGTAGTCGGTGGCGCAATCGTGATGTTCATTGCCGCTGCATTGCTATCGGTGAACCATGCCAAGACTATTCGCCGTATATTGGTAACCGGCGGCATACTGGCGTTATTGCAGGGGTGCGTACTGGCCTTGCCGTGGATCGTTACTATACCTCGGGTCGATGCCGCGACGCAGGATGCGATAAAGGCGATTGTAGAACAAGTGGTCCGTAATCTTATGATCATCAGCTTCGCCGTTGGCGGGGCATGTATTCTTGGTGCTATAGCAAGCTCGGTCGTCTCGCGTCTTATGCGCCCGCGTACGGCGGCTGTCCCGCCGAAGGCGGCAGTGCGTCCAGTAAAAACTGCTTGACTTGGATCACACATAGGTATACTTTTACTATGTAACTAGTAAAATAGTAGTAACGTGATAACATTTCGTCTCAATACCCACAGTGGCGTGCCGCCCTACCTGCAAATAGTGCAGCAGGTTCGGCATGCGCTGCAGGTCGGTGTATTGCGGCCCGGCGATAAGCTGCCGACAGTTCGGGAAGTGGTGGCGCATGTGCCCATCAATCCCAATACTGTCTTTAAGGCTTATCGCGAGCTTGAACGGGAGGGCTTGGTGCAGCCGCGCGCCGGCGTAGGTACTTTCGTCCTTGACCGTCCGGCCGGGCCGCCGCCTGCTGCGCAGGCAGCACTTGCCGCCGATTTGGCAACTTGGGTGCAGCGTGCCCAAAAAATGGGTATGCATGACGATGCGATTGAAGCGTTACTGCAGGCGGTAGTGCAGTCCAAGGAGGAAATATGAGCACAGTACATAATGCCGTCCAGACCGATCAGTTGGGAAAGCGGTATGGATCGTTCTGGGCGCTGAGGGATTGTTCAATTAATGTGCCCGAAGGGAGTATTTCAGCACTGGTGGGTCCCAACGGCGCAGGAAAAACTACTCTTTTGAAACTATTGGTCGGGCTGAACGTACCAAGTGCAGGTTCGGGCACGGTACTCGGGCGGACGCCAGAACAGAAGGCGGAGTTTTTGGCGGATATAGGTTACCTGGCGCAGGAAGTTCCTCTCTACCGTCAATTCAGCGCTGCTGCACATATCGCAATGGGCGCCCGCCTGAATGGCCGCTGGGACGCAGCCTATGCGACGCAGCGCTTGAATGACCTGCACATTCCGCTCGAAAGGCCGGTGGCGAAGCTGTCCGGCGGCCAACGCGCTCAGGTAGCTCTGGCGTTAGCACTCGCGAAACGTCCCCGCTTGCTGCTGCTGGACGAACCGGTGGCCGCATTGGACCCGCTGGCACGTGTGGAGTTCTTGTCTTCGCTAGCCCAGGCGGTAGCGGAGGCCGAGGGCTCACTGACGGTAGTGATGTCGTCACATCTACTAGCCGATCTAGAGCGCGTGGCCGATCATGTGATTATTTTGGCCGAATCTAAGACGCAGTTATGCGACGGTATAGACCATGTACTGCAGACTCATCGGTTGTTGGTGGGTGCTCGGCGTGAAGAGAAGAGCGATGCGTATACAGTTGTTCAGGCGACGCATACCGAACGCCAGTCTACGTTAATGGTGCGTTTGAACCAGCCGCATTTTAAGGATCCGCACTGGCAGGTACATGAACCTAATATTGAAGAGATTGTACTAGCGTATATGGGCCAAGGCCAGCTTGAGCGTGAAATGCTCGTGAAAGGAGGCGCACGATGAATTGGTTAGTGTGGCGGCTGCACCGGAAGCAGTTTGCGTTTGCGGTGATAGCTTTGGCGCTACTTGCAGCGGTGATAATCCCGACGGGTATTCATATCAATAACACGTACCATCATGCATTGACGACGTGCGGCCTGACCGATACCTGCGCGAACCTGGGCAATATTTTGTTCCAAGGTGACGGTGCATTATTCGACGGCATGGCGCTTTTGCCTGTGGCGGTACCGTTCTTACTTGGCTTGTTCTGGGGAGTGCCGCTTATCGCGAAAGAATATGAAGAGGGCACCAATAAACTCGCCTGGACGCAGAGTGTGAGCCGTCGGCGCTGGCTCACGGTTAATATTATCTGGATGCTTACTGCGGCCGCTATCTTTGGCGCCGCAACGAGTGCATTGTGCACCTGGTGGGGCCGCACGCCGAATGCATTGCATCTATCCCGGTTTACGCCGGTAGTATTTGACGGTGAGAACCTGATGCCCATAGTATACAGCGTGTTTGCCGTAGCGCTCGGCGCATTATTCGGCGCGTGGTTCAAGAAAGTTATGCTGGCGCTGGCGGTGACGCTTGGTGTCCTGGCATTCATCCAGATCGGTATGAGCATGGGTGTGCGGCCGCACTACCAGCCATTGGCGATTCAGCGTACTTCTATAGAAAACAGCCGTGATCCAAGCGGTCAGGTGTGGATACTTCATGATGACACCGTGAATGCGCACGATCAGCCGGTGAACCTGGCAGAGCCGACGCCTGAATGCGGGGCTGCAGACCGGAATAGCGAAAGCAAGACAAACTCGGTAGTGGCATGTCTGACGGCGCATGGATATCAATGGAAGACGCAATATCAGCCTGAGAATCGTTACTGGAAATTCCAGATGATCGAAGCGGGTATATATGTTGTGGCTACGGCGGCAGTCGTGGGTGCAATGAGCCTGCTGGTTCTAAAACGAGATGCCTAGGCATACATAACCGCTAAAGATGGAAGCGCGTCACGCAGGCGCGCTTCCCGTCTATCATATTTTGTGTAATACTATGAGCCAGCGACCAGACACGATATAATCCCTAGGGGATTGAAATGGCGCCTTGGCGGAGTGGTTACGCAGAGGTCTGCAAAACCTTTTACACCGGTTCAATTCCGGTAGGCGCCTCCACGTCGCAGTAGCTTTCAGCCTGCCGCCTTTCGTCCGAAAAACAAGTTTCCGGCCAAAAGGCGGCAGGCCTCGCAGCACCGCTCCTTGCAAATATGCAAACACTGCGTTTGTTTGCATATTTGGCAAAGCACAACAGTCGGCTACTTTTACAATTTGACTAGCAAAAAGAATGTACGTGAGGTTTCCCAAAACTTCAAACCAAGGAGGCCGCCTATCGGCGGACGACTGTTTGAAGTTTTGAAAGGAGGAATCTAGTCTGCGGCGTACATTCCGACGTGGGGCGTTAGCTTAGTTGGTAAAGCGCAGCATTCGCATTGCTGAGACCACCGGTTCGAATCCGGTACGCTCCACCATTTTTGTTTTTTATTCAGATATTTCCCCGTTCACTGATGATACAATGAGGGGCATGATAGACGCGGTGTATGAATTCGTTTTGCGTCACCCACGCCTCAGCGGCATATTGGGCGTAATTATAGTTATCTTTCTGGGAAGTTTTTTATGGTGGCGTGTGGTGTGGGAGCGGCCGCAGCGTGTATTTACTGACATGCTAGCAGGTAATCTGTCGACGTCCAGCGTACTGAAGACGGTCAGTGCGAGCGGTAATGGCCAGCGCGTCATGCAGCAATCACGGCTAGAGATGGGCGGGGTGAACGCTGCCGACTGGCTGGTTACGGTTGCGCAGACTGGTTCGTCGGTGAGTACGGAAAACATCGGTACCCCCACCACGGGCTATATCAGATATGCCCACATAGATACCGTAATCCAAAATAATGGCAAGCCGTTTGATTTCTCGAAAGTACAGAATATATGGGGCAAAAGCGACGGTAAGACTGATCCCTCGCTCAGCCATCTATTCAGCCAGACTATGCTGGATGTAAGCAGCGCACCGACGCCTCCTATCGGCAACTTGCCTGAGGGCGAGCGCCAGAATGTCCTTTCGTATATGCAGACCGAAAAGATATTTTCACCTGACTATGCCAAAACGAAGCGCGAGAAGGTAGGCGGTCGCGACGTATATACCTATCAGGTAGCGGTGCAGCTGGGGGCATATATCAGGATGATGCAGGCATTCGCGCATTATATCGGTTTGCGCGATCTCGACACGCTGGACCCGAGCCAGTATTCTACACTGCCGCCTATTACGGTCACTATGTCGGTCGACCGCGCATCGCACCAGTTGGTTCGTGTCGTGTATCCAGGAAGCGGCTTCTCGCAGAGCTATACCGACTGGGGCCTGCAGACGCCTATCGCCATTCCTGCCCACACGATTTCTACGACCGAACTGCAAAACCGCATCCAAGTCCTGGATAGTGCCTCGCACGCATAAGAGCCTCGGCGTTTTCGCGTGGCACGGGTATAATTGTGCTCATGCAAGTTATTGTTGATGGGCTGCTTACGACATACGAGCGCAGCGGTAAGGGTAAGACGGTTGTCCTGCTGCATGGTTGGGGCGACCGGGCTGCCGGACTCCGTGGGCTGCAGACAGCTCTTTCTAAATACTACGATGTGATCGTACCGGATCTGCCTGGCTTTGGCGGCACACAAGCGCCTCAGAATGTATGGGGGCTGGACGAATATATTGCGTTCGTCGGCAGCTTCTTGCGTAAGATCGGCAGCAACGACATATACGCTTTTATCGGGCATAGCAACGGTGGCGCCATGATTGTACGTGGCGCGGGAAGGGGCCTACTGCATGCAGACAAGCTGGTGTTGCTGGCGAGCGCCGGCGTGCGGGGTGAATATCGGGGCCGCAACCGAGCACTGCGGTATATTACAAAAGCTGGCAAGGCGCTTACTACGCCGTTGCCCGGCACTATAAAAAAGAAGCTGCGTCGTAAGGTCTACGATACTATCGGTTCAGATATGCTGGTGGCGGAGCATTTGCAGGAAACGTTCAAGCGGGTCGTAACCGATGATGTACGGCCAGACGCCGCAAAAATAGCCACCCCTACCTTGCTTATATATGGCGAGACAGACCACGCAACGCCCGTACGCTATGGTGAATGGTTCCACGAGCTTATAGAGGGGTCGACCTTAGAGGTACTGGCTGACGCGGGTCATTTTGTGCATATAGAACGACCGCATGATGTGACGTATGCTATAGAGGAGTTTTTGCGATGATAGTATCTGCCATCATTAGCCCATACCTGCCGCAATATGCCGCAACGCTGGTGTATATGCTGCAAAGCACCGAGTACCGCGCCCGGCCATACTTGGCGTGGTACTGGCGTACACAGGATTTTTCGCAGGTGGCAAAACGCCGCCAGTTACGCCGCACCCGGGCCGCCTGGCTTTTGCTGCTGGCGGTATACGCCGGTATGATACTGCAGATTGCGGGTGGTCTGTTTTTGATAGCGCTGTGGCATTGGCACGGGCTTGCGGGCGGATGGGCGTTTGGCTTGGCACTTATTATTTCCTATCCGGTAATCTGGGCACATTTCATTGTAGTACCGCTAATCCTGGGGCGATTTCTTGTCGTAATGCCGCGGGAAAAGCGGGCTATCATCGCGTCGGAGCGAATATTCAAAGATCATAAAGGCGCAAAGATCGCCATTGCCGGCAGCTATGGCAAGACCAGTATGAAAGAGCTGTTGCTGACGGTGTTCCGCGAGGGTAAGGAAGTGGCGGCCACGCCAGCGAATAAAAATGTAGCCATCAGCCATGCCCGGTTCGCGCAGACATTGACCGGCGGCGAAGACATCCTGCTTATAGAGTACGGCGAAGGCGCTCCGGGCGATGTGACCCGCTTTGCGCGCCGTACGCACCCTACCCATGCGGTTATCACAGGCGTGGCTGCGGCACATCTGGACCAATATAAGACGGTAGAGGCCGCAGGAAAGGATATCTTTAGCGTAGCGGCAGCGCTGCCAAGCGAAGACACCTGCTATGTGAACGGCGAGTCTCCTGCCGCAGAACCGTTTACGAAGCCCGGCTTTGCCTTGTATAGCCGCGGTGGGGCATTGGGCTGGAAGGTTCATGATGTGACGGTAAGTATCAGCGGCCTCAGCTTTTCGCTCCAGAAGGGAAAACAAGCCATACACCTTACCAGTGGGTTGCTTGGCAGACATCAACTGGGGCCGCTTAGCCTGGCGGCAGCTTTGGCACATGAATTTGGTTTAAGTCCCGAGCAAATTATTGCTGGCATCGGCAAGACGCAGCCGTTCGAACACCGTATGCAGCCTTACCGGCTTGGCGGTGCATGGATCATTGATGATACCTACAATGGCAACATAGAGGGTATCCGTGCGGGTACCGACCTGCTGCGCGAACTTCCGGCGAAACGGAAAATGTATGTGACGCCGGGCCTAGTCGATCAGGGCGCTATGACCGCAGCCGTGCATCAGGAGATGGGGCAGCTTATTGCCACATCACGCGCAGACATCGTAGTACTTATGCAGAACTCCGTGACACCATTGATCCAGAAAGGGCTGGAGGCGGCTAATTTTACTGGCGAAGTGCGTATAGAAACGAATCCGTTGGAGTTTTATACTAATCTGACGCATTTTGTCTCTGCAGGTGATGTCGTGCTTATGCAGAACGACTGGCCAGACAATTACGCATAAAAGAAAAAGGAGGGCCCGCTCGGCCCTCCTTTAATCCGTGACGTATCGCCCAACCTAGCCTTGTGTACTGCCGCCACCGAGCAGGCCCTGCAAAAGACCCAATGCTGCCGTTACGGAAGCAGTAAGTGCGACGCCAATTGTTACTCCTGTCATAGTCCTCCTTCATTATGCTGTGGTACGTGATGCATCACATAAGCCAGCTTACCCGGCTGGGCATATCACCGCCGCTAGATAGTTCACGTCGCGCATGCCTGATATTTCGCACATGTCTTATTTGAAACGCTGAAATTGTACAATAGCCTTATCGATAATGTGCTGTGCGGCTACTGTCTCAGCAACTAAGGAGGTGAGGTGTGGAACGGGAGAGCCAAGGTAGCGATGTCGCCCGCTTGCGTGAATTGATAGAGGCGGAGTTTAGGGCCGCTAAGAGCGCGTTGTACGATCCGGCGATGGTCGCTCCCCATAGGTTTATTGGGGCGAGGTATGAGCACATAGGCGCATTGCAGCGTGAGCTTATAGGGCTGACCTCCGAAGAAGAAGGGCTTCAGGCTGTTATCGACATCAGCAGCAAAGTCTTAGATACACCCAACCAGGACTAGGCCGTAGAGGGGCACGCCTTTATCTGCGCCGAATAATTGGGCACATATAAAGTTACATCACGTAAACGGTAGTTAATCGTCTTTGTTGTCCTCAAGATAGACTAATCGCGGCTCAATTATCTTGACTATGTAAGGAGGCTTACTATTCTTGATCGCCTTAAGATCATGCATCGCACCCCTCCTCATTGGATTCCCAATATATTCGATCAGGTACGCCCTGTCGAAAACATTTATGTCACAGGTGGCAACTATGTGTTGGTAGTCGATGTTAGACACGGGAGAAAGCACCGATACCATCAATATGCAGTCGTCGGCATAATCGCCGTTCTTACGCTTGGCGATCTTTTTATCCATGACCTCTACAGCCTTCTCTTCAATGCTCCGACCTTTTAGATCGAAGCCATTAACCTTTGTCTCCTGAACAGGTACCGGCTTGAAACGCGTATCACTGGAAAGGTGGCCCAAGAGGCCATCTCCTAGATATTTTTCGGAATCTTCCTTGGCATGCTTGTCGTCGAGATCAACGCCTAGGAGATACTCACCTCCGTCCGTTTCTGTTTCGCACAGATAAGTAGCTAGAAATGTCAACGACAGGGCCTCCACTATGTTCAATCTAACCCTTAATCCCTCGGAAAACCTACCCGCGCTCAGGGTGTCATCATTAATAGCCATAGCCTCACTTGTGTCGACTATATCGCTTACCTTTACATTGCCTAACATGGCATTCTTGTAGCCTACTTTGCCCACCGCCTCGAAGCACCAATCGTACATAGTGCCACGCGGTACAAAGCGATATATGGGCGCAGACTCGTTCTGCATGAAATTCCTCCTAACTCATTTTGATTTCTGTTGTACGGGTAATAGTATAAGATCGACGCGGTTAACCTACGGCCTAGAAGTTCGCTGCCAATGTGAAGCTTTAAAGGTATACTTAGAAATATCAGGCTGAAAACGCTTACGTTTATTCTACTTTATGGATGAACGTGATGAAACCAGTCCATTCTCGTCACAATAAAGTAATCAGCCCGAAAGTAACCATGTATCCTAGCGCTATCAGTATCGGGGCGCGGGTCATCAGTATGAGCGAAGAGACAAAAGTGTTCTATCTTAACTCTTAAACCTGTTTCAGGATCGTACGTTTCATCACTAGAGTCGGATGGCCTCTTATATTGCTCTTCTACTCTGCTAATAGAGAGCTTTGTGGCGGAGTCTAAGAACCTCCCAAATGCGTGGTATAGCTTAAGCCTTCGGTCAGCAGCAATTGGCCGTCCACGACAATTACTAATGGAGCCAAAACGATAGCTGTTCTCTATTTGATGGCTAATGATGACCTTAAATAGAGTGTCATGTGGATCTGTTAACAGAGATATACGCCGCTGCTCAGCACTGGCTCTTGCCACCCCAGTAAGTCTGTGGGACATTTGGAGTTAGTATTCGGTGGTTTTAATACTATTGTAAAAGTTTCGCATTGTTGCAGGATTTATTGGCTCATGTGAAATCTCACTGTCCGGTAATCCTTTTCTCGCCTCTCGCCATGGCTTTTCGGAATGAGATAGCGCCTCCAACTCGTTACCGGATTTATCGCCATATGTAAGCCAGACTGATTCAAGTAAATCAAAGACATCATTAGGAATACTGGGGACGTCGTCAATGCTGACGCTTGGAATATTATTCCAGCCATGTCGTTTATAGGTGTCATACAGCGTAGGCGCGACAGGGCCGTGTACCCATGCCTCAAATCGATCGTCGCTAATAATGTTCCGGTCCATAAGTGCCCACGCCCAACCAACTGCATAGTAGCAAACCTTTTGCAGTTTTTTGTGGGACATTGGTTCTTTTGAAAGAAACCACTTGGCGATAGTCTGAATCGATACCTGTTCCATAACGTTTATCCTTACATCGTATAGGTACTATTCCAAATTATACATGAACCTATCGTTTGACAACAAAATCCCTTACCCATGGTTTCAAGATGAGTACTTTTATTTTACTGAAAAACGAAAAATACTAAACTTATACCGTTAGCGGTATGTTTGCCGTCAAATCCTTAGACATGGCTAAAACCTATAAAAACATCTTCTTCTGGTGTATACTTCAGCTTGTCTACACTTCATAATTCGAGGTCATTTTTGTGCCTACCGCTGGGCAGCTCGTGGTATTCAGCGGGCATAAAAACCTCGTTGTGGAGTGTAGACAGCTACCAAAACCACGGCTGTCCAACTTTGCATATTAGGGGCAGCTCTAACAACAGGAGAGGCCCCCATGTCTGATAAAACTACTAAACCTAACTGGTTCAAACGCCACAAGATCATCACCGGCGTCCTCGCCGCCTTTATCATCATCGGAATCATTGGTGCCATTGGCGACAGCAACACTAGCAACCAGCCCGCCGCGGCATCCACCAGCAGCAATACCAGCTCAAGCTCTTCATCCACTGCGCCTACTACCCCCGGCCTGAACCAGGAGGCCCGCGACGGTAAGTTTGCCTTTACGGTGACATCCTTCTCCTGCGGCGAGACTGCGATCACCCAGCCGGATAACTCGTATAGCACAGCTACTGCCCAAGGCCAGTTCTGTGTTATGAACCTTAGTATTAAGAACATTGGTACGGTGGCCCAAGACTTTGATGCCAGCAGCCAATACGTATATGACGCATCCAGTAAGCAATACAGCTATAGTTCGGATGCGACCATCACCGCTAACCCTAGCTCTAGCCAGTTTCCGGTTTACGAAACAATCAACCCCGGCGTAAGCGTCAGTGGTATCGTGGTGTTTGATGTGCCGAGGGGTGTGACGCCTACCTATGCCATGCTCCATGATAGCGGGGCTAGTAATGGGGTGAAGGTTGCTCTACAGTAATAGCTACTGACCAAGGAGGCTGGCGTATGGAACGCAAGGTAGTGAAGAAGAATAGCGGTGCAAAGTTCTGGGTACTGGCTATCTTTGCCGTAACCGTCGGCTTTGCCGTTACGCACAGTGGAAACAGCACTACTCCGCAGACGGCGAACACCGCCTCGCTCACCAGCGCCGCCTCTAGCTCGGATAACTCATCGAACAGCACGCCAGCAACGGAACCATCGACGGCAGCGGTAGATAGCTCACCGACAGCCAACACATCTACGCCGGTAACCGTTGCTCCAACACCTTCTTCAGCTGCACAGGATACAACCACCACAAGCACGGTTCCTGCCACTGCGCCAGCACCATCCCCAACTGGCTGCACCAACGGCACATATGTAAACAGTTACGGCAATACAGTGTGCAGTCCGGAAACAGCGTCAACCGTTCCAGCTGGCGCAACGGCGCAGTGTGTCGATGGGACGTATAGCTTTAGTCAGCACCGTAATGGGACCTGCTCGCATCATGGTGGGGTGGCCGTGTGGTTGTAGGGCCGGGCCGGGGTACATCTCTTATCTGAAAATAAATTTGTAATAGACCACCGCAAGTGATATAAACGTAAGTAGGCAACAAGCCCTCAAGTCGGAAACGACATGGGGGCTTTTTTGTTGCCAAAAAGAAAGGAGGAAAGATGGTATGTACTGCATGCAGCGCACTCACGAGTAAGTTGCCTGCCAGCGGTGGCTCGGTCTCACTAGACGAGCTGTTTTGCCCCGCTCACTTGGCAAAGCTGCTTAGCAAGTAGCGCTATAAATATGGGGGTCGCGAGGCCCCCATATTTTTAACAACGAAAAATAGTAGCCAGGTAGTTTCTGAAAGTGTAAAAGTGGAAGTATGGCCGTCTGACGTGTGAGTAAGCGGCCAGAAGAGTATCTGCATGTGTCAGTGGTCCACACGTCCCACGGGCACATGTAGGTACTTTTCATATTTACACCAGCGTAGCTCAATGGATAGAGTGCGTGACTGCCTATCACGTGGATATCGGTTCAACTCCGATCACTGGTACCAATCTTAAAATGCGTTAGAGGCTCCGAAGAGCCTCTGCGTGACTGCCTGTGCCTCATTATAGCACAGGACAAATCGGCTCTCCTTACGCGCCAAAAGGTCTATTTAGTGCACCCATGCATCAGTTGAATTTATTCCCACAAGATGGTAAAATATTACTAGTTTCAAAGCTGTCTACACTTATGAAATATACCGTAAAAGACTTACGGGTGGATTTTCCTGATGAGGAAGCGTGTTTGGCGTGGCTCGTCGACTACCTCTATCCTGACGGTATTACCTGCAAGAAGTGCCAGAAAATTACGAAGCACCATAAGCTGAAAGACCGCAAGGTCTATAGCTGCGACAACTGTGGCACGCACGTCAGCCCAATGGCTGGGACTATCTTCCACAAATCCCACATCCCTCTGACCGATTGGTTCTACGCCATTTGGCTTATGAGCAGCAATAAAGCAGGTACCGCGGCCAAACAAATTGAGCGGGAGCTTGGCATGTCGTACCCCACGGCACACCGTATGATGCATAAAATCCGCACGATGATGGAGGCACCTGACGGGTTGCTTGACGGAGAAATTGAGGTAGATGAAACGTTCGTGCATGCCAACACGTTTAAGCGCTCCAGTGCTCGGCGGCGGTATGGCTACGATGCCCGGCGCACAGGCCAAGCAGTATTTGGCATATTGCAGCGCGGCGGCATCGTAAAGGTCTGGCATGTGCCGAATACAAACGGCAGCCTTCTGATGGAATTCTTCCACGAGAATGTGAAGTACGGATCGACAGTGCATACAGACGGCTACCAAGCGTACCGTAACCTACAGCGCGCCGGGTATGAGCACAAGACCACGGAGCACGGAAAGCGGCAATGGGTGGACGCCGATGATACGTCGAACTACACGCAGAACATAGAGAATATGTGGTCACATTTTAAGCGCGGCATCAAAGGGGTGTACCGGCATATCAGCGCGAAGTACCTACAACTCTACGCGCAGGAATACGCGTGGCGGTACAGTAATAGGAAGAAACCTTCTATGTTTTGGTCTTTGATGTGCCGGATTTCTGTTTCCGAGCGACCTTCTTCAAAGCATCAAAAAATTGCTTCTTCGTCGGTTTCTTTAGATTCGTTGCCATACTAGTATTATACACGGTACTTTTAGGCCGTACGGTGGTATGCATGCGTTTCAACTCTAGATCATGACGCCATTCCCGGTAGCCTACTGATACCAGATCGTAAAGAAGAAAACTTGCTGGGATAATCCACACTGAGAATGACATGCGATATACAAACGTATGCATGGAATGGTCGTGGTGCATATACGCATAGAGGAGCCAGAAGAAGTAGATGGCATCCGTCACCAGCAGCGCATTTGTCAGCTTAGTGTAGAAATCTGGCTTATTTTTGATCCCTCGACGCAGGTCTCTATTGAGCTGCACGGCTTCATATACAGAAAACGTTGCAAGCGATATAAGGAATGCTGGCAACACTGTCCCGGTGGAGAGTAAAATTAGTTTTGCGAATTCAAGCTTTAAGAATAGGGCACTCTGATAATAAAAGATTACTGCGGCACCAGGTGTAATGAAGAGTATTATGCATAGGAATTTAATAAATCCTCTGCTGGTCAGTTTTTCTATATCCTCTATAAAGCTCATGGTACAGGAAGTATAACTCCTGTATTGGGAAGTGTTAAGCTGAACCGATCATCAATCGAATACGTGACGTACCTTTATATGTGCCGAATAATTGCATATACTAATTGTATGGAAACAATCGCAGTTATCTTTGGTGGGCGCTCGGCAGAGCATGATGTATCAATCGTAACGGCTCTTGCCAGCATTATAAAACCGCTTGAGCTGGCACGAAAATACCGGGTAGAAGCGGTATACATCAGCAAAGACGGCGCATGGTATTGGGACGAGAAACTCAAAGACATCACCCTGTTTACATCGGGTAAGATTAACGATTTTCTGCATAAAGCCCAGCCTGCCAGCGTCCAGTTCGATGGCGGCATGACACTGGTAAAAGCCAGCGGTCTGGCGGGACGCAAGACGCTGCGAAAGATTGACGCCGTATTTCCCGCAATGCATGGGACGTATGGTGAAGATGGTGCGTTGATGGGGTTGCTGGATATGGCGGGCGTGCCGTATGTGGGCTGCGGCCTGGCGGCAAGCGCAGTTGCAATGGATAAGGTACTAGCCAAACAAGTAGCAGATGCCGCCGGTATACCAGTCACGAAATTCGTGGTACTAACGCGCAGCGAACTGGAGCGAGATCTAGCGAAGTCGGTAAAGCATATTACGAGCACGCTGCGCTATCCAGTATTCATCAAGCCCGCCCACCTCGGGTCAAGTATCGGCATTACGCGGGCCGACAGCGAAACTACCCTGCGTAACGGTTTGGAAGTGGCGGCACATTACGACGACAAGGTTATAGTGGAAGAGGCAGTGCAGAACCTTATAGAGGTGACGCTGCCGGTTATGGGGAATGACCGGCCAGTGCCGGCCCTGCTGGAACGTCCCTTAACGAAACCTGACGACTTCTTTGACTTTGAATCGAAATACTTGCAAGGCGGCAAAAAAGGCAAGGGTGGCACCAAGGCGGGTAAGGGCGGCAAAGGCGCCCAGGGCTATAGTCAGCTGCCAGCCGAGTTGCCTACGGGTTTGTATGCCCGGGCTGAGGCTGCAGGACTGGACATCTATCGTGCGCTGGGCTGTAGCGGTACTGCACGCGTCGATATGCTGATAGACAGTAAAGCCGAGACTATCTACTTCAACGAAGTGAACCCGTTGCCTGGCAGCTTGTATGCCCATAACTGGAATGCGGCGGGCATAAGTAATGTGGAGCTTGTTGAGCGGCTACTGCAGCTGGCACGCGAGCGTTTCCGCGAGCGGAATGCTTTGACCACCACGTTTACTACCAACTACCTACAACAATTTTAGCCATGCAGCGTATGAGTTTGCGCGGGCATCTGCAGCAGGCTATATCCCAGTGGCGGCGCAAACGTCGCCGGTATCGTTCACTGAACCTTATTACGCTCAATAAAGCCCATGTACTACATAACGTACAGCTTGTACAGCGCCAGCACCCAGACATGGAGGTTATTCCCGTCCTGAAGGCGAATGCCTATGGCCACGGTTTACGTGAGATGGCGCGCATCTTGAACGAGGCCGATTGTCCCCTACTGGCCGTAGATGGCTATTTTGAGGCTGGCAGAATACGTTTTGCCAGCCGGCACCGGCTGCTCGTCCTAGGATATATATTGCCGGAAAATGTAGCCGTCCTCGATACGAAGCGCTGTTCGTTCGTCGTGCAGGACATAGATGTGCTGGCGGCGTTTGGCGCACTGAACCGGCCGGTAAAAATTCACCTCGAGCTAAATACGGGAATGAACCGTTTAGGCATTGCGCCTGGCGAGCTTCAAGAATATCTGGCGACGCTAAAGCATTATCCGTCGCTAGAACTGGAAGGGGTAATGACACACCTCGCAGATGCCGACAATGAACGGGATGACACATATACCAGGCGGCAGGTGCAGACTTTCGATGATTGTGTGCGCGCCGTGGTACAGGCCGGCTTTAGGCCGAAGTATGTACATATAGCCCAAACAGCTGGAAGTACGAAGGTGCAGAGCAAATATGGGAACGCTGTTCGCCTAGGTATCGGACTGTATGGCATCAATCCGCTCGGCAAGCAAGATGCGCAGCATGAGGTACTCAGTGACCTTAGACCCGTGCTTCGCCTGACGAGCACTGTAGTGAAAGTTATCGACCTTAAAAAAGGTGATGCGGTGAGCTACAACGGCACGTTTACTGCACCTAGGACGATGCGGATAGGCGTACTTCCCCTGGGTTATTACGAAGGAATCCCACGCCAGCTTAGCAATAAAGGGTTCGTCATGTATGGTGACGCAAGATTACCCATTGTCGGCAAAGTTTGTATGAACCATACTATGGTGGATCTTGGGGAGACGAGTTTGAGGGTCGGCGATGTAGTATCCGTCTTCACTGATGACGCTACGCGTCCCAATGCAATCAGTCAGATCGGTGACCGTTACGGCCTTTTCCCGTATGAGCTGTTAGTGAAGCTATCGAGCAGTATCCGGCGAATGATAGTGTAAATACTCGCTTGCTAAAATGCGGCGTACCCTGTATGCTAGGGGCGACAACGTTAAAAGAGCGGGTTCTCGCCGCAAAGCGCACTTAGTGGGCTGGCGACGAGCCCGCTCTGTTGTTTTACTTATGCGCTCGCGGTACGCGGGCCTTGTATTTGTAACTCTAAAGAAAAGACATGAATTACGAACAAAACGTTTCGCCAGACGAAGTCGCGCAGGTAGTCCAGCGGCCTACTGCATGGCAGGAGCTTATGGAACTTGCTAGGGGCGCCGGTCAAAATTCTGATCCAACGCCTGATGCGCTGAAGGCTCAGCCGGTACTGCGTAATACCGAAGCGCCTCTGGCGGACGTAGGGCATCTTCTACTGCAACAGCAGACGCCGCAGCCGACTAAGCCTGACCTTATCGCCGAAGCGAGAATCCGGTATACCGAACAGCTGCGTATAGGGAAGCTGATGGACGAGATGCGCCGGCCACACGACGCGCCACCTCAACCTACCCCTCCTCAGCCGCAGAATACTGAACCACTCAAGGTCGCGGTGCCGCTTGAGGCGCAGACCCCCGTCCCCACAAGGCCCGTAGGCGTGCCGTCACTGCAAATACAGGGCGCCGAGGGCGTAAGGCTGGTGCAGCAAGCCCAACAGGCCTATGCCGCGGCGGCCGAGGCGTCTCGTCGCCGGAACCAACACGCTGAGCTATATCGAAAGCTAGCTTATGCAGGACGACAGACACTGACTGAGCTGCGGCAGCAGGGACAGTTTTATCTCAATGAAACCATGGCCCAGCAGGCGGTAGCCGAGGCGCTGCGGCGTGATGAATATTATTACCAAATGTACAAGAATCTTGGGGATATGGCATTAAAGGCGTCGGTGAGCGAATACGCCCGGCAAGCGACACGCGCCGAAGCAGCGTACCAAGCCGGCAATATCGTGAGCAGTATGCTACTTCAGCAGGGAGCGATAGTTGCACGAGCCGAGAATTTCTGGTCATTTCAGGGCCATGCTACCGTTACGCGGACGGAACACAACAAGGGAAGGCCGGAATATGCAGCCTAATGTCGCTCTCTCTCGTCTGCAGCTTCTTGCCCGTTAGGGCATTTACTTCTTTTTCGCTATAATTTTCTCTAAACGACAAGGAGTTTTTCTGCATGCAACGCTATAATCCCAAAGACATCGAGCCGAAATGGCAACAAGATTGGATGGACACCAAGGCGTACGAAGTACGTGATGATGCGCCGGGGCAGAAATTTTATCATCTTGTAGAGTTCCCCTATCCTAGCGGTGCAGGTCTGCACGTCGGGCATTGCCGGCCGTACATTACCTTTGATGTGATGGCACGCTGGCGCCGTATGAACGGCGAGAACGTATTGTACCCAATGGGCTGGGACGCCTTCGGTCTGCCTGCTGAGCAATATGCCGTAAAGACCGGCGTGCATCCCGCTATTACTACCAAGACCAATATTGATAACTTCCGCAGACAGGCGCAGTCCTTGGGCCTCAGTTTCGACTGGTCGCGCGAGGTCAGCACTGCCGACCCCAAGTACTACAAATGGACGCAGTGGATATTTTTGCAGCTGTTCAAGCATGGCTTGGCCTACCAGGCAGAATCACAAATATGGTGGTGTGAGGGGCTGAAGAGCGTGCTGGCCGACGAGGAGGTAATCAACGGCCGCAGCGAGCGTGGTGATTTCCCATGTGAACGTCGGTCGCTTCGCCAATGGATGCTGGCCATCACCAAGTATGCTGATCGCCTGTACGATGACCTTGACGACGTAGACTACATTGAGCCGGTAAAAATCCAGCAACGTAACTGGATTGGCCGAAGTCGCGGAGCCGAAGTGGACTTTGGAGTAGCGAACGCCGGCAAAACGATCCGCATTTTTACCACGCGTCCCGACACTATATTTGGCGCCACATTCATGGTGCTGGCACCTGAACATCCGCTGGTAAAAGATATTGCTACTTCCGACCAGGCGGCGGCTGTGGCGGCATACGTCAAGCAAACTGCCAGCAAGAGCGACCTGGAACGCCAGGAGAATGCCGACAAGGAAAAGACTGGCGTATTCACCGGTGCTGTGGCGATAAACCCGGCTACCGGCAAGACAATTCCCGTCTGGATTTCTGACTATGTGCTGATGGGGTACGGTACCGGGGCCATTATGGCCGTGCCTGCCCACGACGAACGCGATAATGACTTTGCAAAGAAGTTTGATTTGCCGATGCTGGCCGTAGTGGAGCCGACAAACGTTGTTGATGCCGATGCGCCGGTGCTGCACGTAGGCGAAGGCACCATGATAAACTCTGGGCTATATAACGGTATGCGTTCCAGTGATGCACGCGAAAAGATCGTAGCCGACCTGGCCGCCAAAGGTACGGCCACCGAGCACACCAACTACCGGTTGCGCGATTGGGTGTTCAGCCGCCAACGTTATTGGGGCGAGCCGTTCCCCATTGTATGGGTCAAGCAAGATGAAGCCAAGGCCATTGACGGCGCCGCCGAATGGTTGCCCGAAACACCCGTCACCAAGCAGATCGACGGTGTAACGTATCAGGCCATGCCTATCCCACCGTCGTTCCTGCCGGTAGAGCTGCCCGACGTGCAGGATTTCCAGCCGAAGGGCTTGGGCCAGGGGCCGCTGGCCGAGGCAACGGAATGGGTCCACGTGTGGTACAACTTAGCAACGGGCGCCACCAAGCCTTTCGATGGCAATAAACCGGGTGATACATGGGTAGAAGGCAATCGAGAAACCGATACTATGCCCAATTGGGCCGGTTCCAGCTGGTATTTCCTGCGCTATTTGGACCCCAATAACGACGAAGCCTTGGTCGGTGCGGACGCGGCAGCTAAGTGGATGCCGGTAGACTGGTACAACGGCGGTATGGAACACACCACCTTGCACCTGTTGTATAGCCGTTTTTGGCATAAGTTTTTGTTTGATATCGGTGTCGTCAATACACCCGAGCCCTACCAGAAGCGCACGAGCCACGGCCTGGTGCTAGCCGAAGACGGCCGTAAGATGAGCAAGAGCTGGGGTAATGTGGTTGATCCGCTGGAAGTGGTGGGCAACTATGGTGCGGACACCTTGCGCCTGTATATCTGTTTCATGGGTCCGTTTGACCAAACGGTGGCCTGGAGTGTGAACGGTGTAGCCGGGTGCCGGCGATTCATCGACCGCCTGTGGGTGCTGGTGCAGGAGTTTTTGGCTGGCGAAGGCGCCGAAAATACGGGCGACGCCGCACCGCTGCGGCGCGTTTTGGCCGCCGCCAACAAACGTATCACTAATGACGTGCCACGTATGGGCTTCAACACCGCTGTTGCGGCGCTAATGGAGGCTGTGAACGAGCTATACAAGTTGAAACACGACATACCATTTGCCAGTGCTCATGACGCATGGCAAGCTGCCCTGGTTGACCTGACCAAGCTGTTGGCGCCGTTTGCGCCACATGCCAGCGAGGAGATTTGGCGGCAGTTGGGCCAGCAAGGTTCAGTACTGCAGGCATCGTGGCCGAAATACGACGAAGCCGACCTGGCCAGCGACACCATGACCATCGTGGTGCAGGTAAACGGCAAGCTGCGCGCTGAATTTAAGGTGGCCCTGGCAGCCAGCGAAGCCGATATTACTGCGCAAGCCCGGGATAACGAGCGCGTCCGTCCTTACCTGGAGGGGCAGGCTATCAGAAAAACGATCTACGTCCCCGGCAAGCTGGTTAATTTTGTAGTCTAGGGTCATACATTGTAAGAATTCCGGCTGTGGCGCCATTTTGGCCAGATGACTTATAGGCGGTTCGTACGGTTGAGTTTTACGGCGTAATACGCTATACTAGGGCGCAAGTATCAGATAAGACGACATCAAGGAGCACGTAAGTACTGTATGGGTAAGCCCAAAAAACGAACCAGTCCGCGTAAAACCGGTACGCGCCGCAGCCATCTTGTAGTAGACCTGGCTCGCGCCGTAAACGCAAAATCTCCGGTTAAGGCGTATACGACCGCCAAAGAATCAACAAAAAAAGCCGCGTAACAGCTATTGCCTACCCGGCTATAGTAAAATAGCCATATGCGGATAAACGAAAGCAGTAGTATCGTAATCGTATGGCATCAAACCGACATTTAGGCCGCATCATAGCTCTGCAGACCCTGTACGAGCAGAATTTCCGCCATGATGCAGGGGACACGAACTTCGATCTCGACGAGATTCTCTCCCGTAATATTCAGCGGTACCACACGATGGTAGACGATAAGGCGTTTATTAAGCGCTTGGTACAAGGAGTGAGCGCTTCAGCTGATGAGCTGGACGCGCTGCTACAGCCTATTGCGCCTGAGTGGCCGATTCACCAGATTGCCCGGATGGACCGCACGATACTGCATCTTGGCCTGTACGAGCTGAAGTACGAAACTGATGTGCCGCCCAAAGTTGTTATCAATGAAGCGGTTGAGCTTGCCAAGGCTTTCGGCAACGAAAACTCCTCCAAATTCGTAAACGGCGTGCTGGGTACGTTCTATCGTCAACTCCAGCCGGAGTCGGCAGACGCTGTCGGGTCTAAACATCAACCAGTAAGCGAAGAAGCGGGCAAGTGAAGCGTCCAAAACTGCCAGACATACGCAATCTTGTTGGAAAACGGAACCCGGCCATTGACGAAGTAGTGCGTGAGACTACATCGGGTGGCATTGTTTTTCGCCGGAGTGGGAAGGACCGTCAGCTTGAAATCTTGCTTATGCAGGATGCCAAGAACCGGTGGACCATCCCAAAAGGCCATGTGGAACCGAACGAGGACCCGCGCGCAACGGCCGAGCGGGAGATCATTGAAGAGACCGGCCTGAAAGAGATGAAGGTCTACGATTGGCTGGGCAAGGTAAACTTTCGATACCGGCGTGGGCATACGCTCGTACTTATGACGATGCATATCTACATGGTGCAGGGCTTGGGTGATACTGATAGCCTTCACCCCGAAGATTGGCTGAATGATATTAAATGGTTGTCGGCAAATGAGGCAATTGAAAAGATCGCGTATGAGGATATCGGCCGGCTCATCCTTATAGGCATGAAGAAGATACGAAATGGTAAATTATTCTAATATTGGTATGCACCAAGCTATGAAAGGTATGGCATGAATCTACAGCCTTATCACGACTTTGCGCGTGCAACTTTCGGTGTCGATTTTCATGACATCACGAAGCTGGTGACGGCCTTTACTCACCGCTCTTACCTGAACGAACATCGCAAGACCGGCACGGAGCACAACGAACGGCTGGAATTCTTGGGTGATGCCGTGCTGGAGCTTGTCGTAACGGAATATCTGTATGCGAACTTCCAGGAGCCGGAAGGCATCCTTACGAACTGGCGGAGTAGCCTGGTCCGCACCGAAAGCATAAGTGCGGCTGCCAGCCGACAGGGTTTTGAGCCGCTATTGCGCTTGAGTAGGGGCGAGCGGCGGGGCGGTGATCGTGCACGTATGCAAATCCTGGCGAATAGCTACGAAGCCGTAACAGGCGCCCTCTATCTAGACCAGGGTTATGAAGCGGCGCGTGCATTCATCCAAGCGAGCCTGCTCGTAACGTTGCCGACTATCTTGGAGAGCGGTTCCTGGATGGATGCGAAGTCAAATCTGCAGGAACAATCGCAGAGCCGCGAGGGTATGACTCCTATTTATAAGGTTATGTCCGAAGAGGGTCCTGATCATGATAAAGTGTTTACCGTCGGTGTGTTTATCGGCGGCGAGTTGCGCGGGCAGGGCAGCGGACCAAGCAAACAGGCTGGGCAGCAACAGGCCGCTGTGCAGGCGCTGAAGCGATATCAGATTGCCGAGTAAGTCTCCTCAGGGGAATTCATTTTGACATATCTGGAAAACTCCTGTAAAATACAGCGTAAATTGTTCTATGTAAATTGGAGAAAACGTTTCATATGCTAGCTATTCGAATGCAAAGAACTGGTCGCAGCGGTCGTGCTATGTTCCGTGTTGTCGTGCAAGATGCCCGGCGCACACCAACCAGCGGTAAAATTGTAGCGTTGCTTGGTAGCTATGATCCTCATGCCAAGACGGCTGCAGTCGATAAAGAAAAAGCGGCATTTTATCTGAAGAATGGTGCACAGCCATCAGAGCGTGCCGCACGCCTATTAAAGGCTGAGGGCGTCAAGATGCCAGGTTGGGTCGCGGTTCGTGATGACCGCCAGGGCAAACTGCGGAACCCTGAAAAGCTTCGCCGCAACCAGCCCAAAGAAGCTCCAGCTGCACAGGCTGAAGCTCCTGCTGATACGAACGAAGAAACTCAGGCCTAGCCTTTTTCTGCTCGGACCAGTATCATAAATGCATACGGTACTCGCCGTATGCATTTATGCTTTTTGCTATAATGGACGAGTACGTTATGTATAAGGTGAGGAGAGAAGAACGAAATGAACAGTAACAGTATCGACCAGCAGTTCGTTGAATTCGTGGTGAAATCGCTCGTCGGTAAGCCTGATGCAGTAATGGTAAAACGCACTATAGATGAGAAGGGCGTGCTGCTTGAGCTGACCGTCGATCCCGAAGATCTAGGCCGGGTAATCGGCAAGCGCGGTGCTACTGCCCAGTCGCTGCGGACGTTGCTTCGTGCGCTTGGCACTAAAAATGATGCCCGTTACAACCTGAAGATCGTCGACAATGGCGAGGGTGCGACAGAGGGCGGCTCGGCTCGCCGCGAAGAGACTCGTACGGCGAGCGTATCCAGCGCTTCGCAGGATGATGATAGCGAAATCGGTGAGGACGATGCTGAGAACAGTGATAGATTGCGTCGCACACGTGAAGAACTAAAAGAGCTGGACGATCTCGACGTATAGAACTAGATTTTGAGGGAGACGGCAACGCCTACTGTTTGCCGTCTCTTTTAGGCAGGTACGCCGTCTCGCATTCGGGTAATATTGTTCGGAGAATTTTGCCCCAGAAACGGCGCTCTTCAATAGGGGAATAGGGGTTTACAGCGCCTTCGTAACAAATATGTGCGAACCGTTCGCGCCCTCCGTCTTCCCAACTATGCGGGGGCTCATCTGGCTGCCAAATGGGTGGATATCCTCTCATGGCGCACTCCTTGATTACTGCAGTTAAGTATGAGGCAGGAAAGGCCCGGCGTCTTGTACGTTCTTGCTTGTAAAACGCTAGTGCGTGATTTATACTAAAAGCAAGTCGTCCAAAACCGACTGACCTTTCAAACAAAAGTACTCTATAGGCTCCTGCGAGACAATTTATATGTGAAAGCGTATATTTTGAGGGCTTTATATGTGGCAAAAATGGTCCCTGTCAGGGGCCTTTTTTGTTTTCTATGATACACTTTAGGTAACGATGTACATACAAATCATCTCTTTATTTCCCGAGGTTCTCGAGCCATATCTGCACGCCAGCATGCTCTGGAAGGCTGCCGACCGTGGTATCGTGCGCTACGAATGTATCAATCTGCGTGACTACGGTCTGGGCCCACGTAAACAGGTGGACGACACACCGTATGGCGGCGGTGATGGTATGGTCTTGAAGCCTGAACCGCTGGTGGCGGCAATTGAGGTGGCGAAAGCAAAAAGCCCCGAAGCGCTGGTCATTGTGCCCACGCCCCGAGGTAAACTGTATAAGCAATCCGAGGCCAAACAGCTAGCTTTGGACAAGCGCGACCTTATCATCATTTGTCCGCGCTACGAGGGCTACGACGAGCGCGTGACGCACTGGGTAGACCGCCAATACTGCATGGGCAATTATGTCTTGACTGGCGGTGAGTTACCGGCACTTACCATTGTTGACTCTGTCGTACGCCTGCTGCCTGGTGTGCTGGGCGGTGAGACGAGCGCCGAAAACGAGTCATTCCAGACCGACGATGTCACTATCGAAGCGCCCCAATATACCCGCCCCGAAGAATTTCGTGGCATGAAGGTGCCCGAAGTGCTTTTGACCGGTCACCATGCCGAAATCGCCAAGTGGCGCAGCCAGCAGTAGGGCAGTCCTACGAGCTATGTGTTTCAGGCCTAATATATCGGTTGCGCTAGAGGGCTACGCGTCGTACTTATGTGCGATAATAATTTACAGGGTATATAATAGGCGATACGTAATTGGAGGGTTTCATTCATGAAGTTGTTTTCTATAAAGCCGGTGTATGCGCACTGCGATCTGCCATGTGGTGTATACGATCCTGCACAGGCGCTGATTGAGGCCAAGAGCGTAAAGGCCATTATGGACAAGTATGCGGGCTTGGACGAGCACAACAAGACCAGGGCAATTATTATCAAGGAAGAACGCGCGGAGCTGGTGAAGCATCATTTGATGGTGCTGTGGGCGGACTACTTCAAGCCAGATCATCTTGCGAAGTACCCAGACCTACACGATATGTTCTGGAAAGCTATCAAGCAGGCAAGCGAGTGCAAGCATCACCTGGAGCCGGAAGAGGGCCAAAAGCTTATTGATCAGGTTGAGGCAATCGCCAAGGTATTCTGGGAAACCAAAAAGGCCTAAAGCGAGGGCGGTTTTTGCGGTATAATCGAGCGTGCGATTAGCAAAAACAAAAGGATCAGTTCTATGCGAAAGTTATTTTTAATACGCCGTGTCGTCGGCGGTAGCATGTTGCCATCCCTTTGGCCGGGGCGAGTTGTGCTGGGCTGGGGTCCGGCACGGCTTCGTGTGGGCGATGTGGTCATCCTTTCTCACGATGGTTTGGAGAAGATCAAACGCGTCCATCGTATAGATGGTGAGCGATTGTATATTGTCGGTGACAATGCCGACGCAAGCACTGACAGCCGTCATTTCGGCTGGATACATCAAAGCCAGGTACTGGCGCGCATAGTATGGCCGCGCGCCAGCTATCAGCAAACGTCGGCGTGAGGCTCAGGCTTCGATGCGATTGAAACGGTAGGCGCCAAATACGGCAAGTACGAGGACGGTCGCAAGCAATACGAGCAAGTCTTTAGCAAGTCCGAAATGCGTTTGGCCGATAAGCACATCGCGCATGGCGTCTACCGCGTATGACATAGGGTTTACTACCGTAATGGCCTTTAGCCATACGGGTAGGTTAGTAAGCGGATAGAGTGACCCGGATAGAAAGTACAAGGGGAATACCAAGAACTGGTTGATCGCCTGAAAACCCTGCATATCTTCGACGAACGAACCGATGCCCGAGCTGAAGCAGGCGATAGCCACGGACAGCATTAACAGAATAAGCAACGCGACCGGTACCAGCGCCCAATGCTCCGGACGGAAGCCAAGTAGCAGTGCCACGACAAACACCAAGGTCCCCTGAATCGTAGCGGTAGTTGCGCCGCCCAGGGCACCGCCGAGCATAATGCGGAAGCGTGACACGGGTGCGACCAGCGTCTCCTTCAGAAAACCAAACTGGCGGTCAAAGATAATCATAGCTCCGTAAAACATGGCGGAGAACAGTACGGTCTGTGCCATGATGCCGGGGACGAGGAAGGCAAGATAGTCGCCCTGACCAGCACGTTTATATACGGCTCCCAGGCCATAGCCCAGCGCCAGCAGAAACAGCAGCGGTTGGCCAATGGCGCCCAGCATGCGCGAGCGTGCGCGGACGAATCGTTTGATCTGCCGAAGCCATAGCATATACAGGACATTCATCGCATACTCCTTGCCCGATGGCGTGCCCGCCAATCTTCGTGCGGGTTAACTTCTTCGTCACGGACGCCACTCCCGGTTAGTGCCAGGTATGCCGCCTCCAGGCTTTTCGTCTTGGTCTGTGCCTTGAGCTCTTCTGATGAACCAAGGGCAATAAGACGACCGTGGTCGATGATGCCAATGCGGTCGGCAGTGGCCTCGGCTTCTTCCAGGTAGTGGGTCGTGAAGAAGACGGTCATGCCCTCGGTTTGGCTCATAGTGCGTACGTATTGCCACAATAGGGTACGCGTCTGAGTGTCCAGCCCCAATGTCGGCTCATCTAAAAATAGTACGTGGGGATGATGGAGAAGGCCTCGGGCAATCTCCAGCCGGCGTTTCATGCCGCCCGAGAAGCGCTTTACGGTCATGTCGCGGCGATCCCACAGTTCCACCAGTGTCAGCAGTTCCTGTACGCGACTTTTTATCGCAGCCCGTTTCAGCCCGTAGAATGTGGCGTGCAGCTCCATATTTTCGTAGGCTGTCAGGTCGCCATCCACACTGGGATCCTGAAATACGATGCCGAAACTCTTGCGCGCGGCCTCTTGTTCGCGTTGTACGTCGTGCCCGGCCAGAGTAAGTGTGCCAGCAGTGGGCGCTAACAATGTGGTGAGCATCTTGATAGTGGTGCTTTTGCCAGCACCGTTCGGGCCCAGCAGGGCGAACAGCTCTCCTTCAGAAACGGTGAACGAAACATCGTCTACTGCGGTGACAGGCCCGAACTTCTTCGTTACGTGGTCGAGTTCTATGATTGGTTTTTTCATATGTGGTGTCCTTGTGCCTCAAAGGCCTCGCCTTCTGCCACGTCACGGGTCCGGGCGCGCAGTGGCGTTTCCCGCAGAAGGAATGACACCCCAAACGTTACAACGGCAAAGGGAACGGCCAACAAGAACACATCATGGAAGGACTGCGCAAATGCCGTCAGGACATCGTGGGCGATAGCCGGTGGTACCTGCGCCAGGCCGGAAGTGCCCTGTTGCAGGCTGGGTGAATCAAGCTGGGAAGCAATGGCTGCCGGTAGATCGATGTGTAGATAGTGCGTTAGCCGGGCGGTTAGGATTGCGCCGAATATAGCCGTGCCAAACGAGGCGCCCATACTGCGGAAGAAAGTTACTACTGAGGTGGCTGTGCCCATGTCGGCACGGTCTACCGAATTCTGCACGGCCAGTGTCATTACCTGCATATACAGGCCAACGCCCAGACCCAGTACGACCATCCAGCTACTCAATACCGTTTCGCTGGTTCCCAGTGCGATGTGCCCAAACAACCACAGTCCAAGTGCCGTAACTGCAGTACCGGCAATAGGAAATATGCGGTATTTACCTAGTTTCGATATCAGCCGTCCGGAAACAATCATAGAAACCAGCATGCCGCCAACCAGCGGCAGCATGAGCAAACCTGAGGCGGTGGCCGAACGCGCTCGGACAATCTGCTGATATTCAGGAATGAACACCATGGCGCCGAACATCACTGCGCCGGATAGCAATGACAAGAGCGAGGCAACGCGGAAGATGTCGCTCTTAAACAAACGCAGTGGGACGACCGGTTCGGCTGCTCGCGATTCCCAAGCTATAAACAGCGCCGCCAGCAATATGCCACCGATTCCCAGCTCGTATATCGGCGCAGACAGCCATGGGTAGGTAACGCCGCCAAGTACTGTTAGCAGCAGCAAGCATACGACGCTACCGCCAAGCAGAAGCGAACCGATAAAGTCGATGCGATGTTTGACGCTACGTGCCGGCAGATGTAGGCGTGCGGCGACGGCCAACAGGGCGATGATACCCAGCGGCAGGTTGATATAGAATATCCAGCGCCATGATAGATGGTCGGTAAAAAGGCCGCCCAGCAGCGGGCCGGCTACGCTGGCCAGTGCCCATACGCCGCCAAAATAGCCCTGATAGCGTCCGCGTTCGCGCGGCGGGATAATATCGCCGATGACCGCAAGCACCAGGGGCATCACGCCGCCGGCACCGATGCCCTGCAGCGCGCGGAAGAATATGAGCTGGTCCATATTCTGCGAAAGTCCGCAGAGCGCTGAGCCCACCAGGAAGAGGACTATTGCGCCTTGCAGGATTTTCTTGCGACCCAGCTGGTCGCTGATCTTACCGTACAGCGGTGTTGCAACAGCGCTGGTAATCAGATATGCCGTAACCACCCAAGACAATTTGTCGAGCCCTTTCAGGTCGCTGGCAATGCGGGGCAGGGCGGTGGAAACGATAGTTTGGTCCAGTGCTGCAAGCAGCATTACAAGCATCAGCGCAAATATAACCACCATAATTTCGCGGTGCGTGCGCTCGTGGTGGTGATCGCCAGGTGTATCTGGTGTATGGGCCATAGGTTCCTTTGCTTTTATATATTATTCTGCGGATTCAGCAGCGCTACGTGCCAGCCGGTCTAACAATCGTGCTAACTGTCTTCGGTCGGCCGCTGGCCAGCCGTCGAACAGTGCCGACAGGCGTCGCCGCTTCGCTCGCCTTAGACGTGTCACGAGCCGGTCGCCCTTGCGGGTCAGGCGCAAACAACTGGCTCTGCCATCGGCTGGGTCGGCGAGTCGCACGACAAGCTTGTTCTGCTCCAGCCGCTGTACTACGCGTGAGACCGATGGTGCTTCAACGCCCAGTTTGCCAGCAAGGGTCTGTAGGCGGCAATCTGCCGCTCCATCGCCGCTGAGCGTGATAAGCAGATGGGCACTGGGGCGGTCTATCGACACGTTGGCCGTGCGCTGGATATTGTCCCAGTATTGCTGGCGTCCAATAGCCTTTATAAAGTAGCCGAGTGCCGATTCTACCATGTCCAAATCCGCGTCCATGGTGTCAGTATAAGTACTTACGTAACGGAAGTAAATAATTTTTCATCTTGAAGTTTAGGCAAATTTATTGAAAGACAATAGGATGAGCTTCCCTGGTGTGTATGCTTGCGCGGGGAAAATGTGAGCTTTTTCACTGACGTAAATATACTGCAATGTAGAGTGAAGAAGAACACAAAATTATTTCTTAATAGGCTAAAAAACTGAAGGAGGGGGTATGCGAATAGCTGCACGCTTGCGCAATTTCTTTGTCAGCCCATGGTATATGCTATTTGCCCCATTACGTTTTTTTAGCAGGACTGTGCCTCGGCGTGCTCCCATAATGATCCTGACCGTCGCAGCTGCATCTGGGGCTGCGTATGCAGTGGGCGCGACGCAGCTTTCTGTAGGCATGAACCAGCGCCCGGACGGTGCTTCCCAACACGCCGCTACGCAACCGGGCATCTCCATATCCGCGTCGCAATCTTCCGCATCTGGCACGCAGCATGCGGATATGAACATCTCAGCCGATACGAATATTGATGCTGGCGCCTCGGCGTCGCAACCAGACCTTACGTCTACCGGCGCCTCACGTAGCTCAGGCAAGTCAACGACAAGCGTGAGTATAAACGGTCAGACTATTCCCGTTCCGGACGGCGGGATGGTTAACCGAGTTATGTCTGACGGATCAAACACGACGACGGTACAGGTGAGCAGTAACGCTTCGGATAGTACAAACTCATCAGTGGATGTACAAGTGCAAAGCACGACTAGTAGTGGAGGCGGTCAGTAGTGGGCTAGCCTTTTTTATTGGTCGTTCGGCCAAGATGCATACAGCGTGCTTTTTGGTCGGGTGATCAGCCCGAGCAATATCAACCTTAAAACTAGTAGCAACAAGAAAGGGGTAAGAGATGGTAAAAAGTAAATTAGTACGCGCTTCTGCCGTAGCTGTCGCATCAGTTGGTCTTCTGGCCGGTGTGTCTGGTATTGCTGGGGCGAGCGCAAATACGGGCACGATTTCAACGACTGGTTTCCAGTCGGTGAACGTGAACGTTGCTAAGAATATGTCACATACGATGGTTGCAAACCACACGAACCTGCTTGCAGGTAACCTGACGATGCAGTCGGCCAGTACTGGCTCTGCTACGAGCGCTCAGAACACGACCGTTGCCGGTGGCGCTGGCACAGGCGCTGCTACCAATGGTAACAGCACGACAACAGGTGTAGCAGTCACGAACACTGCTCCTGTCAGCCCGTTGACATCAGGCATGAATTCAAGCAACGGCAGCATTAGCACCACAGGTGCTGACTCGGTAAACAAGAATGTCAGCGTCAACACTTCTGACACCATGGTTACCAACACGAATAATGTTGCTGTATTGAATTTTACCGGCCAGCAATCCGCAACTGGTGATGCTACGGTTTCGCAAAACACCACCGTTACTGGCGGTGGCGCGACGACCGGGGCTGCAACCAACAGCAATAGCACCAACACGACCATCATGGTCACCAACAACTAATTGCTTATTTAGAGAAGCAATTCGCACCTAACAATATAGGTTGAATATGGAGAGGGCCGCCGCTACTAGGTCCTCTCCTCCCGAACTGTACGACTCAATGACGCTCAGACATATCGCATTTAGCTGACATGACAGTCCAAACGAAAGGCAGGGTGACATCCATGAAACGACTGCGCTCCAGGATCATACATATAACCAAACGAATAGCGTATAGCAGCCTGGCAGTCTTGCTCGTGATGCTTACGCCAGCGCCGTATGTATTTGCAGATGGCGCCGATGCGACGGCAGCATCTGCAAGTGCGTCATGCACACCGGTTGCTGCAACCCAGGGTATAAAAAGCCCTACAGGGTCAGATGCTGGTACATATACGTATAATTCATGCACTGGCTTGTGGGAAAACCAATACTACAGCTGGAGCCCAGCAACTAAAGAGTATACCCCTAAAACACCTTATACGTACACCTGCGATACGGCGCATTGGGACTGGGTGTACTCTAAATGGATCTATAATCCTGTATCTGGAAAGTATGTACAAGTGCCGCTTACGACAACTACGCTGCCGGCCGGCGCAGCTGTAGCGGCGGGGTCGCCCAGCGCGTGCACGCCACCGCCGCCCGCACCGATAATGTCCCCATCGGGTACGACGAGCGGCTCTACTCTGGGAGTAGACGGTACCACAACCAACAGTACAGGTGCTTCGGTGACTAACGGCGTCAGCTCTGTAGCTGGATCGGGCAGTGCGATAGTGGCGGGCAATACCTCGGTAGATGGTGGCGCTACATCGGGCAATGCTACTGTTACGGCGAACGTCATTAATGATGTCGCATCGTCGTCATCGCTGAGCGGCGGCGGTGTCGTAACGTTCACGGCAAACATCAATGGGGATATCCAGGGTGACCTGATCATTGACCCAAATCAAATACAGCCTGCAAGCGGGAGCGCGCCCCTTGCTGATAGCAGTACGACCGTGAGCTCCACGACGAACGCGAATGTCACGAACAACATTACCCTGAATGCCAACACGGGAAATGCGACCGTTGCCGATAACACCGATGCGCGCGGCGCAACGACCGGTAATGCTCAAGCCATTGCCAACGTCATCAACATCCTCAATTCAATTGTTACGGCAGGAAAGTCTTTCGTGGGGGTGATAAATATTAATGGCAACTTGCATGGCAATATCCTAATGCCGCAAAGCTTTTTGGACGAGTTGCTGGCTACCAACGCGCCACATACCAGCATGACGATTTCTGAAGCTGATGCCTCGACACTCGGTATCACGAACAATATTACGAACAGCGCTGCGTCAGGTACGGCAACGGTCACCGACAACACGCATGCTGGCAGCGCCACGAGCGGCAATGCGAGTACCGCCGTAACCATTTTCAACCTGACCGGTAGTGAAATTGTGGGCACAAACTGCCTGTTGGTGTTCGTGAATGTATCGGGCCAATGGGTGGGCGTCATCATGAATGCGCCAGCAGGTGCCACAGCCGCTGCCATCGGCGGAGCCACGTCGACTGCCGCTGCAAACGTCACCGCAGATACAAATGCAAGTATCACCAATAATATTGACGTGAACGCCCAGAGTGGCAATGCTGCGGTCACCGACAACACGCATGCTGGCAGCGCCACGAGCGGCAATGCGAGTACAGTGGTGAACTTGCTGAACCTTGAGAACTCGCAACTTAATCTATCCGGATGGTTCGGAGTGCTATTCATTAACGTCTTTGGCAATTGGTTCGGTAATTTCGGCGTGTACAATCCTGCGGCACAGTCCGCCGGGCGGGGTGCCGGCGATGAGCCGCAGCAACCTGCGGTACCTGCAGCCAAGCCGGCGTTTCAGTTCGTCCAGCCTCATATGGCGGCAAATACTCCCGCATCGGCAGATATCGCCAGCCCTGCGCTTACTACAGTGAGTGCGCATCTTGCGACGGCTGCAGGTCAGGCGCTTGGTGCCAGCGTCGGTTCGCTTGGCCAAGGTTTACATACGAAGACTACCGCCTCTGCCAGCAAGGGAAATTCGGTCCAACTGGTAGGCGGTATCATGGTCGCGGTTGGCTTAACGACTCTTGCGGTAGAACGTATGGTCACCGCGCGTCAAGCACGTAAGACTGCCGTCGCTGCATAGGAGAAATATCAGGGGCGCATCCAACGGCGGACACTATAATAAAGTAATGGTCCGCCGTTGGCTTGCTGTTCGTCACCAGCTGCTGCAGATAGTAATAGCTGTGATTTGCTGTGCCGCCGGCGTAGCGGTGTTATATCAGCCTGGTCACGGGGTGGTAATCATGCATAGTAGAGCAGGATCGTCTCAAAGCGTACTTCCTGGCGGTGGTAAGCGGCTGTTCCCAGGTAGGCGGATTATCGCACTGTATGGCGAACCCGATACGCCGGTGCTGGGTGCCTTAGGTGAGCAATCTCTTACGGCAAGTATCACCCGCGTAACAGACCTTGCGAAGCAATACCAAGATGACGTCACGAGCGTTCGGGTTCTGCCGGCGTTTGAGATCATCGCGACCGTTGCCTCCGATACGTCTATGAATGACGATAGCTACTCCCGCTTTGCCGATATGCGTACGTTGGCGACCTGGGTGGGCAGTGCAAAACAGCACGGTATATATGTAGTACTTGATCTTCAGCCCGGGCGGTCAGATTTCATTACCCAGGCGCAGCAGTTCGCGCCGCTACTGGGCCAGCCGAACGTGGGCCTTGCACTTGATCCAGAATGGCGCTTAGCACCGGATCAGCTGCCGTTGGAACAAATCGGGACGGTCAGTGCGGACGAGGTAAACAAGACGGCTGAATGGCTGGCAGCGCTGGTGCGTGACCGTCACTTACCTCAGAAGTTGTTCGTTGTCCATCAATTCCGCACTTCCATGATTACAGACCGCGCAGCACTCGATACGTCGCATACCGAGCTGGCGTATGTCATCCAGATGGATGGACAAGGATCACAGCCTGAGAAGGAAAATTCATGGCAGGCCATAACCGCGAATCCGCCTAGTGACAAGATCGGTTTTGGTTGGAAGAATTTTTTTGCTAAGGACACACCGATGCGCTCGCCGCAGGATACTATGCAACTTACTCCGCGACCTGTTTATGTATCATACCAATGATACGACGTTGTTATTCTCGTAGTTATAGAGCAGCGATGTAATCTGGCAGTTCGTCAAGGCTAGCGATACATGACGCGCCTATACCTGCGAAGACTTGCCGGGCAGCAGGAGTACGGGCGATGCCGACGAAGTTAAGCCCAGCCCCCGTGCTCGCGCGGTAATCACTTGGCATATCGCCTACTGCAATGAGTTCGTGTGCTTCAATATTGGCGTTAGAGAAGTGCGTGAGCAGTGGCTGGAAGACGAGCGGATCCGGTTTGTGTACGCTGGTATCGCCTTCAGCCTGGATGTATGCAAATTTGCTCAGGTCGAAACCGGTGGTCTGTAAATCGTATTCAATCAAGTCGCGTGAGGCGGATGTTAAGACGCTGAGCTCATATGATACGCATAATTTACCTACGGCGCGCAGTGCATCATCATATGCCTGATTCTGGAATTCACGCACAATAGACATATATTTAGCAATGATTTGCTCCGTAGGTTCTGCACGTTCAAATAGTTCATCCATGAGGAGGGCAAAGGGTTTGCCCCAGTGTTGCAGCAAGCGTTCATCGGTAATGGTAAGGTCATAGAACCTTTGTCCGGCGGCTTTTAGGGCTTGGAATTTAGTCTCTTGAGTTTTGAGCAGCGTATCGTCGGCGTCAAAGGCGATGCCTTTAATGTTCTTGTGCATGCCATGAGTGTAGCATGTCTGGGTGTCATCGCGACAAACGCACCAACACACTGCCGCCATGCTGGCGGACAGTGTGTTGAATCGACTTTTTGCGAGAAGCCTATGCCTGTACGGCAAGCTTGCGGCGGATGAAGAAATAGTATCCGAGACCGCCGAGCACTGACAACACACTAATGGTGCCGATGATTCCACCAGGGCCGGTGTTTACAAGTGTCGTAGGAGGCGTAACTGGCGGCGTAGAACCAATGTGGATCGGGGTTTTGCAGGCATCTGCAGTAAAGGTGCCAAGAGGACCGGTAACTGATACCTGTGCGGTGTAGTCGCCCGCTGCATACTTATGAGCTTGCGAGGTGGCTGTAGAGGCAGCGGTGCTTACCGTCTGATTGGTGCCGTCGCCGAAATTGAAGGTAAAGCTGCTGATAGTCGTATTATTTGGCTGAGCCAATGCACCGAACGTGTAGGTATCGGTCGTGCCGCTCTGCAGGTTCGGGGTAATATTGACGCAGGCGAGCGATTGCGGCTTGGATGGGGTAGGCGGCAGGGTGATCGATGTAGAACAGTTGCCCGATGTGCCGCCACCGTTTACGACGGCGGTTATAGTGACCGTTTTGCTGACCGTCTGAAGTGTGTAGGTATGGCTGTTAGAGGTGACCTGCAGAGCGGTAGAGTTGATTGTCTGGGTATTGTTGTCGCCAAAGTTGATAGTGTAGCTGCTGGGAGTCGTGTTGGTTGCGGAAGCCTTTACGGTGAAAGTGTACGAAACGGTTGTATCGTTAGAGCCAACTTTACTTGGAGTAAGGAAGGAACAAGAAAGCTTCTTTACGGGCGGAGGAGTGGGAGTAAAGGTAATCATGTTGCCGCAAGGAGTCATGGCGATAAAATCGGCCTGACCATTGCTGTCGAAATGCACAAGCACGCTTACCTGGTTAGAGTTCGGCAGGAAGTAGGTCTTGTAGGAACGGGTATATACATCACCCTCGATGTGGCGATAGCCACTGGTGCCTTGCGTCCAACGGGCGCCGATCCATATATCGGTAGCGACGGTGCGACCGTTCACTACTACCGTACCGGCCTTACTGTCGTTAGTATTGCCATAGGCGGTACCAATCATGGTGTTGCCGGTGTTCATGCCCTTAACCATGGCACTGCTAGCGCCTGTATCGTTATAGGCCGTTTGGATATCGGTGTGACCGTGGCCGTCGCTGTTGGCGTTATACTGGCTTTGGAATGAGCTGATGGCCTGTGCGGCATCGGTACCGCTGCTAAGACCACAGTACAGAATGTTCGTTTCAGGATATTGATCCTGCGGACATGTTGCCGCGGCGGCAACATCCGGTTTAGCCAGCATACATACACCTGCCGCAGCTACGGCGACAGTAAATATTGATAATGTAGTAAGTAGTTTCTTACCCTTTAGAATAGTGCTCACAATCTCACCCATAACAGTCTCCTCCCTGTAATGTGACATATATTATCCTATTATGCTTATATAGTCAAGGGTCTTTTATGCTTTTGTTTACGCATAAACAGAGCGAACTGTCCGTCCGCTCTGTTTATGTACTGATGTATCCGCTATTTTTTTGAGATGAGCTTTCCGTCTTGCAGGTGAAATGACTTATCTGTCTTGCCGGCAATCGACAGGTCGTGCGTGACGACGATGATAGTCGTTTCCTGTGAGCGGCTGAGCTTATGCAATAGATCAAAGATCATTTTCCCTGTCTCGCTATCGAGATTGCCGGTGGGCTCGTCGGCCAGTATAAGAGCTGGACGGTTGGCAAGAGCCCTGGCTATAGCAACGCGCTGTTGTTCGCCGCCGCTGAGGCGTCCCGGTTTACGCAGTTGCTTGTCGCCCGTAATACCTACTTGATCGAGTAGTTCCATGGCGCGTGTCTTACCGCTGTGACTGTTTGCGCGTCCGAAGCTTTGCGGTAGCATCACGTTCTCAAGCGCCGTAAGGTTAGGTATGAGATTATAGCCCTGGAAGACGAAGCCAATCTTTTCCCGGCGGTACCTAACCAATGCACGCTCGCCGAGGCGTGCGATGTCGTGACCGGCTATTTCGATTGAGCCATCGGTCGGTTGGTCTAGCGCGCCGAGCAGTGACAGTAGCGTGGATTTTCCGCTGCCGCTTTTCCCGATAATCGAGGCGAATTGACCGGCGGGCACTTCAAAACTTACATTATGGACCGCAGTCACTACATTGTCGCCCGACTGGAATGTTTTAGTAAGATTCGAAACTTTTATCATATGGTTACTCCGCCCTCATTACTTCATATGGCTTAACACGGGCAATCATCCATCCGGCGCATGCGCTGCCTATGATCGCAATGGCGAGCGCGGCGGCCAAGCCGTACGCCAGGATGCTCCAGCCTATATTCGTCGTGATGTTGGTGACACTGTTCTTGAGGCTCGTGCCGTTGCGGCTGAGGAATCCTCCTGCCGGCCTGGAGCCGAACGCTGCCCGCGGTCCGGCTGTTCCGAAGGAGCCGCCAAAGGTGGTGGCTTTCGTAGGGGTGTTCACCGTTGCGGCTGACTGTGTACTGCTAGTGACCAGGAGATTAGTGACGGGATTGCCACCAGCGACACCGATGAGTATGCCGATGATAGCGCCAGCCACAGTAAGAGTTATTGCCTCACTCATAAACTGTAATACTACGCGTGTATTGCTGGCGCCGATGGCTTTTAGGATGCCGATTTCCCGCCGGCGTTCGCGGACGATCATGATCATAGTGAGTAGGATGATCGCACTGCCGGCTATGACTGCGCCAATGAGGCTGAAGAGGGAGATGCTGGCAACGTTCTGCAGTGGCTGTACTGCATTGTCAGCTTCGCTTTGCGAACTTTGCACATCGGCATTGGAGCCGAGGGTACTTTTAACTGCATCAGTAGTGCTGGAGAGATTATCCAGCGAATCTACGGTAGCCGTAGCGCTGGTAATAATGTCCGGCTGGTTGGTCAGGCGCTGAATGGTGGGCAATGCAACGACTATAGTATTGCCGCCAGTCTTTGTGCTACTTGTAAAGATGCCTGCAACGGTCAGCGTTGCACCATAGGCAGTGAAAGTGGAGCCGACTTTAAGATTGTTTTTGGTGGCCATGTCAGCGCTAACGAGCGCGCTATTCGTGTCTTTAGCGCCGTCGATAAGTGCACCGCTTGAAAGAGTAATAGTTCCCCCTTCGACGTTCAGCGGCGTGGTGGTGCCAAGAACCGAAATTGGCAGGCTGAAATTGGCGGGCAGGCTGCCGCCATCGCGAATAAATACCCGCATGCTGCCGCCGTTGCCGCTCCCGTCGGCATTTATCGTAATGGGCGAAGTAAGGCTTGTCGTATTGTTCGTGGAGCTGGCGTTGCTGCCAAACTTGCCAAATTCGGGCGTAGCCGAGCCGATGGTGGTGACACGATCAGTAAGATTTTCGCTCAAAGAGCTAACATGCGCTAACGATGTGACCTTGCTTAGGCTAGAGCCTGTGAGGGCATTATTGGCTTGGCTGAAGTCGCTGAAGCCAGCAGGTGTAATAGTTATAGTGTTGCCAACCGATTGCTTTACATCGTCGATCTTCCGTCCGACGGCTTGGTGGGCTATCAGCATGACCAGGCAGAGGCCTATGCTTAAACCAAGTATTACCATGAGCGATACAGAGCGTATGGTGTTCCGGAATGCATTACGCACGCCGAGTGTAAATGTATTCATGTCGCCGACTGTACTTGAGTCTACTGAAAAGAAACTGACGACGATAGAGTTCAACGTAGGGCATGCGTAGAACAGAAAATGGGCAGGATTACGAGCGGTGCCTTGCGCCGTAAAAACGGCGTTTGATGAGCTGCGCACAAACGAGGTAGACGGCAACAATGCAGCCGAGAGCGGCAAGCTGTACGCCGCCTAGGTGGCCGAAGCCAAAGATTTTTCCAAGCGGTGACACGATAACCGTTACGGCACCAAATGCAATGAGCAGCGTGCTCAAAACGACGACGGCTGCCGGCCGGCTCTGCAAGAAGGGGCGAAAGCGTGTGCGGATAACATATACAACGAATATTTGGGTCATGATAGATTCTAGGAACCAGCCCGCTTGGAAGGTCGCCTCGTTCGCGTGGAATACTACAAGGAGAAGGCCAAAGGTCGTAAAGTCGAAGGCGGAGCTAAGCAAGCCATATGACCACATAAACCGTTTGATTGCTTTCAGGCTCAAAATACGTGGCTTTAGGATTTCCGATTCATCGACGTTATCTAAGGGTATGGCAAATTGTGATGTGTCATAAAGCAAATTGTTGAGCAGGATCTGCGTGGCTTGCATAGGTAAGAACGGCAGGAATAATGAGCCGCCAGCCATAGAAAACATGTTGCCGAAGTTGGAACTGAGGCTCATACGTAGGTACTTCATAGTATTGGCGAACGTCTTGCGTCCTTCTACGATACCATTCACGAGTTCATGCAAACTCTTACGCAGAAGAATGAAGTCGGCAGCATCTTTCGCGACATCAACCGCATTGTTGACCGATACACCTACATCGGCTGCCCGGAGGCTCGGCGCATCGTTTATGCCATCGCCCATGTAGCCTACAACATGGCCGTTGGCTTGCAGTGCCTGGATAATCTGCATTTTTTGCTCTGGGTTGACGCGGGCGAATATGGTCGTTTTTTCTACCGCAGCTATCGTTTCTTGTTTAGAGAGCTTGGCAAGGTCGTCGCCAGTAAGCAGCCCCATACTCGCGAGATTGATATCGTGGGCGATCTTTTGTGTGACGAGCGCGTTGTCACCCGTGATGATCTTTACCGTAATTCCCATGCCCTCCATACGCTGAAGTGTATCGGCCACAGTGGCTTTTGCAGGATCAAGGAAGGCCAGGAAGCCGCGGAATGTTAGGTTGTCCTCATCACCAGGTGAATAGTGGTGCTCGGGCGGGACTTCTTTCGTGGCAATGGCTAAAACACGGAAGCCGCTGCTGCTGAGTGTGGCGTACGTGCGGGTGATCAGAGTGCGTAGACGCGGTGAGAGCTTGGCGCTTTTGGGCCCGTATGCGCTGGAGATGCGGAATAGCTCTTCCGGCGCGCCTTTTACGATAAGAGTCCGGCGATTTTCTTTCGCATGATGGACGATCACTGCTTCACGTTTGCGTTCAAAATCGAATGGAATCTCGGCAATTTTTTTATAGTCGGCAGCGTTCACGCCTGCATGCGCGCGAACGGCGGCATCAAGCGGGTTTTCGAAGCTTGTGGTAAAGATACTGGCCAGATAACCTAGCTGAAGCACTTCATCTGAACTGTCGTTCGCGCCATCTACATATTTGACGAGCGCGATCTTATCTTCGGTCAGCGTGCCGGTTTTATCGGTGCACAGCACATCCATACTGCCGAAGTTCTGCACGGCGGAGAGCTGTTTCACGATGACGCCTTCATGCGCCATACGTAACGACCCCTTAGTGAGATTCAGCGTAATAATAAGGGGCAGCAGCTCGGGCGTCAGACCAACGGCAAGCGCCAGACTGAATAGGACGGATTCGAGGATATTGCGATGAAATAGGACGTTGATAAGCAAGACGAAGATAACAAGAAAAAACGTGACTTTGACGATGAGCATACTGAAGTCTCTGATTTCATGCTCAAATTCGGTTACTCGACGTGTCGATTGCAGCGCTTTGGCTATGTGTGCGAATTCGGTGGCAGTACCGATGCTGGTGACCCGCATGACGCCCGAGCCGCTTACCACGCCGCTGCCCATGTATACCTCAGCGTTTACCGGCTTTGCCTGAGGAAAGGATTCGCCCGTAAGAGCGGCTTCGTTGGTATATAGGTCGGTGCTTGTGACCATCACGCCATCTGCCGGTATGATTTTTCCGGCAGATAACAGCACGATGTCGCCGGGAACCAGCTCGCTGACTGGTACGGGGCGCGTTTTCCCGCCACGCATGACCTGTGCTTTAACGCGCACTTTATCTTTGAGCGCTTCGGCGGCGATTTCTGAGCGATGGGTATTAAGGAGGTCCAGGCCGACACTCAGCAAGACGATAACCACGATAATGAAAAAACTTGGCTTATCGCCGAAAAAGAGAGACAGCGTAGCTGCAAGCAACAAAATGACTACGAGTGGATTTCGGAAACGTGCTAGCAGCGCGTACAGTAAACGGTTGTGCTGGACGGTATCCTGCAAAACATTGGCGCCATACTCGGCACGCAGTTGCTGTACTTTATGGGGTGTGAGCCCATGGGGAATCGCCATACGTACGTAAGTATAACGGGTATATTGGGCTTGCGCCAGGTGCCGCTTATGTCTTTGGACGAAGGTGCTTGTGGTATGGCATACTTATATATTAGGCGGTGATTATATACCGCAGCATGTATACATAATAAGTGGAGGAGATAAGGCATGGGAATCTTGCGACGCAATGATCCTCGGTCTGGGTTCGCGCTTTTAGGGATGCTACTCATACTGGTCGTTCTAGTTGCCGCTGGTGCAATAGGCGCATACGTGTGGCAGCACCGCACAAGCACAACGGCAAGCACTACGGGCACTGCGCCTGCAGCTGCCGCAGGCACTAGTGCACATGTGCTGCAGTTGACGCAGAGTGATGCTCAGGACGAATCGAAGATAGATAGCGGTGCCGACGCACAGGCACAGCAGGACGCACAAAGCGCCAACACCGCGCAGTCGAACGTAGGAGGGGCATACAATGAAACGAGTTTCTAATACCCGTATCGCGTCGGCTGTCGGCGTGGCGGCAGTAGGCGTCCTGGCACTGACGCCGGCCACCAGCATGGCGCTGGGCACCACTGGTACCAGCCCGTTCTGCACCAACCTGCCGGCAAAAATTACCGCAACCAACACGTCGGTAACGGCCATGACCGGCAAGGTCACTACTGCCTGGAGCCAGCAGGATCAGAAACTAGCGGCCGACCAGCAGAAGGTTGATCAAGAAGTTGCAGCCGCACGGGCAACCGCCGACCAGACGCGGGCGTCCGACTTCACCAAGCTCCAGGCCAAGGCGACTACCCCAGCTGAGCAGACAGCGGTACAAACATACATCAGCGCCGTAAACAATGCCGTCAGCACCCGCCGTGCTGCATATGATGCTGCCCGGCACGCGTTTCGCACCAGCTTGGCTGATGCTATCAGCGGGCGGCGCACTACCGTTACTAGCCAGATGACAGCCTTCCAGGCGGCAGTATCCACCGCTCTTGCCACCGCGCAAGCCGGCTGTACGGCGAATCCCGCCAATGGTACGGCGCTGCGCACAGCGTTGGTCGCCAGTCTGCGTACCGCCCGGCAGACCTTCCAGTCCGACCGCAAGAGCGATACGGCTATCGGCACGCAGGTGCAACAGTTTGCGGCCACGCGCAAAGCAGCCTTCCAGGCAGCCGACACAGCGTTCCAAACCGCCATGCAATCAGCCCGCCAGGCGCTACAGACGGCTTTTGGTTCGACCAGCGCTTAGAAAGCAAGGTACAAAATAGGCTCGGATGTGTTCCGGGCTTATTTTTATGCGTAACGTTCTAATGGATCTTTTTGGGTGCGGGGCTGAAGGCGGCGAATGCGTACGATACGAGCGCCACAATGAATCCAAGCGACATAGTGAACGAATAGACGTCATTCTGGCCGCGATTTACGAAGGTGACGCCGCTGAGGAAGGCGACGACTATACCGATGCCTCCGATGGCACCGGCAATCCGCATGGCTTTCGCTTTTCGACGGGTAATAACCCCATAGTTGACAGCAAAGACTACCAGGCAAAGCGCATTCAGCGTGTGAAGGACTACGGGTCCAAAGTAGTGGAATACGCGCCATGGTTCAACGTCGGGGATGGTGACGAAGAGGTTCGACAGCATGCCTAAGACAAATTGCAGGACCAGCAAAGCGACGATGAGGAGCGCCAACCCACGCGGATCACTATGGAGGCCTTTTCGTACCAGAACCGTTAAGAGCGTTGCGATAAGGGCGAGCACAAGGACGACTGATCCGAGAATAATTGTTAATATCATAGTCAGGATTATAGCACTATGATCTGGATCACTAATACTTCGTTACCGTAGTGAATTTTCGGGCATCAAAACACTGAGTGAATCGAACGAAAGCATCGTTATATTTAACAATATTTTACTAATTCTCTCTATAATGTTGTGATATAATGCACGGGAATATGGCGTGGAAGGCAGTATGTCGTAAAGCAGTGACGGTAGCGTGCCCTTTGATGCGTATTGTGTTCGCAGGTGGCCGTAGCATCCGGGCGAGTACAATCCGAGCTGCTGCTTGGAGCCTACGGCATGTGTGCCGTTGGTTCGGCTTGTTGCGATGGGAATATAAAGTTATCGCTGGTGTCACGGCCGGCGGCATTGTTTTGATATGTAGTGCATATGGCTATGCGCAATTCCTCGCATTCTTAAGCCCGGCTTCCGCAGGGGCGCAACAATTTGCCAGAGTCAGTTCTTTAGACGGGTCGTATTGTACCGATTGGGCATTCAGTCATGCCCAAATAGGCAAACCCACTGCCAGCCCTTGCGGTGTGCTTATGATAAGCGTGCCTATTTCACCCTCGGATGCCATGCCCTATACCGGTAACAAGTACGCATTCGGCAACTGTACCTATTGGGCGGCGCAGCGGCGCGCCCAAATAGGCAAACCCATTCCCAATACGTGGGGCGATGCCTACTTGTGGGCCGGAAGAGCACGTAATGATAGCTACCAGGTGGACCATGCGCCCACGGCGGGTGCTATCATGCAGACTAGCAGAGGGGCATTGGGGCATGTAGCGTTCGTAGAGAGCGTCGATGGTGATGGTACGTGGCATATCTCTGAGATGAATGTGATCGGCCTGAACCAGGTAGATTACCGCGCCATGCCGGCTATATCTGCTGCAGCGTATAATTTTATCCATTAAGTATGTACACTTCAGGTGAGGGCTGCCGGCGAAACTGATTTGTGATTCATCAGGTATATGGCTATACTTATGGTTAAAATGAGTAGACAAGGGCGATATGCGCACAACAATAGGACGTAGATCGTTTTGGGCTCGACGCGGAGTGGTTGGGCTAACTTGGGCCGGGTCTGTGGTTGTAGCTCTCGCAGTTGCAGCCATAGGCTGGCACGTACTCAAGCCGAGTAAGGCCGCGCCGGCAGCCAACCCCCTGATATGGGGTACGAACCTTGCTATGGATAGCTCGAGCGACCAATTCCTTTCAAACTCCGGTGCCGCTCCGGCGCTCCAGGGGCTTCATGCGCAGCTTGTGCGTATGCCTATCCGGAGCCAGTTGACCACGAGTGACTATACGAACGCCCTAAACAAAATAAAGCAGATCGGCGCAACGCCGCTCCTTATCGTACATGGGGCGAACTATAGTAGTGACCCCTATCCTCCAGATAGTGCGCTCCTGCAATTGGCAAAAAGTATCTTTCCGACACAAACAGTATATGTCGATTTTGGGAATGAGGAGGACCTAGCCGGCACCTCTGTATCTACGTACGTCTCCGGGACATATGGGTGGAACAAAGAGATTCCGCGGTTTAAGCAGATCACCGGATCGAACTTCAAGTATGGCGGGCCCGTAAATTTCCAATACAACGAGTCGTATATCAAGACATTCGTGAGTACGGCCAACCCACTGCCTGATTATATAGTCTGGCATATGTATGCTGGGTCATGCGGCCACAATACTGGGACCGGTACGCCCGATAGCCAGTCGAAGTTGTTGTCAAGCGTTGATAACTGGGCTGCGCATTTGCAACAGATGGGCGGCGATATGACGAGCATCGGACATAAGGGCATGCCCATTATAATCGACGAGTGGAATTACGCTTCCGACCTTGGCGTGTCGGGCAGCAATTCGCCATGCTGGAGCAACGACCAGGCGTTTATTAACCAGTTTTTTACGAAGACTTTTAGCACGTGGGTGAACGCGCAACAGTATGGTCTGATAGGGGCTGCCGAGTACGAAGCCTTCATGGGTAAAGATGAGAGTATGATTGTCAGCGGCAACTCGGTAACGTACCAAGGTGCGATTTTCAAGAGCCAGTATGAGGCGTATTCTCCTACAGCCCCTTCGCCTACACCATCGCCATCTCCATCTCCAAGTCCAACCCCTACCCCCACGCCGTCTCCCAGTCCATCTCCATCCCCGTCTCCCACTCCTACGCCGTCACCTAGCCCAACGCCCACACCGTCGCCGTCAGGAAGCGGTGGCAGCACAAGCGGTACGGTGGATTTGGGTTCAACCACATCATCGAACGGCGCGACAACCTACATCGTTGACGGTAAGCAATCTTCCTCCACGCTCAATACCGACACGCTGCCCGATGGACAGCATACGGTGGTAGCGCAAACTACACAACCGAACGGACAAGTGGTGACCAAAGAGCAGACGCTGACCGTGAATAACCACAAGTCTATTCTGGACAATGCAATATTACGCTACGGCAAACCTACGGTCGTATCGGCTGTACTGGTGGCTGGTTCTGCGACTGCTGGACTGATAGGGTATATCGTGCACCGTATCAGAAAGCGAAGTACGGGACAAACCGATGGGGCTGGCCCGCTTCTCATCAATCCTACCGGCGGTCCGGTCAATCTGCCCCCTACGCCGTTCCTGTAACTAGATTCTGAAGATAACTGTACTGGCATGAAGCTATTGGCCAGTCTATTTTACTGCCGTCGTAACGTTGATATTTTTACAGACTGTACTGTTGTTGGAGCTATATCATACGAGTGTAAGGAGGCTCTATGGAAGGGACACATTTACCCGATTCAACATTATACCCGTACAGTGAGCATCTATTGGTAAGCGGTGAGCTTCGCGATGATGCTTGGCCGAGCGATGAGACTGTCAACGACGATAATGCTGGTTATGAAGGCCCGGCCTACTAGAGGCGTCTGCCCAGAATCTCACAGCACCTATTGCTAGAATGCCCATACTGAATTATACGAAAAGGGGAGGAATGACTATTCTACCGGCACGTTCAATTTTAGAAGATCTTGCACTTGTACATGGCCGGGTTTATAAAGCAGGGTTACCTGGCTATCAGAGTAATTTCTCACGGGATAGTTTGACCTACGGTTTGCTCGCAAATGACCTTGAAGCTCTAGAGGCGCAAATAGCTTATTCAGCGGAGCACCAAGGTCGGCAGCGAAATGCTACTAGCGGGGAGGAGCCGGGCAAAATCCACCATGAATGTCCAGGCGTGCTTATGCGCGGCAGAGAGACGACCTATAATGCATGCGATACGACCGCATTATTTCTGCTTGCTATCGCTCGTGTAGCACCGCACCGGAACCCGAAATGGCTGAAGGCATACCGTCCCCACATTACGCGGGCGCTGCACTATATTTCCAGCCATCTGCGCCGTGGTATTTTCTATGAAGACCCACGAAAGTGCGGGGCGGAACGATTCGCGTTGAAGGTGACCTACTGGAAAGACTCTGAGCTGAACGATCTGGTGAAAGAACCGCGGTATCCCATCGCCTATTCTTTGGTGCACTTTCAGAATAAAGAAGCCGTGCGGGCGATGGGACAGCTTTTGAACCGCAAGTGGCTTTTGCACCGCGCCGAGCGTATGATGCGGCGCGGCATGGAAGTATTCTGGCATAGGGATCATTTCATCATTGCCCGTGAAGCAAATGGCCGCATTATAGACGCACCCAGTAGTGACTCATTGCATGCTCTGTACTATATCGACCCTGATGAAATCGAGCCCCAGTACCCCTCCAAGATTGTCGCCTATAGCGAGCAGCTTGTTACGCTGGCAGGGTATTTGCCCGCCATCAAGCAGGTAGAGGAGCTCGATACCTATCATACCGATAAGGTATGGGTTCACGAGCAGGCACTCCTGCATGCTGCAGCCCGGCGGCATGATTTACAGCGGGCCGAGGAAGTGTCCGGTCGAATCATCGGTACACTGGAGAAGGGTTTTCCAGAACTTGTTGACCCGAATAAAGGCGGCGCTCACGCCGGGAACGTCGTACAGCTGTGGTCTATAGGGGCCTACTTATATTTTAAGCGGCTTGAGGCGGAGCTTATGCTTGGCGCCCAACTGCAAGTACGCAGCTCCGGCGGCGCGCCCATAGGCCAAGAAAACGGATAGAGGAAAAATATATGCGTATAGCAATTGTTGCTTCTCCTGCTATTTCTGTACCTCCAATAAGGTATGGCGGCACGGAGCTTATTGTGTATTATCTGATACGTGGCCTCATGGCGGCGGGCCACGAGCCAATTTTGCTTGGCTCGGGCGATTCGCGTGTAGACTGCGAATTGATCCCTATTGTCAAAGAGGCACTGTATTTTCCAAAGTCTAAGAAAGACATACCCGCATATCAGCGCCAGCTAAGCCGGGTATTGGCGACTACCCGTCGTAAACTTCGTGAGCTTTTGCCGCGTATCGACATCATCCATTCCCATGGTTTTGATTTGCTGCCGTTTAAGGACTTCCCTAACTTAACCACCCTCCATGGACATATTAACTTTGAGCTGCTTAACTACTACCTAAAGCGCAAAGATCTGTACTATGCCTCTATCTCAGAGAACCAGCAGGCGGCTTGTCCTGATTTGAACTATATGGGCGTAGTGTATAACGGCGAGGATCCGGCAGCGTTTCCTGTGGTGACGGAACCAGATGACTATGTGTGTTTTTTGGGCCGGTTTGATCGCGATAAAAATCCTCATCTTGCAATTCAGCTGGCGGTGAACCTGGGCATGCGGATAAAGGTTGCGGGTAAGATCGACTACCTCGCAGAAGGATATTTTGACGAAGAGGTGAAGCCGTTTTTCGATAACCCGTTGGTCGAATATCTTGGCGAGCTGGGGTTTGAGGAGAAGGTGGAGCTGCTGAGCCATGCGAAATGCAACCTACACCCCACTGGCTTTCGCGAGCCTTTCGGCTTGGACGTGTTGGAGGCGGCGTACTGTGGCACACCTACGCTGGCAGTAGAGCGGGGTTCCATGCCCGAACTGATAGAAGAGGGGCGCACCGGTATGTTAGTAGAAGACTTCGTGGAGGGGTACCACCAGATCCACGAATGCTTCGACATGGACCGCAACTATATCGCCACGCGCGCCCGCATGCTGTTTAACTACAGCACTATGGCAGACCAATACATCCGTGCCTATCATCGAGTTCTGGAGAATTTTGGCAAGTAGTGGCGCAAATTTAGCTCTGGCACCCAAGTGCACCTCCCGTCACTCGATACGGCCGGCAATGATACAATCGAGTGATGACATCCAAATATACTCCCGATCTTCGAGCTGAGACAACTGAAGCTATCCGTCCCGGTGATGATTTTTATATGCATGTAAACGCTAAATGGTTGGCGACGCACCCTATCCCTGATAGTAAGTCGCGCCTGGGGGCGTTTACTGAGATAAGTGACGATAATGTCGAACTCCTGCGCACCCGGCTCGAAGCGCCGGACACCAAAGACGCGCCTTACGCTACCACGCTGGCCAAACAGTTTTATCGTGCGGCCATGGACGAGAAGTACATAGTCAAACAGGGTATTACGTCCGTGCGTCCGCTTCTGGAAGAGATTGATGCCATACAGGATACGCCCAGTCTGGCGGCATTCATTACCAAACAACATTCGTTGGGTTTTGACCTGGTATGGGGTAGCGGATTCGATGTGGACGAAAAGGACTGCACGCGATATGTCTTCCGCATAGTCCAATATGGCCTTGGCCTGCCGGATCGTGACTATTATCTGGAGGAAGGCGAGCGGTTTGAGGAGATACGCAACAAATATCGCACGTTCCTGGTTGAGACGTTCGGTCTACTTGGTCTGTCTAATTCTGCCCAGCGCGCTGATGCTGTTATAAGTTTGGAGACAGACCTGGCCAAAGCCTCCAGTACGGCCACCGAGCGGCGCGATGTGGTGGCGCAGTACAACCCATTCACACGAGGGCAGCTGGCGAAAACGATCCCTGGCTTTGACTGGCCTGCGTACCTCGCAGAAGTGGGGTATACGCTGCGCCGCCCAGTAATAGTTGCCCAGCCGCGTTTCCTAAAGGCGGCTGTTGAGCTTTTTGGCTCGCGCCCGCTTAACGACTGGCAAAGCTACCTGGCGTTCCACAGTGTCTTACCCCTTATGCCGGCGCTGCCGAAGCCGTATGAGCTATTGCATTTTGGCTTTTATGGCACAGTGCTGGGTGGTGCTACCGAGCAGGAACCGCGCTACCGTCGCGTCATCAACGCCTGTATGGGCTTGCTGCCGGAGCCAACCGGTCGTGTCTTTACTGATGCGTATTTTCACGAAGATGCCAAAATTGCTATATACGACTTGGTGGAGCATATTAAGTCGGCGCTACACCGGCGCATAGAACATCTGGCGTGGATGTCGCCCGCAACCAAGGCACGCGCCTTCGAAAAACTTGCCGCCTTTCAAGCGCTATTGGGCTACCCGGATAGCTGGCGTGCGTACGAAGGTTTGGCGCTGGGCGATTCCTATGTCGAGAATGTCAGGGCGGTGCGAGCCTACGAACACGCCTACGATATGTCGCGGCTAACTCGTCCGGTAGACCGCAAAGAATGGCTGATGTCGCCTGCCATGGTAAATGCATATTACTGGAGCAACACGAACACGATTACATTCCCGGCTGGTATTTTGCAGGCACCGTTCTTTGACGCTGATGGTGACTTTGCGGCCAATTATGGCGGTATCGGCGCCGTCATCGGGCATGAGATTACCCATGGTTTCGATGATAAGGGTTCGCTGTACGATGCGGTGGGTAATTTAAATTCATGGTGGACGGATAAAGACCGTAGAGAGTTTGAGACGCGGACCAAAGCTTTGGCTGCACAATACGATGCCTATACGGTTGACAGCAGGCACGTCAACGGCTCTCTAACTTTGGGCGAGAATATAGCAGATCTCGGCGGGGTGCTTATAGCCTACGAAGCGCTGCAGCAGAAGCTCGCGGAAAGTGGTGAACGCGAATCCATCCAGGGTTTTACCCCTGAGCAGCGATTCTTTATGGCCTTAGCGCGTGTCTGGCGAATGAACATCCGGCCCGAATTAGCCTTGCGTTTTTTGGTGACGGATCCACACGCTCCGACGCACTTGCGGGTAAATGGTACGCTCACGAACGTGGATGCCTTTTACAAAGCCTTCGACATACCCGCCGATGCCGCATGGTATGTTGCGCCCGAAAAGCGCGTGCGTATTTGGTAATGTCCAATCCTTGCCCCACAAGCTAAAAAGAGCGCCGGTGGGCGCTCTTTTTGCAGGTCGGACTGACTTATTGCCCGGCGCCTAGCTGCGAAATCGATTCCACCGGAGATGGGGCCGTGATGGTGACGGCATTGTAGCTCAGGCTCATGTCGGTACTATCGCTGCCGTTGCTATATTGCCACCGGCGCAGTTTGTAGCTGCCGGTATCAAACCAGACATATTGTGTGCCGGGGAGAGCTGTATCTGATACCTGGTATTTGTAGCAAGTAAGGCTGCCGCAAGCTTCGGTACCAAGGTTCTTGAAGGTGATCCCTGCACTGCCTACGCCGATATTCATATTTGAGATGGGGTTGGACACAGGTGCCTGCGCGCCGGTATCGTATTCTAGCCATGTGCCGTTGCCCCCGCTTTGGACGTAGATCTTGCCATTTAGGGTAATAGAGTTGACGGTTTCGCCGTTGCCGCTCATGTTGAGCTGGTTGTTGCCTTTACCGTCAGCCTTGAGTGTCATCATGGACGTTTGACCGCTCTGTGTTACGTTAAGCGTAGCGGTATAGGCAGTTTTGTCGATAGCGTTCGAGAATGCCGCAAAGTGGCAGAGATTGCTGTCGTGATATGTTGCGAGACAGCTGGTTTCGGTGGCAGTGCTGCCCGAGCTGGAGGATGTGCCGGAACCATTGCCGTTACTATTGTTGCTGCGATGATCGCTGACAACGCGCCAAGCGGCAAAGCTGGCCACGCCCAATACTACAATTATGAGTAATACGAACAGAATGAGCGGGGCGAAACCCTGCTCCTGTGCACGCATGTGTTTTTTCATAGCATCTCGCTTATGGTTATTGTGCTTAAAATTATACAGCAAAATCTCAGTCGTCCACATGCATAAAAAGCACCTTGTGTTTTGCGATGTTATCTGCAACAATCTGTTGCATAAGGAAGGGGGGACTATGGGTGCGATGGCTTTGGTGGACGATATGTTATGGTCGGCGGTGGCCGAACCCAGCCGGCGCAGGCTGATAGACCTGCTACTGCGCCACGGCGAAGCGTCGGCTAGCAGCCTGGCGCACGAAGTGCCGTTTAGCAGGCAGGCAGTGGCTAAGCATTTGGGCGTATTGGAGCGTGCAGAAGTAGTGCGCGCTACGCAGCATGGCCGTGAGGTGCGCTTCATGGTGCAGCCTGATGTTTTGGCGCAGGCCGCCGAAGAGATGACGCGTACTGCGTTGGAATGGGACGTGCGTCTGGCGCGCATCAAGCGCATCGCTGAGGCACTGCACAATGAAACGCTTCTCGGCGAGTAGCCCTGTCGCATGTCCAACCGCTCGATACATTCCAATATCTTAGGAAGCTGTATGCCTTTGCCGAGGACGGGTTTCCATAAGTCACCGGTGCGCTTGAGGCGTGCCATGGCGTTTTCTATCGTGAAATCTTTGGGGTCCAGGCCAGGCCGTACCTCCTCCCAATGTAGCGGCATGGATACTGTGGCGTCAGGAGTGGGGCGTACGGAATAGGGTGCAGCGAGGGTTTGCCCTTCGCGGTTCTGCAGAAAATCCAGATAAATACGATGCTTGCGTTTGGCAGGGTCGCGTTCGACGCTGGTGAGCTTGGGCTGACGCCGGTTGACCTCCAGGGCAATGAGGTGCGCCAAATTTTTACCCTGCTCGAATGTGTACCTCGCTTCCATAGGGATAAAGATATGCAGACCCGTTTTGCCTGAGGTCTTGGGATAGCAGGGGATATGCCACTCCTGACAGACGTCGTGGACCGTTTGTGCTATGGCTATGACTTTGTCGAAACCTACACCTTCCGGGTCAAGATCAATGACGATCCAGTCAGGACTGTTCAGGTGACCTACACGGGCATTCCATGGATTTATTTCTATAGAGCCAAGCTGCACAATGTATAGCAGCGTGTTCAGCTCGCCGCCCACGATCCAGCGTAAATTGGCGTTGTTGGAGTCGGAAAAGATAGCGGCGTGGGGTACCCAGTCAGGCAGATGCTCATTATTCTTCTGGAAGAAACTTTCGCCAGTGATGCCGTTGGGCATGCGGTTTAACGACAGGGGGCGATCTTTCAGGTAGGGCAATATGTAGGGCGCGACGGTAGTGTAATAGGCGAATAGGTCACCCTTGGTATATTTGCGCCGCGGAAAAAATACTTTATCGAGATGCGTCGGCTCAAACGGTAAGCCGGACGAAGGAGCGACGGCAGACGCAGTCGCTGACGTGACTTTTTTGGGCTTTTCGCGGTGGATGCTCGTGGGCGATTTGTCGGGCCGCAAGCCCTCGAATTCGGGGTGGCGCATAAAGCCTTCATTCGTCCACTCACTGAAACTCATTTCGCATACCAGTTCGGGCTTTACCCAGTGGACGGGCGCGTTGGGCTTGGGCGGCGTGGCGAATGGTGAGGTCTGGCGCTCCAGGCGCTGCAAGCGTGTTAACAGTTGCTTCCGCTCGGTATCGGGTATACCGCCGCCGGAGTGGCCGACAAATGCAAAGTTCCCTTTGTCGTACACGCCTACTAGCAGCGACCCCAAGTATTTGCGGCTGCCGCGCGGTTCAGTGTAGCCGCCTATTACTACTTCCTGACGTAAGTGTGTTTTTACCTTCAGCCAGTCCTGGCCGCGGTCGGCTTCGCGGTAGGGGCTGTCAGCACGTTTGGCTACCATACCTTCCAGGCCGCGACGTTGCATCTCCTTGAATAGTTTGATGCCCGCCGTTTCTACGTCGTCGCTATATCGCAGCACCGTGTCGTCGGGCAGGATAGCACGAAGCAGGGCTTTGCGCCGGGTAAGCGGCATAGTACGTACATCCCGCCCATCACACCAAAGAATGTCGAATATCTGGTACTGCAGCGTGCCTTGTGGCTCGCGGCGCCAATTCTGCAGCCATTCGAAGTGGGGTGCACCCTCAGCATCCACGGCAACAATTTCACCGTCGACTATTACGTCATGCTTCAGAGATGTCAGCGCCGCCGCCACGGGTGGATATTTGCTGCGAAAATCCAAATGATTGCGTGAATATAGCTCTATGCTATTTTTATGTTTTGCTCCAATCGCCCGGTAGCCGTCCCATTTTATTTCGAACAGCCAGCCTTCGCGGTCGAACGGCGCATCTACCAGCGTGCATAGCATGGGCGAAACCTGCCAGGGTTTGCTCCGTTTTGGAAATGCCTCCAAAGAGGGCAGCTTATTCTTGGCGCCTAGGTCATCCACTTGCTTATGGCTGCGGATGGAAGTGTTCTCGGTGGTGATATCGATAGTAGATGCATACTCATCACCCTTTTTTATAAGTAGCCAAGCGTTTTTCTCTTTCCCATGGGGCATTCGAATCAACGCAAATTCGCCGTTCAGCTTGGTGCCGTGCAGTACGAACGTGGCGTGGCCCTTTTTTAACTCACGGCGCATTGTCCGTTCACTGGCAGCTGGGTCGCCAGCTCTGGCTTCATACCAGCCTTCGTCCCAGATAATCACGTTGCCCGCGCCATAGTTGTGCTCGGGTATGACGCCTTCAAAGTTGCGATAGTCGTATGGATGATCTTCGGTTTGTATGGCCAGATGATGGTCGTGCGGGTTCAGGCTGGGCCCTTTGGGTACGGCCCAACTTTTGAGTACGCTATCTACCTCCAGGCGGAAATCGTAGTGCAGCTGGGAGGCGTGATGCTCCTGGACGACGAAGCGCAAACGGTGGCCGGGAGTATGCGTTGCTTTGGCTGGGGCAGGCTCAGGCGTACCGCGGAAGTTGCGTTTTTTGAAATATTCGCGCAAGCCCACGGCTGGTACCTAGTCTTTCAGGCTGGCTTTTAATGCCTGCATCAGATCTTTGGCAGAGGTATGCTCTTTGGGTGCTGCAGTCTTCCGCGGGCGTTTGCCTTTGGCCTTGTCTTTAATAAGATCTTCCAGTTCTTCGGTATAGGTGTCGTGCAGGTCTTCGGGAATAAAGGGTTTTGTCTCTTGTTTTACTAACTTTAGCGCCATGTCAATTTCCTTGGCGGTCAGGTCTTTGTCGGAGGGAAAATGTAACTCACCCGGTTCGCGCAGATCAGTGGGATAGCGCATCTGATTGAGGATCAGCGCCCTGCCGACCGGCTTAATGACCGCCACGTGTTCATGCTCGTGCATCACAAATTTTGCCAGAGCTAATTTATTTGACTTTTGGAGTGCGGCTCGGAGGAGGGCATAGGCTTTTTCGCCTCCATCACCTACTTCCAGGTAGTAGGGCTTTTCGAAGTAGCGGATATCTATATCTGGTTCATCGACGAACTGCAGAATATCTATAGTCTGGGCCTTTTTGGCGTCCAGCTGATCGAGTTCTTTCTGGGAGAGCACGATGTAGTCCCCATCCTGGTATTCGTATCCCTTAACGATGTCATTCCAGGGAATTTCGTCGCCGTCTTTACGGCAGATGCGGGCGTACCGGATAGGCGCGTGGTCTGCCTTGTGCAGCATGTCCAGGTCAATTCCCTCGCGGGTGCTGGCGCCGCTGTACAGCCGAACCGGAATACTGATGAGTCCGAAGCTAATGGTGCCTGTCCAGATTGGTCGCATAACCCTTATGGTACTACAAACTGTCGCCGCCGGCGAGTATCATACCTACTATGGATATGTACGAAGAAACTCGCAGCAAATACAAACCGGCGCATATATCGCTGCTTCTTATAGCTGAATCACCGCCACCCAGTCCACGGATACAAAGCAGCCGTCAATTCTATTACACGGATCGCATACGCCGCGACGACCGGTTATTTACGAATACTATCTGGGCATTGTACCCTGATACGGCCGGATTGACGGAAGAGGAGCTCGAGGCCGAAAAGCAAGCATGGCTGTTGCGCCTTAAGGAAGACGGCGTGTATATGATTGAGGCTCTAGAGACCTCGCAGCGCCATGCTGTTACCAAAAAACAACGCCAACAGCGCATTCATGAGGCTATGCCCCGGCTGGTTGAGCGCGTGCGGCAGCTCGCAGCCAAAGACACGAAGATCGTGCTTATAAAGTCCAATGTTTTTGAGGTAGCGACAGAACCCTTGCGTAAAGCAGGCTTCACGGTGCTCAACACTGAACTCGTCGACTACCCAGGCCACTTTAACCAGCGCGCCTACCGCGAAAAGCTCGCCATACTTACAGCGCAGGCTTAGCAGCCCTTAGTGCCCGGTCATTTTGCCTTGGTTACGATGCCTTATAGCCAGGCTTATGGCCTGCGAGCCGGGCGAAGATGTACAGCGAAAAACTGATGATCGTTACGAAGATGCTTGGTTTTACTGTGCCACTTGCCAGGCTAGCGGCAATGCCGCCGAGGCTGGCGATGAGCGCGAAAGAAATAGAGAGTAGGGTAATACTAGAGGGCTTTGTGGCTAGGCGCTGCGCGGCAGCTGCAGGGGTGATAGCCAGGCTAAGCACCAGCAGCGTGCCCACGATTTGGGCTGCCGAGGTGACCGTAAGCGCCAGCACGAAGAGGTAGACGGTGCCCAGCAACCGTACCGGCACTCCTTTTGCCTGTGCTACGTCGGGGTCAACTGATGCAAATAGCAAGGGACGATATATGATCAACATGGTAATGAGTGCAGCGATACAAACGCCAAGTAAAAGGAGCAGTTGGTCGTTGCTGACGCCGAAAATATTACCGAATAATATATTCGTTGCTTGGGTCGCAAAGCCATGGTAATAGCTTAGGAACAGCACGCCCAGGCCCAGGCCAAACGCCAGGATGACGCCGATGGTAGAATCACGCTCGCGTTCTTTGGCTCCAAGCGCGCCCAATACGCCGGCGACAGCGAGTGAGCCTATGTATGCGCCAGCGACCGGGTTTCCTCCTGCCAGCAGCCCCGCGGCGGCGCCCGTAAATGCCAGCTCACTGGTGCCATGCACAGCGAAGGCCATACCCCGGCTAATGACAAACGGACCGATCAATCCACACGACGCCGCTACCAAGGCGCCTGCCAGCAATGCATGTTGTGCGAACGCTTGATGGATATATATGAACAGATTACTCATGCGTGCTCCTCGTGATGCATTCCTTGGGTATTGCCAGCGGCTTCGTCTGCCCCGATGACCAGTAGCCGGCCATTATGCCGCAACACTTCTACAGGGCTGCCATATAGCCTGGTAAGTACTTCTGACTGCAAAACTTTTTCCGGCGTATCGATAATCCATTTACCGTTGGCGATATAGAGTACTTTATCAACATAGGGCAAGATCGGGTTGATCTCGTGGGTTACGAAAACAATCGAGGCTTGCGTACGTTTGCGGTAGTCGTCGAGAATGTGTGTGATAAGTGTTTGCGAGGGTAGATCGAGCGATAAAAGTGGCTCGTCGCAGAGTAGAAGCGAGGGGTTGCCTACGATAGCCTGGGCAATGCGCAGGCGTTGCTGTTCGCCTCCCGACATAAGGCCAATGGGGTTGTCAGCGTATGCATCCGCTTTTACTAACGAGACCGCTATACGCACCTGGCCGACCGCCGCTTTATGATTATGCCAACCGAAGCGATTACCATTGATTCCCAATTCTACGAGGTCGCGCCCGCGTATGGGTAGGAACTTATCGAAGTTTTTCTGTTGCGGCACATAACCGATGCGGCTGTTGTTCTGTCCGGGTGCCATTCCGAATACTGAAATATTGCCGCTGGTGAGTCGCGCTGCGCCGAGGATGATCTTCAACAGGGTTGTTTTGCCTGTACCGTTCGGACCTAATACCGCCACGAATTCCCCGGGCAGCACGTGCGCATTCAGCCCCGACCAGAGCGTCCGTTTGCCGAAACGCAGAGTAGCATGCGAAAGTCGCAAGACCGATGTATCAAGAAAGTTTGCCATTATTTCTATTATCCTCCTAGCGCCTGCAAAAGCTGCTGCAATTGGTTTTGTTGCCACGTTTGGTACGACTCGCCGGCTGGCAGTGTCTCGGTAACACCTACGACGGGTATGCCATATTGACGAGCTAAAGTTTTTACATGTTCTGTGATGGGACTGGTCGCCTGAGCGTTGTATAACAGTACTTTTATGTGCTTGTCAGTAATGAGCGCATCCATAGCCTGGGCGTCGGCTGGACTCGGCTCGTTACCGTCCTCTATGGATTTCGCAAAGCCTGGAGGAGTCTTTATGCCTAACCCGGCGGCGGCTAGCTGGTATGCCGGCACTGGTTCGGTATAAGCGACAGGTGTGCCCGAATAGCGTTGTTTGATGCGCATAGCGGCAGCCTCGGGACCTTGCAGCGATTGATTGAAAGCCTCCAGATTGTGGGCGTATATGCTTCGGTGGGCGGGATCTTTGGCGATATAACTATTGGTGATGTGGGCTGCAACCGTGGCTACATATGGCATGTCATACCAAAGATGTGGATTTGATCCAGTGCCGACGTGAAGAATATCGGCCGCGGTAAGCACGGTGCGGGTACTGCTGGGGGACGCACTGAGGAGTTTATCTGCAAACTCGTCGTAACCTAAACCATTGGTAATAACAACGTCCGCCGAAGAGATCGCGGCGGCATTTTGGGCGGTGGATTCATAGAGATGCGGATCAGTGCTAGGGTCAGTAATGATTGCCGTCACCTGCACGTATCGGCCGCCCAGTTGGCTGGCTATATCACCCCAGAAATTCTCAGCAGCTACGACCTGTAGGGATGCGCCGGTGCGCGGCGCAACCTGTGGCCGGGCTAAATATGTGATGCCTGTCGCTGCTACCAACAGGACAAGCACACCACCAGCCAACCGCCATATTCGATTCTGCCAAACATGCATATACGAATATTGTAAGAAGTGAGTATATTTTTTGCAAACTTGTCGCAAAAATGATACACTTTGCACATGACGCAGGGAAAACAAGATGTGGCTGACTTGCTGAGGAGGTCGGGGCATAGCGTAACCGTGCAGCGACTGTTCGTGTTCGAGTTGTTGGAGAGCGGCAAGCCGTTATCGATGGCCTACCTCACGGCGCGGGCTTCTGGTGCTATAGACCGTGCCAGCCTTTATCGGACCGTCGCGCTTTTTGAGAAGTTGGGCATCGTACGGCGTGTTCATCTGGGCTGGAAATATAAGATTGAGCTCAGTGATCGCTTTACCGAGCACCACCATCACCTGACCTGCCTGACGTGCCACGCAATAATCCCTATCAGCGAGCAGGAGCTAGAAGGCTTCATAAGCAACCTTGCCGCGCAGCATCATTTCATGCCGGTCGAGCACCAAATAGAAGTGCAGGGTTATTGTGCTGGCTGCACCATCTAGACGTCGTAGGTGTAGGGCACTAGTTTAACCCACGAAAGAAAGCATTACGTACTGCGATTAATCCTGCACGGCGCGCTGCCTGGTCAGTGAGCGGCATCAGCGCCCATAACGACGCAGTATTCTGTTTGATTTTCAGCTGCTTGATGACTTCCAAGGTTTCAGCGGGCAATGAGAGATTAGCACCCGGGCCTACGCTTACGACAGCGCCCTCTCTGCTGTCCGACCGTAAGTCTACGATAGTTGGGCCGTAAGAGGTTTTTTGTTGGTTCGTGTGATCCCATACTATGTCGCCGCGTATTACATTGTCGTCATCGAGGCGTACATCGAATCCTCCGCTGGTCCGCTCAACACCCCGTGCGCGTTGCGTGAGGGGATTGATGATGGCGCCAAGATCACCGTTATACTTGGGGAGAGCCTGGACGATGCCGTTTTTATATTTACTGCGTAGGCAAACATCAATTCCGGCAGCTGTGACCTCGGGGGCGCCAACCCAGATGTATTGGGCTATTCTATCGCGGCCAACTCCGTACGGTCCGTACGATTCACGTGGCAGGTTGCCAAGAAGTGCATCTAGGCCAGTTAAAAGGCTGTCGCCACCACCAATGCCTATAATCAGTCTTCCGGCAAAAGCTTGCAGGGGGCGGTGATTCCGGTTGCCATCGTAATTACCGAAATGGCGGTATATATCTTGGGTCTGGTAGTATCCCGGGGCAATGAATACTGCTGCACCTGGATTGAGCGTGGAACTTTGTTCTATGCCGCATGCATTTACTACGGCACTGGCCTGCAAAGTTAGCTCGTCGCCATTTTCCGTCTTTAGCAGCAGTTCGGCCATCGATCCTAGATCATAAATAGTATCGCAGCCTGTGTTGACCAATATGGCATCGGCCGCCATGCGTGCATTCGTCGCAACTGCAGCGCCCGTTATGGTATTTGGCGCATAGTTGGCGGTAGTTATGTCAGACAATTCAAGGGTTGCGTAGCGGCCAAGGGGATTGATGCTGGCGGGTGTGCGGGGGATGGGAGCGAGGCGGCGGTCGGCCCTGCGCACACGTGAATTCATCGAAAAGGATACCTGCGGACCGTAGCTTCGCCATTGTCCCCCTGGGCGGTCACCGGCTTCGACCATATAAATAGTAAGGCTCGGATTCAGCTCGCGGATTGTCTGGGCCGCAGATGCGCCGTGGGGTCCCGTACCTAAAATAGCGACATCACACTGGAGCTGACCAGCGTTCTTTGCGGCTTCTTCCAGGAGGCGGTCGGTATCGCGTTGGCAGGATACGTCTATGCCCTCCAGAAAGGCTGCGCCCGTATCCGGATAGTGCAGGATTTCCTGCAGGAAAGGGGTGAATAGCCGGTGGGTTTCGAAGCCTATCTGAGTACCGGCAAATGTTTCGGAAATTCCCTCTGTCGTAAGGTAGGGAAGCTCGGGCTGATCGGGGTCATCGCGTCGATCCTGGACGGTCCGTTTTATGCGTGGCAGGCCAGGCAGGCTGGAAATACGCTGTTCTCGAAATTGATGCGCAGTGTAGGCACGATTGACCGCTCCATCGGGCATGGTTTGTACGGGCTGCAGAAGCGCTGCCGCTGCCGGGTCGAGTTGTTCAAACTCGAACGGGGGTGTTGCCGATGATTCGGGTGATGCTGCCATGTTATACAAATAGGATGAGGAATAGCGTCCTCATCCTTTGTTTATATGATAATTATGCATAGTATACATGGTATTTTGCGCCGTATAAACGTTGGTGGTGCGTCAGAGATACCGATGGTATGAGCCGGTGTTGTATGTCGTCCAGGCGCGCCAGCCTTGCACCTGATACTTTATATATGCCATGGCGATATTTTGCGCCGGGTCGAATACGGCCAGGTTGTGTAGCTGCATCAGGCCGTAGTCGTTGGTGGGGCTGATGGCCGATGGATTGCCGCCGCTTTCCGCTTGGCAGATTGCTTCAGCAATTGCCACGTTCCAATCGTACTGCTGGAATAGGGCGTCGTATGCCTGGCAACCAGGTGCGGGTGTTGCTATGGCCGGTAGTGCTGTCGTATCTACTGCCACCGTTGCCCTGCACGCTGCCGCAATGGCCGTACCACGGGCACCATAGCGGGCACAGTAGTAGGCACTCGTACTGGCATATGAGCTGCTAAGAGGTAAGGGTGCTGTATCGAAAGTTGTGGCGGGCCGCGTGAACGCTAGTACAATATGATAAAAACAGATTGCGAGGAGCAAGGCCAGGCAGGTGGTAGCCGGCTTTTTAAGATGCAAGAGCTGCACCCTATTTTGCACGGCGAATTGGCGGAGTTGCCTAATCCATTGCATAGCACTTAGCGTAACAGGGGTATACTTTCAGATGCAAGCATAAACAATGACAAAAAGTGATATTGGCATTGACATGGGTATACTTCGGGAACTAAGATGCAATTTGGCTCAGTTTTCTACTAGTCATTGAATGTAAGGATCAGTCTTGCCGAATAGGCATGATGTTTATTTTTGACGCTTAAGTTGGTATAACAGGAAAAACAATCTAATCTTATGTATGGACACAATTTGTATTTGTGCTGTTCGTTTTTGTTTTTGCGTGATCGCTTTGGGGCGGATCTATGACAGGCCCGGATGGCACAGCCCTGCCCGGACGCTATACCCAGGCCTATATTCACGACTGGATGCGTGCAGCACTTGAGGTCCTGCCCACACTTAACGCCGGAGATACGGCCCACGCTGCTACGGATTATATCGCATCATTGTTATTCCGGGAACTGGAACGGCGAAGTATGGCAGCAACTGGAAGAAGGTATCGATTCGTACTGTTGGCGGGTAGTCATAATACTGGCAAGACGACTATCAGAGATTATTTGAAATGCGAGGGCCGCTTGGCCGATTTTGCGCATTATACGACACGGCGCCCGCGCCGAAGCGATAAAGCCGATCAGGGACTGATTTTTATCGACGAAGAAGATCTGCTGAACAAAGATAAGCGGGGTGAACTGCTCATACTCAGCAAGCAGGACCAAGGCTTTGACGGTGGACATTATTATACCGCTATAGACAAGACGCGTTTCTACGACTTAGTAAACAACCGAACGCCGTTCATCATGGAGCGCCGCCTATCGACATGGCGGAAGCTGCTTGATACGGTGCCAAAGCACATACGCGATACTTTGTTGCGCGAAACGCTTATCGTGTTTCTGCTGCCGACTTCGATGGAGAGCTATGCGGCTCGTATTGCAGAACGAGCATCGACTAATGCTAACGGAACCGCGCAACGTGAGAAGATGGTGCTGTTCGAAATTGACCGTAGTCTTACGAAGCATCACTTACTTGCCGAGGCACGACACCACGAGTCGGTACTGTATATATGTAATGATGACGTGCAGAGAGTAGGCGCAATGGTACTCGCGCGTGTAGAATATGGTGACAAGGGTGCAGACATCCTCGAACGGCAGATTGAACCAAATGAAACGATATCGGATGAAGAGGTGTTAGTATGTCAGACGCAAGAGTGAAACCTGTTGAAGTAGGACCGTATCTTAACCCCGCTGCGCTCGCGCGACCCGAGGGAGTACACATTACTGGTCTTGAGGTCGTTACGATATCAGGTCAGTCGGGAACGCTCAAGTCTTCTGTTGCAAAAGAGCTGGCGACAATTCTCGGCATTAACCTAAGCCGGCGGGGCGGTGACCTTCGCGCCTCGCTTAGGGCTGACACAGGCGAAGAAGTGCTTGGCCGGGTGCCGATCGAGCACACGCGTGATCAAGAGCTGGATGCCCTTACTGAGTGCGAAATAGAGGCCGCACATGTACAACAGCATCCATGCATTATTGAAGGACGCCTGGCTGCGATCATACTGAACAAGGTGCGTTCAAGGCACGTGTCGGATCCGGTGCGGGCGCTATCGGTGCTTATCGTTTCAGCGAACGACGCCAAGCGTGAGCATCGTATATACAAGCGGCAACAACAGAAGGGGACCGTTACCGATGCTGAGGTGGCCGTGAAGACTGCGGAGCGTCACGAAAGCGATGCCGAGCGTTGGCGCAGGCAGTACGGTTCGATATTGCAGGACAAAGACCCGTTTGACCCTAGTCTTGTAGACACTAAGGGGCAATTCGTATATGATTTGCCGCTACTTATCGATCATCAACAAGACAGCCTTACGATACCCAGCGACGCTACGCGCGAAGCTGTGGTCGTGACTATCTTGGAGGAACTCTGTAACCGGGGCCTGATATCGATGCCCGTTGGTCGTAGAGAAGAGACGGCCTAACACCATGTGTCCAGACGGTGAAGTATTGGTGTTCAGGCATCTCGAGTCGGCTCAGACGGCCATGCGAACCCAAAAGAATCGGGACGAGCTGTACGCCCGGTTTGTGGCTGCTCTTGAGACGGAACCATATGCCCCAAGCACACTTGCATTGGCTCAGCGTATGCACGAAACGTACCCTATGCCCACCAGTGACAAAGATTTACCGCTTGCCCCTGGTGAATATGAGCGCGGCGTGCGGATTGGGCAAGTGCTTGCCAAACGTCATGAGCTGGGTCAGCTTGTTTTGCCGGATAGGCTGGTGATTTCACCTACAGCCCGTACTTCGTCTACTGCCAAAGCTATTGTCGAGGGTTTCCCGCGGCTTGCCGCTAAACTGCATGAGCATCCTGAGATGATTGCTGAGGATCCGAATGTCGTTGAACGTCTCACGGGCGATTCGGCCGAAAAGTATTCGGATACCAAAATATTTTTCGGAAACCATCCAGAGGTTTATAAAGAACGTCGTGATATGGGCGAGGACCGGGCGAAGCTGCGTTTTTGTTACCCTGGCGGAGAAAGCATGTTGGATGTGATCGAACGGGCACGGGCATGGGAATCGGGCCGGGCACCCACTGAAAAGATATGGATGTTTACCCACATGCTGTTTTCTATAGCATTTCGGTTATACCAGGAGGGCTTCGACGGAGGTGACACAGCGCTGCAACGGTATCTCTATATCCTGCGGAACGAATCACCGCCTACCGGATCGCTCAGCACGTATATACATAGTCAGGAAACGGGAAGGCTTGTGCTGCATAAATTAAACGAGGTATTGGCATAATGGAGATGAGTATGCGAGATGATATTGAGAAAAAGATGGCAGCAGCCGGGGCCGAGGCGCCGGTGTATCTTCATACCGTATTAGAGCGTCGGATGGGTGATGCAGAAACGAAGGCCATCATGCGGCGGTATTCCGCATATAAGTATGGGTCAGCACGAGAGATAGCGGCATTTGCCGCCGAATTTGTGAGTGCTATACAAAAGCACGTGAGCTCATCACATATGAGCCAGTGTGTGGTAGTAACGCCGCCGTTCCGCTTCAGTGGGCTGCCCTCGTCGGTGGTGCCGGTCGCCGAGAAGGTAGCGGGTGCGCTAGGTATAGAGTACGTCAAAGGGTATACGGAGGGCGACGACGAACTTGCTGTCGGCCGCTATACGGGTATCGGTAATCTGGAGGCACGCCTCGCGGATCGAAAGAAAACCAAGACGCGCTTTCTGACGGCCGACGGCGGCCTTCACGGCAAGCACGTTATACTTATCGATGATATTTTTGTCACTGGATCGACATTGATCAACTTATGCCATAATCTACGGCAAGAAGGGGTGACCTCTATTTCGCCTTTCGTGATTGCCTATCTTGAGTCGCAATCACCAACGTTTGAGGAGGTTGTGAATACTGATATTCTGGCAGATGTGCCGGCATTTCTACGCGAGCTGAATCATCCTGACCTTATAGTGAACCGCCGTACGTTTAAGACTGTTTATTTACTGCCCGATGCGGACTTCTCGATGGTTGTCGACGGTCTAGCGGTCCCGTCGCTTGATAAACTTATCGCTGCCGGTGACTTATATGTGCGTGGGAGGCAGGATCCAGCGCGCCTGGAATATATGGAGTCGGTTGCTAGTCTGCGAAGACAGGATATCCAACTGCTTACTGCCGACCAGCAGCGTCTGACTCATGTTGATTTGCAGACACTGTCGCGCCTCCGCAAATTCGTGCGCGAGCAGCTCCACGGCCAGATGATCCTAAGCGGCGGGTATGCAACAGAAGTGCTGGCCGGTGGTTCCATCACCCGGTTTCACCAGGATATGGATGTCCGTATATTTTTGCCTGAGGGCAATACGGCTGAGGAAACGATGGCAAAGCTTTTACCTGTTCTGAGTAGCGCAGGGTACGAGGGTTGGCACTGCATAAAACAGGTCGCAGCTAAGTTCAAAATGCTTGGCAAAGACAAGCAGGGCACGGAGCGCCAGTTGGAAGTAAACTTTGAATCCGCGTCAGGGACTTCTCCCGATGGCACCATATATGTGGCTGGTGATAAGGACGGATCGGATTATGCCGTTAGCATTGCTACGGGGACGCTGCTGGACAACGACGGTGAGTCTATTGCCATAGAGACAAGATCGATGGCTGAGACGGTAGCTCGGCGTATTATGCGCTTGAGCGGTAAATATATGCAGGCGAAACGGGCGGCCAAACCGAGCGATGTACGCGACCTGCAGCGACTTATGTCGAGTGCCGAATACGACGAGCGTACCTGTGCTGCATTCATTGCGAATTATGTTCGGACAGTACACCACCTAAAGCTGTCGGACACGCAAAAAGCGGCCCAGGAAGAAATTGCTAGTGCACGCCAATCCATACACGACTATACTGTCGAGCACATAGCGTAGCCCACGGGCGTCTGCTTATTGCCTTAATGTATCTGGTGGGGCGTACAAGGCGCTTTTGCAAAAACCTAAGTGAGTATCCAGCATATCTTGTTCGTATGCATAGATAGGGGCGGTGTGTCTGTCGGCATAGTCCATCCATGACGTTTTGGCTGAGGCGTTGCCCAGTACACTATCGACGCCTGTCTCAAGGACCATCTCTACAGCCGTTCTATAGTTCACTTCATATATATTAGTTGCACTCAGAATAGCCTGGGTGGCGCGCGGCACAAGCGAACGCCGCCGTTCGGCCTCAGCGCTGGCGATATGGCCCACCTCATCCTTTACGCGTTGATCTTGTACGTACGCAAGCTGGCTTTTGCGTACTGCTTGCGGTGTTAGCCGGTCGTTAAATCGCGTATAGGCCAGGTCACCGGCACACTGATCGAGAAGTACGAGGCTACGCATCGCATAGGAGCCGATATCCTGTAAAGCTATGTAACTTTCTTCTATTTGTGCGCATAAGGCATTTAGATCCTCGCCCTGGGCACCCCGGGCTAGCTTTACGGTATGGATCGCCTGAAGCTGGGCAATACTCAGCGGCCGTAAGATCGTGCCGCGTCCAAGCACTGGGTCGTCGATGTACAGGCGCTCCGCCTGCTGCGTAGCCTTGCCTGAGGTGCCAAAGAGGTAGCCGGGAAGAGCGGTGGGGTCGGCGTAGTACGTATCCTTGCCGATCGTTACGGTACTTACCATGTGCGCCTCCCGCCGATTCGTTTCGCTTTGCCAGGGGAATGACTCTACGATAGCCCATCCGGCCCGAAGACCCAGCTCGCCAAGTAGCGCATTGAGTATGGTGGTGGCACCGGTACAGTCGGTGCGCCGCATGATTTCGCCAGTGGGTGATGCATATGCGCCATGAAGAAGGCTGGCGCGAGTAAGTGCGTTGACCTGATGTATCGTGGCGCCGGGATCTTGCTGCTGTGATTGTATCTCTTCAAACCGGAGCTTCGATTCGGTAGTCAGTATATTAAAAGCCGTCGTGAATTCTATCATTGTCGTGTATAGGTAGCCTTGCAATAAAAAATAAGTCTGACTAGTGCCAGAACAATATAAAGGCAGATTATATAACGTCTATAGTGAGAAATCTATAAAGTGACATGAGGTTTCGACATCACCAGCGAGATTGGAGTACCATGAAGGTCTGGCGCGCGGTCGCATATGATTACTTGCTGCAATGCCCTATTGGTATTCAGCACAGTACGCGCCATACTTTGTAGCGCGTTACGGTAGTACCAGTCGGCGTCGTCATCATCAGGACTCAGCATGCCTTCGGGTAATCCTACCGCCCAACACGATGAGACCAGCAGGCGTCTGGCGCCATCGGCGATGAATCTCGTATGCTGGTACTTCGCGGCAAGGGTCGCATCCCCCGTAAGCCGCTCGACATAGGGTGCGGCTGAACGTTGGCTCCAGTTTGTCTGTACTTCTTTGGCGCCAATCAAATCTCGGCAGATTAACACCGAAGCATCTCCAAGGGCAATTGGCTGGGCGTCAGGCGCCGGTTCTCCTTGGCGCGCCTCTTCCCCCATAAGAATACGCTTTCGTTCAACGGCAGCTATCCGACCACCTCGTAGGATGAGCGCCGCATTATATGGTTTCGGCGTGAAAGGAAATACATAGGGAGTACCGATGATCAACGTTGCATCATGCTGTGCGCGGGATATCTTGGTCGCTTCACCTATGCGCTGTCGGACAGTGACCATGACGTCGACACCTTGCGGCAAATCAGTGAGAGTTATAAGCTCCGGCGTCAGCACCGTGGCTGAGCCGAGATTTTTGTTGGTAAGTGAAGCTACGGTTTCATCCCAGGTAGGGTGCGATGCCATCACGATGCTGTTCGGGCTACGCAAAGCTGGATCGTGCGGCGCAAGAGTACGGACGTCCAGTCCGTCCACAATGAAATCGCCATACGTACGTATAAGCGTTTCGTGAAGTTCGTGCGGCGCGGGCCCTTGCTCGTAGTTGCTCGGCATCGTCGTATTATATGGCCAAACGCTGGGTTTTATCTGATTATTATGGTTCAGGGAAGAAAGCGCCGCCAGGTAAACCAGTATACTGTTCGACGAAGCTGTCGAGCTGTTCTCGCATGGCTGCCGTCTCTACAGCACGTTCGCCAGTCTCCCATTGAGCGCCGGTGCCATCGTCGTATGCAACTTGCACCGCTTCATGTGCACGGGGTGGCATGAGGTCATCCCGGGTGCTGGATTCAATGAGCTCTTGGGCGATGGGGCAAATATTGCCTTCGCGTATGGCCTGCTTCGTCAGCACGCGGCCAAGTGCGTAGGTTATACTTTCCTGTGCACTGTTTGCTTCACGTCTGTTAGTGAGCCTTATCAGCTGTTCGTAGTTGTTGTACGAGGCGGACGAGCGCACGGAAGGTGGTTATGTCGCGCTTTGTCCCGGCAAAACGTTCCATAAGGGTTTGACCATCGGACTCGTCGCCAGCCAAGCCAAGCTCTCCAAGGAGTACCTCTGGGCTGAAGGAAGGCGCTATGCCTTCAGTAGTCTGTTCAATTGTATAATTCAGCCGTTCTGCGATGTCTTTCTGCCCAGCCATGTATTTCTCCTGTCGATAAGTTACCCCATAAATTATACAAAACGTCAGCAATGGTCCAGGGCTGCACGGTACGGTTTAGGTCCCATGGCGATAGTTGCGTATCCAGGCTCCGTTGTTTTGCTTAAATTTGTGCAGTCGGTACGTTTGCGCCAGCGGTGCAGTGGCGCCAAGCCCCTCTATGCCCAAATCAACGTCTACATACGCCATACCCACCGTTTTCCCGCCAGCTTTATAGCTTTCGGCTAGTTGTATGCGCTTCGCTATTGCCCAGGCGCCGAGCCCTATCATGCGGTCTTCGGATACGAGGTCGTGCATGGTGCCCTGCCGGGCGCAACCGGTTAGGAAGCTGGCGAGCACCAAGCGTCCGGTTTGTATATGTCTGGCGCCTACAAAAGCGTATGTGTGCTCCAATGCGTCCTGCCACACTTCAAGCCGTTGTTCGGTGCCGAAATGCACCCTGTTGCGGAGCTCCAGGATTTCTTGGGCGGTAACGTTGTGTTTGTCGACAGGTGTATAGCCGGGCGGGAGGCCTTCAAGCCGCGGAGCGTTGATGGCTGCTTTTGCCCCCTGGTGTAGGGACGGATTTGCTGCATAGATCGCGCCCTTGAGGTTGTTCCAATCTATGTCATTACCATATAGGTCCGTTACGACGCCGCCCGCCTTCTGTAGGATGTATGCTGCGGGACCTATGTCGTGGAGCGTATCACCCGTAAAGACGGCGAAAGTGCTGCTCCTACCTTCGGCCACTTCGCATCCTTGCATGATAGCCGAATAGGTACCATTGGGTGCCCTACCTAGCTCTAGCCGTAAGTGCCGGGGATCCGTGAGGGAGCCCGGCCAGGAAGCGATGTCATAAGTTATGCCCGGGCCGTATGTTTGGCGAGCTACGGCCATTTGGGAGAGGTCGAGACGGTTGCCGTTGAGGTAAGCGCCCCCCAGCGCCTCGCTGGCAACAAACAGCTTATTTTGGTAGGGCGCATATACTGCCGCTACCTGTGGTACTCCCTGTTTGAAAAGTACTACCCCGATAGATGTGCTCCGCCTGGCGTCGTCGATGAGCCGGGCATCCTGGGGGATGGGCTCGCCCGGCCGGATGGGGCTGCCCGTAACGGGATGCTCAAATGTCGCGCCATATTGGCCGGTACCATCGAGCGGATCAACCGCCCAAACTATGTCAGCGTCCGCAGGCCGCACTTTTTCAGCTTCCTCATCGTGTATCCGTGCGTCCGGCCCGTAAGCAGCGCGCACCATTCGGCGGAAGCGCATGCTGTTTGCCTTATCTATTGTAGTTACCAGCGTGTTGTCTATCTTATTGCTGGCGGCCGCCATCTCGCGAAAGGTGAGCGCTTGCAGGCCAGCTTCCTCAACGAACTCCATGGCGAATTTTTCATCGTTACCGAGTATCTGTCCCTCGTAATTACCGTGATGAAGCGTTAGATATTCAGCCATTCGTTACCCCCAGTATACCTCAGATCAAGCTCGAGGTGAGGCTGATCAAGAGGGGTGCAACTTGTCCTGGGCGTCGTCTAAGCGGCAAACAATTGTCGCCACTGCGCGTAGTGCTGTTTCAGCATTTCCACGATTTCGGCAATATCGTCTGAATATATGAAGTCGAGATCGCGGTCACTTATCAGGGGAACCTTGCCCGTAGCCGCCCGGTCTTCGCCGTATGCTTTGGCCATGGCCGTAAAGACCGGCTCGTGCATGGGGTGTACGATAATAGGAAAATCCGCCTCCAGATGATGCACCTGGCGTAACTGTACGAACATCAGCATTTCAAGCGCGGTGCCTATGCCGCCCGGCCCTACGTACACCGCATGGCTGATATCGGCGAATGCCTGCAGGCGGCTGCTGAACTCGGCGTGCATGGTAAATGTCTGGATGTGTGGGTTACATCCCTGTTCGTGCGGTACGATGATACCTTCGCCATGTCGGCGAGCGGTTGGCTGTTTGCCCTGTGCTAACAGTGTTTTCTCGGCTTCGACGGCACCTACTGCGGCCGCTTCCATCAGCCCTGGGCCGCCGCCGGTTATGATGTCGGCGTCGATGCTCATGACAAGCGCTTCAGCTAATGCGGCTATAAATTTGTACTCATCATGGTCTGGTTGCAAACGCGCGCTGCCAAAAATGGCTACGCGGTAATGAGTCGCAAGTTCATGCTGAAGCAGCCGCCGCCGGGCGCTGCTGTAGCGCTGCATCGCGGTCTGTAGCTCTTGTCGGGCTTTTTTACCTGCTCCAGGCCGTAATCGGATGCCACCGTTGGTAGCTTGCTGCTGTAGTTCTAGTAGTGCTTCTTGACGCAGTGACATTATGTATACTTCTTTCGTATTTTCTGGCGCGCCTACAAACACCCGTGGACGGGCAGTGAAGATTGAAATTGTGCCGGTTCCAAAGTAGAGAGGTGCTTGTAGCTACTCAACACTAATACCAAGAAACAAATTAGTCAAGATATATTTAGGATTGATTCGAAAGCCATTGTCGCATATGTATCAAAGCGGCAGCGGGTGGACGGGGTGGGTCCGTCCTGCCCAACGCCGTGCTATTATGATAGTTCTATGTATGATGGAGGTGTTTCCCTATGGCACATGAAGGCGGTGAACTTGGGCCTGACTTGAGATGGGGCGCGGCTTCTAACCCGCACGAGGCAGCAGCGCAGCTTAATCTTATGAGATACCTGGATATCGTTCCCAGGTCCGGCCATGTTGCGGATGTCGGAGCGGGTATAGGCCATAGTATGGAAGCTCTTCTGTATGTACGGCGCCCCGACTTGCATGTGGCATCCGTCGATCCTGGTTATGCTTTGCAGGGTAGTCAGCAGGAGGCTGAAGCTGCGGAAGTACGGGATGCGGTGATAGATTGTTTCAATGATGTAGAACAGAAGATGCTACGCAGCACAGATGCCTGGTATGCCAGCCGTATCGATGCATACGCGGACAGTCTACCGTTTGAGGCTGAGTCAGTAGACCTAGTGTTCTCTTACGCGGCGGTACCTGAATATTCCAGCGGTCCCCAGCAGGATGCAAAAGACTTACGGGAGATGCTTCGCGTCGTAAAAAAAGGCGGGGCCATTCTGAACGGACCGATGAACGAGATCGTGCATGAAGACTGGAGGAACATGCTAGAGAGTCTGCATAACAGCGGGGAAATCCAAAAATACGAGATTCGTATGGATGAGATGGATGTAGGAACGGTTTATTTTTCTGAGGTTATCAAATAAAGCCATGGGTACCTTCTGGTGGGTCCAGGCTTAAGCGCCTCAATCATATTGGCCCTCCCTTCGTATGTAACGTAGAGGGGGATTGTAGGCCGCTATCGCTAGCCTTAGCTTCGAGGAGGGAGACTACTCTATAAGAGTCTTGAGTGTCAGCTATTGTCTTGCGTCGGAAGCGGATTTCCCTGATTGTAGTAATAGTCTATACCTAAGTCGTACAGACGTTGCCACTCCTCATCGGATATGTCAGAATCAACGCCAAGTGTCTCGGCGACGAAATCGCCGATTTCGTTATAGCGTTGTATATCCTCGTCAGATTCCGGTTCTGGAGCTGTGTTGTGTTGGGCGAATTGTTCGTATGCCATAAGGTATATTTATAACAAATTATACCGATAAACTCAATTTTTCATCTTTACAATGGACATGATGAGAGGTCGATAAGGACAGCCAAAGAAACAAGTTTTCTAGCACTATTATGCCTGCTTGTAGTTTTAACTACCACTACCGACTTTCTGGTCGAAGTCGTATAAAGATTAGCGAATAAAAAGACTCTTCAGATAGTCTTTTGTACTGCTTATGTTTGGCTGGCCATAGGGGACGATTTACGAGCGCTGCTATGTTAAGGAAGAACTACGGCAGTTGTAAGTGTCTGGCGCGATTGCAATGGGAAGCCTTGATGCCTATGATAAGAATAACCATGGAAAAAATGACTCATCATCCCGAAGAAATAAAACAAGAAGCTAACAATTTGCCAAAACTCAAGGATGGAAATGGGGTGCAGACAGCCAAGGGCGGCAGACGTAGACTGTTCGTCATTGCGGCATTGGCGGTACTTATTGCAGCGGCTGGTACGATAGCCGTCTTAGAATATATGCATCTGAAGTCCCAAGCAAAAGGGATGGTGGATAGTGCTTCAACGAGCCGCCAGGCCGTTAATAGCTCCCCGCCTACAGAAAGCGCATCATTCGGGAATATCAAAGCCGCCTACGTCACCTTCCCTCTGTCGAAGGCGCAGGCCCAAACCGATCCCGTGTACGGGCCAGGGCAGAACATCGTTACTGCAGGTGGGCACTACCTCCTGCTCGACCCTACAGGATACACATACGACGCCAAGAGTAGTGAAGGCGGTAAGCTTATCTACGATGGCAAGACGGTTTATAACGGTCCATACTTATTCCGTTTTGCTCTGAGCGACAACGGTCAGCACTACCTGTATGTGCTTGATACTGATCCGAAGCACATAGCGGGCAGCCAAGATATTTATATTGACGGCAAAAAAGTCCAATCCGTTCCCGACACCAAAGGTGTGTATTACGCCCATCTCTCTAATAACGGCAAGGATTACGCTTTTGCCACTGGCACATCAAGCGGTTATCTCTCGACGACAGAGCTTGATAAAGATGGTTCCACTGTCTTTACGGTGAAAAATGGGATTGAGGTTCTGACCTTCAGCTCAGATCTCAGCAAGTACTTACTGGCAACACCGTCTACGTCTTCGGGCGATAAGTATGATCTTATTGCTAATGGTCAAACGGTGGCACGAAATATAGGTTTCATGGGTGCAGCCGAACCCTCTATTGCGCTAAGTCCAAACGGTATGCACTATATCTATACCGATGACAAGGCGGTATTTACCAACAGCGACGCCACCCAGGCTGTCAAAAGTGTAGCTGCGATGTCTGTTAGCGATAACGGTAGCTTCAGTGTGGTTGATCCTCTCTCGAATGTAGTGCATGTTAACAGTAGGAGTTATACGCTGCCAGATGGCTTCGCCTCGGCCTGTAGTCCTGCATGCGGGGGATCGTTCCCCGTGTTTGCTATAAGCAGTGATGGCCAACATTACGTCTACGGCGCGCAATATCCTAGCCTTTGGAGCCTTGATGGTTCTACGATTGTACCGGTTGGTGGTATTGAGAATGTTGAGTTTATCGGTAATACACTTTATCTGTACCGGTGGACTAATCCATACGCAGGGTGGAGAACATATACGAGTAGCAATAGTGAGTTTAGCGTCAAATACCCACCTACGTGGCAACTAAGCACTAACCCCGAAGGACAAACAGTTCCAGTCTTGACCTCGCCAAGTGGTACTAAACTGTATGTATACTCGGATAACGGCGGCAAGGGCGGATGGTGCACGCCAAACCCCAGCGACGTACCTTTCCAAAAGGGCAACACGTGCTCTACCCTCGAATATCTAGCTTCGGAAAAGCTCCCTATTGATAATCTGTATTATATGGACGACTTGCCCAACACCGATCCAGTGAAATTCGCGCCAAAACAAGCCCCGGTATACCTTGTGGCGACTCATTTTGCGGATCAAGGAGGCGTATCCTCATACGGTATAAGTGTTGCCGAGACGACCACGGTAAAGGATACTTTTGTACTGAACACGCCTTATATGGGTTCGAACCCATCGTATACTTGGCTTACGGCCTATGATTCAACGGGCAAAAGCCACCCGTATATCTACATATATGCGAACGGTGATTCTCCCTCGTTTTTGACTAGTAATGACGCGACAACGATCAAAAACATTATTAGGTCCCTGACGCTGAATATGTAGCAAGCTCGATAGTAGGCATATTTATAGTAGAACCAGGAGGAACAAAATGGACTCGCACAAAGACCTACCAATCTGGACAATAGATAGCTCAGAATACGTCGTTAACGACAGATTCTTAAAACTGCGTGCTGACTCGTGCACCACACCGCAGGGTGGAAAAGTTGGGAGATATTACGTTCTTGAACTCGGTGATTGGGTAAACTGTATCGCCATAGATAAAGACGATAATGTAATGATGCTCCGGCACTATCGACATGGCGTTCGGAAGCACCTCATGGAATTTATTGGTGGCGGTATTGAAGAAAATGAATCACCTGAGGCTGCCGCAAAGCGCGAGCTTGTAGAGGAAACGGGCTGCACTGGCGGTACCATTTTCCACGTTGGAACCAGCTACCCCTAATCCCGCGAACCATACCAACAGAGTACATACCTTCCTGGCGGTTGGTGGAAAGATAAGCCAGGACCAAAATCTCGAAGTGGGCGAGACTCTTCGCGTTGAGAAAGTTCCGTTCAAAGCAGTTATAGCGGCAATGAGCAAATCAGATTCAGTCTACCCCGCCATTTACATCACGGCATTATTCCACGCTATGAACTATATACGGATATCCTCGGACCCGGCGCTAGAGCATCTGAAAAAGTATCTGTAGATACAAATTTCAAAGGGCCAGATTAATAGATTAAGAATTCGTAAATGGGACTCTTAATCCCTCATGGCTGGCCATAATACGCCAAGTTAGGATGGCAATTGTTGCCGATGCCCTTACTGAAAGTCTAGCTAAGTTCAGTAGTAATCAAGTAATGGGCAAAAGATAGGGGAATATTAGCGGCTCGCGGATAGTTTCTATTTACACATATTTTTTAACGCACGTAAACATACACTTCCTTCTTCAGCCGGTACAGCTTGAGCTTCAGTAACACGCTGAAAATGGTTGTCTGGAGTTTCGGGCATAACCGGCGTGTTACCTTCATCGCCACTCATAGCAAAAGGGGATGAGTCGACAATAATAGGAATTATAATGGGACCGTTTTCTGTCAGATCACCGAATCTACCTAATTGTCCTCCCATTATCACCTGCCCCAAGATTTGTGGCAGCATCGCCTCAAGCATTTCCATTTGCGCGGCAAATTGCGCAAAGTCAGCTTCCTCGGCCTCTATATCCTCGAGTGTTTCTTGCTCGCTTTGTTCAATTTTCGCCTTCACATGAGCTGGAACAATGTCTTCCCGAGTCGAACTCATCGCTATATCTCGTGCGCCCGGACAAATATCACCCTCTCGATTTATTTGTGTGGTAATTACATCGCCGATTGCATGAGCCAATGTTTCCTGTGCCTCGTTTGCCGTACGCTCGTTTGTCTGCAAGACAAGCTTCTTGGCATTCGCCATAAGCCGAGGTATCTCACGCATTGTCCTAAAGTTCATCTCATCACCAGTAAAACGCTCCATGAGCGTTTTCTGGTCTGGTTCCTCTCCATCCAAGTGTAGGCTTGCCAAGAGAGCCTCAGAGGTTAGGATGGGCATTTGTCCTTGTTCGGCGGCCAAAGCTGCTTCGTTGACAATTTGCGCTGGAGTCGGTTCTTGATTTTGTGGCTGATTGAATTCGTATGGAAAGGGCATAGTAGTTATTATTTAATTTTAACTTTATTAAAATACCACTAATATACACATTGAGCAAATTGATTGTAATTAGACGTTATCGTGGGGTAATGCAAGCTAGGGAGTACTTAGCAGAGGCGTAATAATATGTGTAAAAATTCTTACTTTGGCTGGCCATTATCGCCCAAGTTAAACACCGTCTAATATCATCTCCACAGATGGCGGCTTACATTTCCTAGGGGCATTTCCTACTTTGTTTGATAGGTAGGGGGAGGGGGTATACTACTTGCTCGTTCATGCTGCGATAGGTTCAACCCAAAAATTTTTCCAAAATTTTGGAGACCTATTGGCTCCAGGCTAACTGACTACAGGCAGGAACCCGTTTGCCTCAATCTCCTCTAGTGTATAGGGGTGTGACGGTACTTCTTTAAGTAGCCAAGGCAAGCTGTCTATCTTTTTGTGCGCTTGCTGCATTGTTCGCTCTATCTCTGTGTTATATCTGCCCTTCAATCCCTCGTAGTTATTTTCTGCCCTCTCACGAAGTTTGCCACCAGTCGATAGTAAAGGCAGAGCGTATTGTTCATATGACTGCTTGAGGTCTTCGTACAAAAAGTCTGGGTTAATTACGACAATACCAGAACTTCCGTACCTTACGAGGTGGCTCTCGTCTCTATCTCCACGACGAGTAATGCCAATCTTCCCCTTGGTGGCAAAACTATGGGCTATGCCATTTCTAATTAGCTCGCGGCCTATGACGCCGAACGCCTCATATCGCTTCTCTATGCGCGCTAAGTAGTATTTGCAGTAGTGCTCGAAAGCAAACGAACCGCCTTCTGCTTCGGGACCATCCTGAACCTTTTGCTCCTGAAGTAAATAGCCTAGGAATTCTATTCCTGAACATAATGCGCCCGTCATGAGATATGCTGCATTGCCAGGGTGCATATCTTTTGGGACGCTGTCTTTTATCGTGGCAAGGTCGGTAAATAGGTAGCCGTTTATGTATTTCTCCAAAAAACTGTCGATTGTGTTGATTTGCATATTTTCAGCATATCAAACTCGGTAGGATACCTAGTGTGATTACTATTTAATAAGGAGTAAAAATGAGAAAAAGTGCTTTTCCGCAAACCATAAACGGAGTCTTGTACAAAACTAAGGAAGAGTATGAACAGCGCGTGCAAGCCGACGCAGAGGCTTTTGCGCACCTCGCTTATGATATGTACCAAATACACAAACAGTTTGAAGCCAGGCTAGAGCATGAGCCGGACGGCTTTGTGTTTCCGGCAGAAGGCAGGGTTTGTAGGCTCTGCATGGGCGGCGGCGCGGGCGACTTCTGGTACGACAAAATGGGTATGCGCTGCATGGATTGTCAAACGGCTTACGTTAACAAGGTCATTCCTGGTTATGTTTTTACCGACAAGAACAACAAGCGCCACATCACCGAGACCAGTCTGATTGTTCGCTATCATGCTGACCGCAAGGAAATCCGAAAATACATCAAAGAAGGTGTACTGAAACCAAGGCGGATTGAGCATGGCAAGTTTCCACAAACGTTGGTTTTTCTTAAACGCGAGAACCCACAATTGACTGTCTTCAAGCCACGCTAATCTTCCAGCAAATCCTCGTCGTCCAGCGTATCGCGCTCGATGTTTGACTTGGCGGCTTCGTTAAGCATTTTATAGAACTTGTAGCTAGCGGAGCCTACCGGTAACGTGTTCATAATCTCGTATGACTTGTCGCGCATCTCAATGTCTTGGGGAAATGGCTGTCCGGGCGTACCGGTGCGGCCACCGGATATTGCAGCACCGAAAAGCCATGAGCTCACACGGTCAAGACAGCTTTTTCCTAACTTGTTAGCTTGTTCAAGCGTTGCCACAACGTAGTCGGTATGCGTAAACACGAACGAGTTGGGTGCCTCGCTGAGCAGAGCAGCTGCGGCCTCAAGCTTTTTGATGTCACCAGAGTTAATCCACTCCGCCAAAACGTTAAGCGTAGCTTTGTCATAGCCAGCACTCACCATCTTAAAAAGGTCTGCGCCGTAGTGAGCGCGCACCCAGCTGCCGGTTACCGTTGCCGACCAGTCACGGATGCTGCGAAGTACGTCTTCGTAATCTTTGGTTTCCGAAATACGCAAGCCCGGGCCACTTTGGTGAATATACGGAATTGGCTTGTACTTGTTGTCGAAATCGTCATCTCGATAGTTTGCTTCCTTGCTCTCTATACGGTCCATCAAAAGCTTAGCCACCCGTCCAGGATGAAGCGAGGACAGCTCACTTAGAAAAACTTCCGTTCCGTAACCTTCGACGGTATCGAGCTTAACTAGCTGGTCAAAAAAAGCATCAAGCTGGTCTGCGGCCAGGTCTTTCACTTTGAATGCCCCGTGGGAACCGAACTCGTTGAGCACCTCTTCGGCAACGTCTTTATTATCATCAAAGCGCATGCTAGTAAGCAGCTCGATGGCTTCCTCTTTGTTGTCCCCGAACCGCTTCACGATACGGACAATGTTATGCCTAACGGCGACATCGTCATTGGCGGCAAGTTTTTTGGCGACCAGCTTTTCCTCTGCGGAGACTGGTATGTCCCACAGTGACCAGCCAAGGGCTCGGCTGGCACAGCGAGCTAGCCTAACATCGCCAGTGGCTTCAGCACGAGTGGCGAAATCAACCGCTGCAGAATAATCGTCTTTAGCAAGTACTGTAATGGCAATCGGGAACGCGCCCAGTAATGGTGAATCGACATTCACGAGTAAGTATTCTCCAAGCGCTTTTGCAAAGTCAGATGACTGACGCATCAGCGAACCAAGGAATGGCCCGTAGTCGGCTCCGTTTTGAAGGGGTAGTCCTTCCATGGTTTTGGCGTTCTCTTCCAGGATAGCGATGAGCGCAGCAAAGTCAGTCTTTTGCTCACCGATGACCGTTACGGCGAGTTTGTCCCGCCATTTTCCGCAAAGTTCCTCATTCCGCATGGTGCCGCCTTCACGCTCAAACGTCCACCCCCACCCATCTGCCATGGCGCGAGCGATATCGTTCTCACGATTATCAGGTATAGCTTCAAGCACCTTATCGGCGGCAACTCGTACTGCACCTTTATTCCAGCGGGCATGGTTAGCGATGTACCCACGAATTTGTACTGCGAGGTATGGACTAATAGGTTCGCTGCCCACGACCATGGCTAACCTTTCTAGGGTCTTGATGATGCCTGGCTCCCAGGCTGCGGCAGCTTCTGTGGTGATAGTTGCGCCACCAAGCCCGTGCGGGCGTTCGAGTGCATGTTCTATGGTTTTTAGTGCGCGAAAAGTAGTTTTTGGCTCGTTGCTCAGTAGAGCACTGAATGCTGCATCAATGACTCGCTGCCGTAGTTCAGCTACAGCTTCAACGTTTACTACGAATGGCTTGAGGCTTAGGGTGTATCCCTGGTTTTCCGCCTGATGGCCTTCTGTTGTCAGGAACTGGTCGAGCACATCGAACGCAAGCAAATTGTCATCGATGTCATCATCAATCCACGGTAAAATATGCTCTAAGATAAGGTCATTGAAGTACAGCGGCTTGCCTGGTTCAATCGCAGCCAGGTCACGTAGTATACGCACGGGATGGTCTGGATATTGGTTCTGTTGCCTAGGGTCATCGACGGCCAGTCCGCGAAGCATATCAAGAGCCTGGTTTAGGTATGGCTGGTGGTGAGCAACATACCGCAGTAGCGGAGCAATATCATCGGTCACATACCGGTAGGATGTACGAAGACCCATTCCTTTAGCGAAGTTGCTATCTTCAATCTCAGCATCATCCGTCGGGTTTTCGATGGCTAGCCTAGCGAAAGTTAGCGCTTGCTCTGGCTGGTAGTATGCGATTTTGACAAATGCTTTGAGCATAGCCTCGCGGCCGAATATTTTCGCCGCCAAGAACTGATTTTCGAGGTCTCGCCAAACCTTCGCAAGCAGTTTGGCTTGCACACCATCGTCGGACGACAATCGCCAGTCGAGCTGGCTTAAGTTTACTAACAGATTAGTAGCAAGGTCGTCTTTGACCGCGCCGAATACGGTGTCTACATAGCCGGTTGGCTGCTTATTACGGTCATCATACGATACGTCAGCACGAATATAGTCGGCGAGAAGGTCAGGCGCAATTCGCAGCTTACGACCACGGCGCAACAACACGCCAGCATCTTCGAGGCCACGAATATCGCGGCTAATCTTATCGAATTTCCGGTCTAATATTTCTTCGGCAGCCTTCTGAAAGGCTGGGTCCGTTGGGTCTACGGGCTGTATCGTTGCGATGAAGTCCAGGAGACTGCGTACGGCTTCGGCGTCGTTGCCGCCAACGTTACCGGCGACAATGTCACGGAAACTGCGCAGCAATTCGTTTCGGAATTTCTCGGAATTATTCAAGACTTCTGGGGCGATATTACCCTCAGCAACAAGGCGGCTACCTATGACGGTAGCTAACGGACAATCCTTGGTGATTTGTGCGATGCGCTTGGCATGCGTGGTGTCGCCTTTGGCTTCCTCGATAACCTCAATCGCCAATGCTTCAGCCTCTTTTTCTTTTAGGTCGCCTAACGTGATTAAGCTATCGCCGTCGTAACCTATGCCGGAGCGCGTCAAGTCGTCTTGTATGCGCGTGAGCCCGTATGGTCGCGTGCTGATAATAATACGGGTGTTTGGATGGGTGCGTGCAATGCCGCTAAGAATGGCTAGAAGGTCGGAGCGGTCATGTGCGTCATCAATAACTAAATAACACTTTGCCGGAGACAACTGTTCAAAATCCTTCGGTTTTACCTCTGTACCAGGTGATAGGAAGAAAACTTTATTTGACTGGGCGGTCTTTTCCGCCCACGCGCGCAGTAGTCGACTCTTTCCAATACCGCCACGGCCGCTAACCACGGCGGCACGCACATCATCTAGCGCATTGAAGCCCTCAAGAGCAGTTAGTTCTTTCTTACGCCCAACGAAACCCCAGCTGTGGTTAAATATGCGTTCGCGGTCCATTAGTGGACGATAGAATTCTTCGGTACTAAGCCAGGGACTCGGCTCATCTACGCCGAGAAAATCCTTGCGGTAGCCAGGAAAGTAAGTGTCAACAATGCGAAGGGCCACGTCGGGTTCAAGAGCGCGGACTTTACCTGAGATGTCGTCAACATCCCACAGAGACCAGTCGGCGTGTTTATCAATTTCTGTTCGTGCGCCAGGGCTAGCAATTCGACTCAGCAATAGATGATGGCGCTCGGCTTTAGTCGTAGTCGCCTTAACCGCTGCTGCAACATCGGCTGGGCCAAAGTCCTTGTGTCGCTTGCATTGATAGTCCAGGCCGTTTTTTGTTTTAGCCAGAATATCTATGCCATCTTGTTTGTGACCGCGCGCACCGTATCGATGGACGTCAATGCCAGGATTTAGCGCCTGAACGAAATCGCGGCTGAAACCTTCAAAGGTCTCCTCGCCAAGCTGGTCAAGGGGAAGTAACGGCGACAGTGGCCGAGCCGGCTTGAGTAATTTATACCCTGCGAGCATAAGCCATTCATTTAAGTCACCCTCGAACACTTCCACAATCTTGTGCAGGTCATCTGTTTTTGGCCGTGACGCACCCCTTTCCCAACTACTCACCGCTTGCTGGCCACGACCAACTCGCTTGGCTAATTCCCCCTGGCCTAAGCCAAGTTTCTCGCGCTCGGTTTTGATTTTTGACCCCAGTTTTTCGTATCTCATAGTCTAATGATACGCAATTTATGCGTGTGATGCAAGTGTCTAGCGAATACGCACGTCACAACATCCCCATGGCCAGCATTGGCCAGAGCTGGGTTCACGGCTACCTCTAATTAAGAGGGGAATTCAGTCTTGCAGCTATTTTGGTCAGACTGGTATTGCTCCTGGATTCTAGCGGAGTTTGCCTGTGACAAACTGTAAACGGGTTGGCCGTTCGCATCTTTTGCGCCGGTCGGCGTGCCATTCAACTTAAGGTTATTGTTATAGGCGTCCTGCGCGGCGCTTTGACAGCGCGCACCGGCAGCGGTTTCGGCACTAGCCAAGTTAGAGTCTGCCTTTGCCTTTGTGCCATCAGCGTCTTTCTTGCAGCTACTTGAATCCGTTGTGAAGGAAAAAGTGTTGGCGAACGCATTGCCGGATGGCGGGTACTTGCCGTTTAAGGTAAAAATTTTATTATTAATGCTTATAACATAGTCCTCGCAACTTTTCTCCGCTGCTGCAACTTTCGCTGCGGCCGCTGCTTTGTCGACTTGATTATTATGCCGGATGTTCAGATAAGTTCCACCGCCGTACAGTAGGGCAACGATTGTCGAGAGAAGTATGCCCCCAAACGCCATCCTTTTGACGCTCTGTATTCGCCGCTGTGCTTTGGTGCTTTCAGGTGATTCTATCGAGCCGAGGTTTGATAAGCTAATGGCTCCAAGTATCCACCCGAACAGAGGGATTATTGCACCCAAATAACTCCAGCCAGCGGTGACTCTGGCTCGGTTTAAGGCGTTTAGGTCCTCTCTATCCATTTTGTGCGTCCCTGTGCGGTATTCGTTTTATCATAGCATGAACTGATTAGGAAGCTTTATTCCGCATTGTGGCAACCTTGGCACGTTCTTGCTTTGCCCACTCGTTTTGGCGTTTCAACTCTGCCACGCGTTGAGCTTCCTTGACCGCCATTTCTTCTACCCAGTCCTTCGCGGTGTCCCGTGTCCACGGCGTGAAGTACAACACGACTGCTGCCACCCCGCTCACAGCGACGATAAACCGTTGCGAACCGTCAACGCCAGAAATGGCTGCCAGCACTAGCGCAGTCAGCGGTCCGAATACAACGGCACTAATTACCACAGATAGAAATACCCGCAGGAGTACTTCTTGGAACTTTTGCATACATGCTCCTCGTTAGATTAACCTGCGGTAAAAATAAAAAGCGACACCGCAAGGTGTCTAAGCCATTCACAAGCCAGCTTTCGCCGAGTTGCTTATGCGGTGCCGCTTTCAACGGCGAACCGCAACATAAATTGCGAACTGACTTGATAATGACTTAGACAAGAACAATTATACAATTTACCCCTGTGCTGCTCAAGCATAGCCGGTTTATGACAAATCCCTTATGCTTGATGTTGTATCTGTTATATCGCAGAATATGAGCAGTTAATATGAAGATGGAAATGTAAATGGATAAGTATTGGCCGGAACAGGAGGTGTTTTTAGCCGGGCAGCGCTCGCTTGGGCGAAAGGTGCCTTCTAAAAAGTTACTGGCCTACCTCGAGAAGTTCCAAAGGGATGAGCTAACCACCGGCACGGTAGACCGGCCAGCTAGCTTTACGGTGCAGCGGGAAAAACTGGTGGATGCTATGCGCAAGAAGTTCCCCGAACACGGTTATAGGCAGATTATCAGAGGGAACAAAATGGATGTGGATGTCCAAAACTTCTGGGAGCTTGTGTTCGCCATGCACTATGTGACGCGCGATATTGAAATCATAAACAATATCGGATTCGATAAATTGGAGTTTGCCCCGGGCATTAGTACGACCAGAAAAATACCCCACGCTGAACTCAAAGTGGTGGATACGCTTCTGCGGCAGGCCATTGCACCAGCCACGAAAGCAGTCGAAACAAAGCAAAGGGTAAGCATTATTGCCGGTGACAAAGGCGAAGTTTACGCCCGGCTAGCTGACGGCACAAAGTATTGGGTTAGCACGCTGCGGGCGGATAATGACCCGTATCGCTTTTTAGATTATCTCTTAAAACACCCAGATACTTTACTTACCGGCTCGGTTATTAGGGCTGAGACCAAAGTAGACGCCAAATACGGCATGACCGAACTTGTCCGGCAGTGCGGCTTTACTAAAGAGCTCCTACCTCTCAAACCTATATTCTTTCCGGAGACCACCAAAACAAAAATACACTTTAGGCAGACGGCCGAGCTCAACTCCGAAGAGATAGTCCTACTTGCTCGTCGGGACGCTCGTCGTACCAAACCGCAACTTGCCGAAAACGCTGCCCTGTAAAAACAGCCAAATTATCGTAACTCATCGGAGCTGAATCACGGCTCCTTTTTTATCGTTCACACTAAAGCCATCAACAAACGCGAGGGTATTAGTATGGACAAAGCAACTATTGAAATAAGCGACTTAGGTCTGGCCGCCGCATTAGTGTGTCGAAGTATCAAACTTTTGGGCACGCGGCAGGATGACGATGGTCGCGTGCATTTTATATTCATGCACACACGTGATACCGACCAAGATATTAAAGACTACTGGAATGACACATTGATTGTGAGGGCGCGTGAGTATTTCGATAACACAAAGATGCTGAAAAATCGGATTTACTCCGAGAGATAAAACCGATGAGGCTGAGCGACGAACGCATTCGTAGCCTGCAGGCACTCCTAAAGGAGCAGACCGGCCGGGACTATACCCAGGAGCAAGCACAAGAAGCTGGCATGGCTATTATTCGTTTCGTGATTATAAAGGCTCAGCGAAAACGCGAACTGGCGAAATTTAAGGAGAATTAACATGGAAAACCACTTGGAACCAGGACTATCACTCAGTAAAGATACTGAAAGCGAGCTAACCACCCCGCCAGATGAAATGACGCTAGATGGTCTTGAGGCCATCCTGACCCACACGATTAAATACGACAGGGACAATAAGCTAATAACATTCCTTTGCATGTTGTCGGCCTACACTGATAGTAGCCAACTTAACGTAAGTTTTAATGCGCCGAGCTCATCAGGCAAGACATACATGACTACTGAAATCGCCAAACTGTTTCCTGAAGAGGATAAGATTGAGCGTAGCGGTGCAAGCCCGACATCGTTCTTTTATAGCGAGGGTAAGGTCGATAAAAAGCGCGGCGTCAAAATAGTTTCGCTTGAGCGAAAAATCTTAATTTTCTACGAGCAACCGAACCCAGAACTACAAAAAAGACTGCGCCCCGTGCTGTCGCACGACGACCGTGAGCTTAAATTTAGCAATACCAATAAGGACAAGAAGGGCGCTAACCGTGCCGAACAAACCATAATACGCGGTTTCCCGGCTACGGTTTTCTGTTCGGCTGGCTTGCAATTGGATGAACAAGAGGCCACCCGTGCCATACTACTGAGCCCAGAAACCACAGAGGCAAAGTTGAGAGAAGGTGTTCACTTGCAATTCATGCGCAATGCAAACGGCGTGCAATTCGAGAGCGATATAGAGACATTACCCGACCGTATCGCGCTAAAGAATAGAATAGTGGCAATACGTGACCAAAACGTAGATGACATTATAATTGCCGAGCCAGATAAAATTGAGACGCGCTTTTACGAAACATTTACCAAGCTCAAGCCGCGCCACATGCGTGATTCGGGCCACCTGATGAAACTTATTAAAGCAGTTGCCCTGCTCAACGTGTGGCACCGACGACAACCCGACGGCACAATAGTCGCGAGCGAAGCCGATATAGACCAAGCCTTTCAACTATGGAGCACGGTCATTGAAAGCCAGGACTTAAACGTACCGCCTATGGTTATGGGCTTTTACAAAGACTTTATCCTGCCTGCCTTCCTACAAAAGCAAGAAGATTCCGAGTATAGGTCTGATATAAGGTCTGGTTATATTGGCCTTAGCTCCTCGGAACTAAGTGCATACTATATGCGACGAGAGCGAGCTATGTTAAACGAAGAACATTTACGCAAACAGTTGCTTCCACAATTAGTAAATAGCGGCATGATTGCTTTAGAACAGCCCGTTTATGGAGACAAGCGAAGTAGGCATATCTTCCCAAAATGGGGTCTAGAAGAGAAAAGTAGTAAGCCTGACCCAAACAATGTAGGTGAAGGGGGTGGGGTTTTAGACATACCTGATGAAGTATGGAAGCAGTTTTTTGCATAAAATTGGTATAATAGTCATGTTGACACAATCCATGAACATGCAAGAGGTGTTTTTATTTCCCGCCAAAAGGGCGGCTTGGTATCAGGAAATAGCTTCTTGCTATGGACTGTGTCAACAACCGAGCCGTCCTTTTAGTTTTTTAGGAAATAAATCATGAGTGAACTCCGCTACATCTTATACGCACGCAAGTCATCGGAGGAAGATGACCGCCAAAGCCTATCAATACCCTCACAGGTGCGCGAGCTTAAAGTGAGGTTTCCCAATATTAAGATTGTCGCCTCGCTAGAAGAAAGCCGGAGCGCTTATGAACCGGGCCGTCCAGTCTTTGAGGAAGTCATAGGCATGATACGTCGCGGAGAAGCCGATGGCATTCTGGCTTGGCACCCCGACCGCCTTTCGCGCAATGAGGTTGACGCCGCCCTGATTACTTACTCAATACGACAAGGCATCATTAAAGACCTCAAGTTCGGTACTTACTTATTCGACAACTCACCATCGGGTATCATGATGCTCCAAACCATGATGAGCCAAGCTCAGTACTATTCTGGCAAGCTAAGCGTCGATGTTAAAAGAGGCAATGAACAGCAGCGCAAAAATGGCTGGCTGACGTATCTAGCAATGCCAGGCTATATAAATGAGCGAAATCCCATCAATCCCGACCAGGGCATCATTGTTGTAGACAAGGAGAGGTATCCACTGGTGCGCCAAATGTGGGACTTGCTACTTACTGGCGGTTATAGCATACCTATGATTGAAAAGATTGCCAATGAAGATTGGAAGTATCGTTCGCCTATACGTCGCAAGTCTGGAGGCACGCCAATGCACCGCAACACGCTCTACAAGTTATTCACTAATATTCGTTATACCGGCCTTATACCCGTACCCGGCCAACTTGGGCAATACGAACAGGCACAGTACCCAGCAATGGTTAGCATGGAGGAATACGACAAAGCGCAGCTTATACTCGGCAGGCAGGGCAAGCCTCGCCAATCTGTAAGTAAAGAGTTTGCGTATCGTGGCTTCTTGTTTTGCAAAGAATGTGGCTGTCAGATAACAGCCCAGGATAAATATAAGAAGCTAAAGAGTGGCAAGGTGTTGCACTATGCTTATTACCACTGCACGCGCAAGCGACCCTGCGAAAATCGCAAGGCAGTAGAAGAAAAGAATATTGCCGACCAGTTGTACGCAATGCTGGACAGGTACACCATCCACCCACTATTCGAGGAGTGGGCGCTAGAGGCCATGAAAGACATGCACGCGGGCGAGGCCAAAGAGCGCGGAGCAATAGAGAACGCTCAATTCAAAGAGCTCCAGCAGTTGCGCAAGCAGCATGACAAGTTGATTGATATGGCAAGTAAGGAACTAATTCAAGACGATAAATTCAAGGAAAAGTCCAAAGAATTACTGAGCCAAATTAAGGACGCTGAGGAAGCCGTTGCCGGAACTAACGACCGCGCGGCAAGTTGGCGTGATGCTTTGCATAAGACGATTGACGTTATTGCCCACGGCCGCGAGCGCTTCGAGAATGGCGGCATTATCGCCAAGCGCGATGTGCTACTGGCACTCGGCACACATCCGACGCTTTATGACGGGGTAATAGAATTGACGCCTTTTGAATGGCTAGCCCCAATCGAAAAAGGCCTCCCGCAATTGCAAGAAGCCCTTTCGATGGTTAAACCCCAAGATTTACAGATAGGGAACCCTGCTTTAGAGCCTATCCGCACATCTTGGCTGGGGATGAGGGATTCGAACCCCCGATCACGGGACCAGAACCCGTTGCCTTACCACTTGGCCAATCCCCAATAATTTCGCTAGTGACGTGCCCGGATATCAGGCTCAGTTCAGCTACGGGTAGGATTATACTAGGAAATACGAAAACTTTCCATAGGTGGTGGTATTTTTTATACTAGGTAGTACATATGACAAGAAATAGATTGTTTTGGTTGGCGGTGGTACTGGCTGTACTGGCAGGGGTGGTATACAATTCATGGCCGCTTGGCTATGTCCTCAATCCGTTAGTTACTCATAGCGGCGGGTTGGCCAGTGAGCTGGAGGCGTTACACCAACCATACAATTGGCTGTTTGTACTGCTAGATACAGTGTGCGGCATCGGGGTAATGGCGGCGACCGCAATGCTGTGGCATCGGGCAATAGATTGGATGCATAAAGTAGTGCTGGTGAACTTTGCGCTTTTTGGCTTGTTGACCATTGCAGATGCACTTTTGCCCATGACGTGCGAGCCGTCATTAACTGTGTGCCCGGGCCTGGGGCAGCAGCCGCTTCTGATACTGCATGGCGTGGCAAGCATTGGGTCAGCCATTTTCTTGTTTATAAGTGCGTTTATCATGTGGTGGCATATGCACCACAAAGTGGGCAAGGCCATTATGACAGCCTTGATGGCTGGTTGGGGCGTGTCCGGTTTGCTGACGCTATATTTTTTCTTCCGGCCGGGGCCGGGCTATTTAGCGCAGGATTACTACCTTGTGCTGTGCGGCATATGGGTAGCGCTGTTGCCGCATATGCTGTGGCGATTGACGCATAATTCGGTGCTGGCACGAGAATTAGAAGCGAACTATTGAACGGCAATACGCCGCGTGATACGCTGAGTAAGCTTAACAACTAAAGAATATACAGAGTGCGGGGAGAGAACTAGCTTGTTGATCCGCCAGCAACCTATTCGTCGTTGACGGATAAGGTGCTCCATCTAGCCCGCTGTATGTGCGGGGAAGATGTTTTCATTCCGAAAATCCTTTCTCGCGGGTAGTAGCAGAAAGGATATTTTTAGTGCCAAAAAAAGGTACAAAACGGGGACTCCTAGAGCGACTGGCCAAGGGGACGGTGCTGTGTGCGGAAGGCTATATCTTCGAGCTTGAGCGTCGAGGGTATGTTAAAGCTGGAGCATACGTGCCTGAGGTAGTTATCGACCACCCGGATGTGGTTCTGCAGCTGCATCAAGAGTTTTTGCGGGCCGGCACGGACGTCGTGGTAGCTCTTACGTATTACGGGCACCGTGAAAAGCTAAAGTTGATCGGCCGCGAGGACGATTTGGAGCTGCTGAACCGGCAGGCAGTACGGCTCGCGCGTAAAGCTGCGCGTGGCCACGACGTTTTGGTGGCGGCAGATATCTGTAACACATGGGCATACGAGCCAAACAACCCCGATGCTGCGGCTGAAGTGCGCCGGCAGTATACCGAGCAATTGACCTGGGCGGTTGATGAGGGGGTCGATTTCGTATTGGCCGAAACACTGGAGTATGTCGGTGAGGCTTTGATTGCTCTGGAGGTCATACAGTCATTCAAATTACCGGCGGTCATCAATTTCACGCCAATATACGATAAGAGCAAGGATGGCTACGATTGGATCGAGGCATGCCGCATCCTGAAAGATCATGGCGCCGATGTGGTTGGGTTCAACTGTGGCCGAGGGCCAGCGACTATGCTGCCGCTCGCGAAGCAATTAGTGCAAGAGGTAAAAGGACCCTTTGCGCTGGTGCCGGTGCCATATCATACCACACCTGAGCACCCATCCTTCCAATTCCTGCGTGCCCGCAATGGCGAGCGCGCCTATACGCTCTCACTCGATCAGCATTATCTGGATAGACAGGAAGTGGTTGCATTTGCCAAGGAGGCCGATGCTCTGGGCGTGCGGTTCATCGGCCTATGTTGTGGCGCCGGCCCGCACCATATCCGCGCTGTCGCAGAGGCGCTAGGACGGCATCCCGAAGCAAGCCGTTACTCTGCCGATATGAGTCAGCACGGCTTACTGGGCAGCGAGCAGGTGGTGAAAGTCCACGAAAAGCAGTTTCTAAATAAATGGGAGGATTAAACATGTCAGTAAGCCTATTTACCAGTGAGTCGGTATGCGCCGGCCACCCGGACAAGATGTGCGATGCCATCAGCGATGCGATTGTAGATGCTGCATTAGCGGCCGATCCCCACTCACGTACCGGCATTGAAACGGTGGCGGGCGCCAACCGTATTTGTCTGTTCGGCGAGATCAAGACCAAAGCCAAGCTGAACTATGAGCAGATTGCCCGTGATACTGTAGAACGCCTAGGCTATACCAATCCGGCGTGGGGCTTTAGCGCCAAGGAGTCTGAGTTTAGCAACGACATCCACGAGCAGTCGCCTGAAATTGCCATGGGCGTGGAGGATGATGACGGTGCAGGCGACCAGGGCATGATGTTCGGCTACGCCTGCAACGAAACGCCCGAGCTGATGCCATTGCCAATTGCGCTGGCCCATGCCCTGACGCGTCGGATTGACGAAGTGCGCGAGAAAGGTGTGCTGAAGTGGCTGCGCCCAGACGGCAAAGCGCAGGTAACGGTACGCTACGAGCACGGCAAGCCGGTTGGTATTGAAAAGCTGGTAGCTGCCGTGGCGCACGCCGAGGATGAAACGGCCGACGCGGTACGCGCAGCGGTCATCAAGTACATTTTCGTGCCGGTGCTGGAACAGTATGAGTTTGCACTGCCGGCCGACGCGGATATCGTGGTCAATGGTACGGGCCTCTGGCATATACCAGGGCCGGAAAGTGATGCCGGTCTAACCGGCCGCAAGATTGTGGTTGATACTTACGGCGGCTATGCCCGCGTGGGCGGCGGTGCTTTCAGCGGCAAGGATCCTAGCAAGGTAGACCGCAGCGGCGCCTACGCCGCGCGCTACATCGCCAAAAATATTGTGGCCGCCGGACTGGCTGCCAAGTGCGAAGTGGGTCTCGCGTATGTCATTGGGCAGTCGCGTCCGCTAATGCAAACCATCGAGACATTTGGTACGGCTAAGGTGTCAGAAAAAGAGCTGTTTGCCTTCAAGGACAAGCTGCTGGACACCAGCGTGAAGGGCATAGTGGGCATGCTGGACCTCCGGCGTCCTATCTATAGCCAAACATCTGCTTATGGGCATTTTGGCAAAAAAGATTTGCCATGGGAGCGCATTGTCGCCTAGGCATTACGTTAAATAAATGCATGTGCAAGCCGCTCCAATACGGGGCGGCTTGTAAAATATCCATAGCTTTGGGAAGATAAGAAAAGCATAAATATAGTGGGGCATCATGGACGTCGTATTACGTACTACCGATCTTACCAAGCACTACGGCTCGTTTGCCGCACTTGAAAAACTCAACCTGGAACTACGCAAAGGCGAGGTGTTGGGCTACCTGGGGCCGAACGGCGCGGGCAAGACCACCACGATCCGCCTGCTGCTGGGGCTGATCCGTCCTACGGCGGGAAGCGCGGAAATATTTGGGTTTGATGCTCAGAAGCAAAAAGTGCAGGTCCATGCCCGTACAGCGTACGTGCCGGGCGAGGCAACATTGTGGCCGTCACTGACCGGTATGGAGACGTTGCATCTGCTGGCGCGGGTGCACGGGCAGGTAGACGAGCAATACCGTCAGAAATTGATTCAGCGTTTCCAGTTTGAGCCGAACAAAAAGGTTCGGGCGTATTCCAAGGGCAACAAGCAGAAGATCAATCTTATTGCCGCTTTTTCCTCTCGCGCCGAACTATTGATAATGGATGAACCTACCAGCGGCCTGGACCCGCTGATGGAGCAGGCTTTTCGGGAATCGGTAGATGAAGCCAAGGCAAACGGCCAGACTATTTTCTTAAGTTCGCATATATTAAGTGAGGCTGAGGCACTGTGCGACCGTGTGGCAATCCTCCGTGCTGGCAAGTTGGCAGAAATAGGCACGCTGGAAGAAATGCGCCATCTGTCTGCCTTGACAGTAGAGGCAACATTCAGCGGTGCGGTGCCGTCAGTGGCGCATCTGAAAAACGTCAGTAACGTGCAGGTTGCGGACCATCAGCTAACGTGCCAGGTTACGGGTTCGGTAGCCGAGCTGCTGGCGGTGCTGGCGGCGGCCAAGCCGCATATCCTACTTAGCCGTGAACCGTCGCTGGAAGAACTATTCCTGTCGGTTTACGGTGGTGATGAAAGGCGGAAGGCATAGCCATGGCTCGCCGGTTTCGGTTGAGCCAGGTATCGCTGGCGCGATTTGTGGCGGCGCGTACACTAAAAAGTGCCAGCGTCTGGGGCGTCGTATTCGGCTTATACATGTATGCGGCGGCTGAAGGCTATTTGAACATAGCGCCCACGGCGGCAGCACGGGCAAAGATTGTCGGTTCGCTGGCAAATAACATTGGCCTGAAGGCGCTATTTGGCGAGCCGCACAATGTATATACGGTTGCCGGCTTTGTGGATTGGCGCAACTTGGGCATTGTGGCGCTGGTGGGTGCAATTTGGGGCTTACTTACCGCCACTAAAACATTCCGCGGCGAAGAAGACAGTGGCCGCTGGGAGCTGTTCCTGGCCGGCAAAACCACTGCGGCGCGTGCGGCGGTGAACGCGCTGGCTGGTTTATTCATTGGCCTGTTTGGTATGTTTGTCGTAACGTTTGTTATTACACTCTTGGTTGGGCGGCGTAGCGAGATAGGTTTTTCGGTGCTGCATAGTCTGCTTTTCGCGGTCACGTGCGTGGCGAATGCCGGGGTGTTTCTGGCCTTCGGCGCCTTCGCCAGCCAGCTGATGCCTATCCGCGCGCGGGCTGCCAGCCTGTGCGTGCTGGCATTGGGCGCATCGTTTTTGCTGCGGGCCGCGGCCGATATCGCCAGCAGCGTGCATTGGCTTATGTATGTGTCTCCTTTGGGTTGGATGGAACTAGTGCATCCGCTCAACAGCGATGCCCAGGCATGGTGGCTACTGCCGGCACTGATTTCACTGGTGGTTTTGTCGTCGGCATCTATCTGGTTGACGCGTCGGCGTGACCTTGGCGGCAGCGTGTTTGCCGACCGTGACCAGGCACGGCCTCATCTGTTTTTCCTAGGTAATGCCTTTTTGGCGGATATTCGGTTTTCGTGTGACACTGCTCTGGCATGGCTGGTTGCCATTGCCGCATTCGGTGTATTTTTCGGCAGCCTGGCCAAGACGGCCGGGCAGGCCTTTTCGTCTTCGAATATCGTGCAGCGGCTGGGGTCAGAGCTGGAGCACCAGGCGCAGGTGACAGGTTCCAAGCTGTTCATCGGCTTCATATTTTTTATGATCATGACGTTGGTGCTACTGTATGTAGCTAGCGCGTTCAGCGGGATTCGTGAAACCGAGGCCGAAGGGTACGGCGATAACTTCTTCGTGCGCAGCGTAGGCCGGCAGACCTGGCTGGGTGGTCGCGTGGCAATTGTAACGGGGGTGGTCGTGGTAGCCTGCGGCCTGGCTGCGGCTGGCATATGGGCATCATCTACCGTGCAGCATACCGGCCTGGGGGCGGCTGACCTGGCACAGGCGGCACTGAATGCCATGGCGCCAGCGGCGTTGCTTATCGGCATGGGTGTCTGCGTGTTTGGCTTTGCGCCGCGGATAACCAGCTTTGTATTGTATGGCTATGTGGCGTGGTCGTTCCTATTGCAACTGGTAGGTACCATCCTGAATGTAAACCATTGGTTGCTGGATACGTCGGTGCTGTTCCATATTGCCCTGGCGCCTTCTGTCCATCCGAATTGGACGGTAGTAGGTATATGTCTGGGGACTGGTGCCGCGCTGGCGGCTGCCGGTATGTGGCGGTTCCGCTATCGTGACCTGGCTGCGAACTAGTGTACCTCGGCGCTGACCGTGCCCATCAGAGATACGCGCGCAGTGCGGTGGTCGTTAATAGCGGCCATCACATCCTCTCGCGCGGCACCCTCTGCTAGATCTAGCTGAGCGTCCAGTGCGTACAGGTCAAAGATATACCGATGCGTGCCGGAGGGCGGGCAGGGCGCAATATATGCGGCTTTGCCGTCGGAGTTAGCGCCTTGAAAGGCACCATTGGGCACGATATATTCGCCCAGGTCAGCTACATCCGGGTTGATGCCCCACAGTGCCCAGTGCAGGTAATCACCATGTGGCGCATCCGGGTCGTGCACGATCATCGCCAGGTTATCAGTACCAGTGGGTACCCCTTGAATATGCAACGGCGGGCAGATGTTTTGGCCGCGGCAGGTATACGCATCGGGGATGGTATCGCCATTGGTAAAGGCCTGGCTGGTGAGTTGAAATGGTGTATCCATAGCGCCAGATATAGCACGCGCTAGGCTTGGTTGTCTGTGAAAAAGTCGGCATTTTTGAGTTCGGGCGGCAAAAATCCCTTGTCATGTTGGAAGCCTGCCTGCCATTCGTAGCTTTGGCCATAGCCCAGGTTTTTCATGAGTTTCGTTGGCGCATTGCGCAGGTGCAGCGGCACCGTCAGGTCGGGGTAGTCACGCGCGGCGGCAAGCGCGGCCGCCATGGCGTCTGCCACGGCTCGGGATTTCGGTGCTTTGGCTAGTACACTGGCACAGTGAAATAGATTGTACTGGCACTCCGGCATACCAATGCGCTCCACGGCCAAGAAGGTTGATACTGCCAAGTTGAGTGCTGCCGGCGCCGCCAGGCCAATGTCTTCACTAGCAAATATTACCATCCGGCGGGCGATAAACTTCGGGTCTTCGCCTGCCTGCACCATACGCGCAAGATAGTACAGCGCGGCGGTCGTTTGGCTGCCGCGCATGCTTTTGATAAATGCACTGATGACGTTGTAATGCGTTTCGCCCTTTTTGTCATATCCCGGTAAGCGCTTTTGCGCGGCGGTTTTTACAATTTCCTCGCTGATAGGGCGACCACTGGCCAACTGTTCGGCCAGTTCCAGGTTGCCTAGCGCTATGCGCGCATCGCCGCCGCTCAGCTCGGCCAGCAAGGCAATGCTGGCTTTGGGCAGGCGCTTGGCGTTCAGTTTTTCAGCTTTGGCCGCGCGCTGCAAAATGCGTACGATAGCATCTTTGGCCAGCGGTTCCAGCACCAGCACTCGCGAGCGGCTGAGCAGTGGGTTGATTACCTCAAAGCTAGGGTTCTCGGTGGTGGCGCCAATAAGTACGATTGTACCGTTTTCAACATGCGGCAGAAACGCATCCTGCTGGGCTTTGTTGAAGCGGTGGATTTCATCAACAAACAAAATGGTGCGCATACCTAGTCGTTTGTTCGCCTCGGCGTGGTGAATTACCTGCACGACGTCTGCTTTGCCGGCAGTAACCGCGCTGAGCTCGACAAACTCAGCACTAGTTTCGCGTGCGATAATACGGGCCAGCGTAGTCTTCCCGCTGCCCGGCGGCCCCCACAATATCAGCGAGGTGGGCTGCTTGGCGGCGATGATCTCGCGAATAATTTTGCCCGCACCAACCAGATGCTCTTGGCCAATGACGTCTGCCAGGGTTTCGGGGCGCATCCGTTCTGCTAGTGGCCGTTGTTCCATAGCCCCAGTATACCGCCTGGCACAAGACGGCGCATGGAGTGTTTACTGCTTGCGTTTGCGGGCGTGGTCGGTTTCGTCTTCTATCTCTTGCTGCAATATTTCTTCAATCACGTCTTCGATGGTAACGATGCCTATGATCTTGTGGTTCCGTTCTACTGGTAGCAGATGCGTCTTGCTATGGATGAACTTACGGAATAAGGTGTCTAGTGCGGTCTTGCTGCCTACGGTTTGCGTTTTGTGCAGCCGGAACTCATTGACGTGATATGCGCGTTCATCGAAATCTACGTCCACCAGGTCCTTCATAAGCAGGATGCCGACCACTTCGGAACGGCTTTTGTTGATGACCGGTATACGGCTTCGACCCTGCAGCTTGATTTCGTCAATCTTGGCGGCGTCGATCATTGCGTCCGGTTGCAGCCAATACACTTTGCTAAGGGGCGTCATAATCTCGCTGACGTGTTTTTCGCTCAGGCTCAATGCACCGCGCATAATGTCCAGCTCGTCGTCGTCCAGCTCGCTGTCTTCACTTTCGGCATGCTCACCAATGAGCAAGCCAAGTTCGCGCCGGCTTTGCAGTGGCGCGCGTTCCGGCCCCAGCAGTTTGTCGAGCAGGAGTTGCAGCGGCTTAGAAATGGGGTAGGTCACTACTATCATTAGCCGTAAAAGCGACGCCAGATGGGCCGTAAAGTCCAGTGCATGGCTGACGAACAGTGCCTGCGGTATTACTTCGCCGAAGATGACGATAAGCAGCGTGCTAACAATGCCGGCAATAAAGCCGTTCAGGTAGTCGCCCAGCACCAGCGACGTAGCCGAAATGACCGCAACGTTTGAAATAAGAATGCTCGATAGACTGAGGTGCGCTTTTTCACGCAAGGGCAGTACGGCTTTAGCGCGCGCATCACCCAGTTTGGCCTTGCGGCGCAAATCCGCCGGCTTCAGCGACATTAGCGCGATGTTGAGCCCGGAGCAGACCGCGGAAAGCCCAATCAACACAATAACCACGAGTGTGTTAAGAAGCCCGTGCAGCATTAGTTATTTTTTGATATACGCATTAATAAATAAAAGTAATTGTGCTTAGTATACACGGTCTGCCATATCTTGTAAAGTGCTGTATTTTACGCAATGCCTTAAAAGCATGGCGCTATCGTAGCACGAGCCGCTGGCAAAAGGCTGTGACATTCTTGACGACTTTGTGATGCGGATCAACGTAAGCCTATAGGCATGCTGATAAACTTACATATGAAGAGGAAAATATATGGCAGAGGACTATTCAAAAGATTGTAAAACGCATCGACGCAGGGGTGCGTCTGCTTCGGCCGGTCCGGTCTACTTTTTGGGTGGTATCGGCGCCGCGGTCTATTTCTTGCAGCAGTCCACTACATTTTGGGTCGGTGTACTGGCCATCCTGAAGGCCTTGGTATGGCCGGCGTTGCTGGTATATCAGGTGATGCATACGCTGCACGTCTAGATTACGGGTCGTCCTTGCAGATTGACCATTGTGTGTATGGTGGTATAGTGAGTCATTATTGAGTTACGTAAGGACGCACAATGGAACGACAAGGTAACGAAAGTAATGAGCCCCGCATTGCCACGCGCAACTCGCCATTTTTTGATCAGTTTACCGAGCAGAGCGTAGAGGAAAGACTAGGTTGGGATGTGAAAGAAGGTCTTAGGGCTAGCGCTAAAATGACCGAAGAGGAGCGCGTTTATTGGCTCAAGCTCCAGAATAATCTAGCACAACTGCAAGATATCATTGAGGGAGGCCAGACAGAGGAAGCGCGTAATTTGGGCGAACAACTTGGAAAAGGGCTCGACATGTATGCTTCGGCTCAGGGGGACCCCTCGCTTGTCGTAGCCGCACACGAAGTACTGGCGCCTATTCTTATGGATAATCCTGATGTAGTCGCTTTGATTAACCCCCTATTTGGCTCCGAATCAGAGGCTCAGCCTGAACAATAGAGTAAGCGTCATTCTTGCGATATGAAGCTATCTGATTACTCGTACGATTTACCCGAAGTATTGATTGCCGATATGCCGCCGACCATGCGCGGGGCGTCGCGGCTGATGGTCGTGCATAAGCAGTCGGGAAAGTTGGAAGACAGGAAGTATGGCGACGTTATAGACTATTTGTCTGCGGGCGATGTGCTGGTCTTGAACGATACGCGGGTTATTAAGGCTCGGCTGGAAGCGGTCAAAGCTAATGGCGCGGTGCGCGAGCTGATCGTGCTGGAAAAGCACGGGCACGACGCCGATTGGCACTTGCACCGGGTAATGTACCGCGGCCGGCTGAGCGATGGCGACGAGCTGCGCGTGGGCGAGGCGCGTATTACCGTGGTAAAAGTACTCGGTGACGGCATTGCCGAGGTCAAAAGTAGCCAGGATCTTTTGGACCTGACCGAGCAGCATGGCGCGGTACCGCTGCCTCCCTACATGCACCGCGATGCCACACCACTGGATGTCGAAAGATATCAAACGGTATGGGCTAAAGAAAAAGGCTCGGTGGCGGCGCCCACGGCAAGCCTGAATATGACCGACGAGATTTTGGATGCGCTGCGCGCCAAAGGCGTGCAAGTCGTATACCTGACCCTCCACGTAGGCCTCGGCACCTTCATGCCTATCCGTACTGATACTATCGAAGAACACCACATGCACCAGGAGTATTTTGAGATTCCTGCCGGTACCATTGCTGCTATCCAAACAGCTAAGGCTGCGGGTAAGCGGGTGGTCGCTTTGGGCACTACCGTCACGCGTACGCTGGAATATGCCCACGAGGCGGTGTTGCACCATGCGCCGCACGATCTATCTGGCGAAGCGGATATTTTTATCTACCCAGGCTATACATTCCAGGTTATCGATGGCCTACTCACCAACTATCACGCGCCCAAAAGCACCGTGCTGATGCTAACGGCGGCATTCGCTGGCTGGGATACGCTGAAAAAAGCCTACGAACACGCTGTGGCTGAGCGGTATCACTTCTTGAGCTATGGCGATTCCATGCTTATACTTGCCTAAAGATATATGACAAAACTACGTTTTACTATTTCGCACACATTGCCCGGTACACTGGCGCGCGCCGGTACTATCGATACGCCGCATGGCGCCATCCAGACGCCGGCGTTTATTGTGGGCGGGACCAAGGCGACGGTAAAAGCCCTGACCCCGCAGCACGTAGATGAGCTGGGCGGCCAGGCGGTATTGGCAAATACGTATCACTTAATGCTGCAGCCTGGCGCTGACATTGTTCGTAAGGCTGGCGGCCTGGGCACATTTATGCATTGGGATAAGCCCACGTTCACCGACAGCGGCGGCTTCCAGGTGTTTTCGCTGGGTATGGCGTACAAGAAGGGCATTGATGCTACCAGCCATAGCCAGAAGGGCGAAAGCGCGCAGGCCGTGCATAGCCATGGACAATTAGCCAAAGTAACCGATGAAGGCGCTACCTTCCGGTCGCACCTGGATGGCAGTACGCACACCATGACGCCGGAAAGCTCCATGGAATTGCAGCATGCCATCGGTGCGGACATTCACATGGCCTTCGACGAGCTTACCAGCCCGCTGGCTGGGCGCGAGTATGTCAAGAAGGCTATGGACCGCACCCACGCTTGGGCCGAGCGCTGCCTTGTCCGCCATGATGCTTTGAATACGGAGCATCAGGCACACGGCGAACCGCTGCAAGCGCTGTATGGGGTGGTGCAGGGCGCACGCGAAGAAGACTATCGCCGGGAAAGCGCAGCGTTTTTGGGTGAACGCGGCTTCGACGGTTATGGCATCGGCGGTGTGTTCGAACCAGGGGAAATACCTGAGGTAGTGCGCTGGGTTACGGAAACCTTGCCGGAAGGTAAGCCCCGCCATCTGCTGGGCATGGGTGCGCAGCCGGCCGACCTCTTTTTAGGAGTGGAATTCGGCATCGATACCTTTGACTGCGTGGCGCCCACCCGCCAGGCGCGCAATGGGGCGTTGTATACCTACGACGGCCGCATCAACATCCGCAACCAGAAGTTTTCACAAGATTTCACGCCTATTAGTAGCCAGTGTGGCTGCTACGCATGCCAAAACTTTACCAAGGCCTATCTGAACCATTTATTCAAAGCTGACGAGATGCTGGGCGCCACCTTGGCCAGCATCCATAATGAATGGTTCGTAGTGCATACGGTAGATGCTATCCGGCAGTCGCTGATGGACGGTACATTCTTTGCATACAAAGAACAGTTCCTGGTTCGTTATTACGGCACCGACCGGGCTGCTGCGTTCCTTGCCCACAGTCAGCGCTAGACGGATGTGTTACGATAGAGGCTGCTATGAAACATCTCCTGCGTAGTTTTGGGTTTTCGTTGGGGCTTACGATGGTGGCATTCGCCTTCGTGTTGCTGCGTATGGGCGCTGCAGCACTGCTGGTTATGGCAATTCTAGCGGCCATAGAGCTGGCCTTCAGCTTTGACAATGCCGTCATCAATGCGCAGGTCTTGAACCGGCTGAGTCCGTTTTGGCAAAAGCTATTCTTGAGCCTGGGTATTATTATTGCTATTTTTGGGGTGCGCATCGTGCTGCCGCTGGCTATCGTCAGCCTGACGGCGCACCTGGGCATCGGCACGGTAGCAGACCTGGCACTGCATCACCCGCACGTCTACGCCGACAAATTGGAGCTGGCGCACCCCAGTATCACCGCTTTCGGTGGTGCATTTCTGCTGATGCTGGTGCTGCATTTTTTGATGGCCGAGCGTGAGGTATATTGGCTGCGGTTCATTGAACGGCCATTTCGTCGCGCGGCCAAATGGTGGGTGCCGCTCGTGTGCACGCTGCTGGTAGTAGCAGGGCTGTCGCTGCTGCCCGAAAATGCGCACAAAGGGGCTACGCTCAGCGCCGGGCTGGTCGGTATGGTGATATATGCCGCGCTGAATGGTCTGATGGAATTGATGGGCAAACTGTTCGGCGCTGATGCAAAAGGCGCTAAGCAAGTGGGCTGGGCGGCCTTTGCGACATTCGCCTATCTGGAACTGCTGGATGCCAGCCTGTCGTTCGATGGCGTTATCGGTGCGTTTGCCATCACCAGCGATGTGGTGCTGATAGCCTTGGGCTTGGGTGTCGGTGCGCTGTGGGTGCGATCACTGACCGTATATATGGTGCGGCGTCGCACGCTGGAGGCGTACAAGTATCTGGAGCACGGCGCTCATTATGCCATCGGTATTCTGGCCGTAACCATGCTGTTTGCGCCCATCGTGGCTACGCCCGACTTCGTAAGTGGTGTGCTGTGCCTGGGCATTATTGCAGCGGCACTGGTGACATCACGCCAGGCGGCTGAGCACGAAGAGATCTAGCCGAGTATATTCACGGCGCGGGCGGCGACCAGGGCGATTGCTACCAAGGACACCGTGGCCTGCAGGAGCATCAGGATTTTTGCCCGGCGGCTGAGCGGCATGGTATCCGTAGGGCTGAATGCCATGGCATTGGTGGCCGATACGTACAGGTAGTCCACGAATGTGGGTTTCCACTCGGGGTGTTTATAGGTTTCGTTCTGATGCTGCGGAAACAGGAAGTCTTGTTCGTACTTGGCAATGCGCGCCCGTTCGCCCGGCCCGCCGCCATCCATCTCCCAATACCACAGGCCGAAGATGATGATGTTTGTCAGATAAATATTCAGCGCCACGATGATAAGCTCTTTGCCGCTGGTGCTGGCGTGCGTGCCTTTCAGCAATTGCGAGGCGACCATTATCAGGGAATACGCGTTGGTCGCGCTGGTTATAGCGATAAGCAGGATGGCGTTGACGCGCCGTGCCAGCGAGCGGAAAATGCGCTCTTTCGGGGTGGTCAGGCCTAGTGCTAGTACTAACAGGATTTCGATGGCGGGGATAATAAAGCGCGAGCCGGGCGAAAAGTGGTCAGGCAGTGCTACCTGCAGGGCAATGGCAGCGACCATGGCTACCTGGGCATGCCAAACGGGGTCGATGGTGTGGTGCCTGTTGGCAAATAGTTTTGGCATTGCTACCTCGCATTATAGCAAGATGGCCGCGCCTTGCAATTGCCGGGTTGCGGGCATAAGCTAAAAGCAGGAAGCGAGCGCTTCCTACCTGGCTCGGGTTCGTCCCGGGCCACTTTTGTGCCGCATCACATCTTTTTGGCTTTGAGTATTTCCAGTAATGCAGGTAGTATAAGCAGTATGAAGCAGTACCAGTACATCGCTGCGCGCCAGGCCGCCCGGCCTATGAAGCGGCGGCTGTTTATCCGCACATTGCCGCTTTTGGTGATCGTGGTGCTGTGTGCCGCTGCTGTGCTGGTTTTTTATTCCCATACGCGGAATACGGCATCTGCCAATACCGCCTCCACAACAACTACAAGTAAATCAAGCCAATCCCAGGTTTCTTCTGTCGCGCCGCAAACGAAGCCGAAGCCGAGCGTTTGTGCGGGCGCTACCCAGGCTCAGACGTTGTACATTAGTGTAGGCCAGCGGCACTTGTGGGCGTGCAATGGTACTTCCCAGGCATACGATTCGCCGGTAGTTACCGGCATGGAGAATCTGGCGGCCGACCTTACACCGCGGGGTACCTATCGCATTTATGGCAAGCAGACTGGCTTATATCTGGATGGTTCAGATAGTACGGGCAGCTGGCACGACTACGTGTATTACTGGATGCCGTTTTTGTCGAACCAATACGGCGTGTATGGTTTCCACGATGCCACCTGGCGCAAGCCTGGCGATTTCGGCAACATCAGCCCATACTCCAACGATGCGTCGCACGGCTGCGTCGAACTTCCTCTGGCAACCGCCAAATGGGTGTACGGCTGGGCGCCTATTGGCACCACTGTCGTCGTTACTAATTAGCCCTACGGTCGGGGTGATGCGAGCTGTGAAAGTTTTTTGAGGAAGTCGCCGAACTTCTTTGCAGCAGTTTTTATTATTGGGTTCCTGGCGTCGGTTTGGTCGTTCAGACCATCGCCCGCAATCGGTGTTTGCTCAAGTACTGCTATGTTCTGGGCAAGGCTGACTGCATCGGTCTGCCATTCATAAAAGTGCTCCAGCGCCGCACTGTTGCCTGTGTTTGGCAGCTGGTTTGGCTGCTCGGCTTGGTCAAAGAGCTCAATTGCTTGGGCCGTGTAGGCTACGAAGCCTTCAGTGTTTGGCATCGCTCGATAGTTTTGTATGCTTTCCAGGTTTTGTGGCATATCTTCAGATGCACGCACCCAAGCCAAGACCTCATTATTGAACTTGGCAGGATCCTTTGCCTGTAACCCTGGTTCTGCCTGGTTCAGCTGCCGGGCTTCGTAAGTCCATAGTTCTGTGCCCTGTACATATGCCGTGAGGTTTATGTGAGGGAGATTTGGCTGTTCTTTGCCGCTACCAGCTGGTTGGCCGCTGCCGCCCTGGCCGCGGGTGTCATGAATGCCTGGCTTGTTTGCATGACCTTGGGGCTCGTGAGACTGCAGTAGCTCCGCGGCGGCGCCAAGAAGAAGCGTACCGGCTGCAATGAGGCCGAGCCATTTCAATTTATTCCATTCTGCCTGCCGTTCGTCCGCAATCTCTTCACGAAGCGCCTGGCTCTCGGCGGCGGTTGGTGGGTTGGCGGCCAATATATTATTAACAGCGTCCCGGTCGGCGAGGATTACAGTCTGGTCGACCCGCTCACGATCTATGCGATATCTCTGCTCGCCATGCTGGCCATTGCCTAGTGCCACGCGGAGGTCGATACGTCCCTTCCGGTGCAGAATAGCCGTGCCTGCCGGAACCTGCTCAATACGGAAGCCATCTTGGACCGTTTCATCAGGAACGCTTATATCCTCCTGGTGGTCGGTAACGCGTAGCTTCACGCGTAACCGTCGTGTATCAATGTTTTGATCATCGGCAGGCGTATCAAGGATAAGACGGTTATGTGCTGCGGCAGCGCGTCTGCTACCCCGAGCGCTCACTTGCTCAATTTGCTCTGTCGTGGCTGGACGGAGCCGGTATGTTCTGTCGCCGTCCAGGCGTACCGTTTCGGTGACGAGCGACTCACGGTTGCGGTCTCTTTTGCGTTGCTCGTTTGCTTCGCGCTCTTTTAGGCGCTGTTCGGCGCGAACCCGCTGAGCCTCCTTGTACTCTTCCGTATCCTGGCTTTGTACAGCTTCCACGTAGGAGGTCGCTGCCCGCGTCGCAACCCTGCTCGCCTCGGCGACGATTTTATTGGGTGGGGATACCTGGTGAACCCGCCCCTCGTCCCTCTCCTGTTGGCTATATACTGCGACATTACTTGTGGCTTGTCGCGTGTCAAAGTTAACGGCTGCCGCAACACCCGTTTCTTGTGGAATTAGTGTGTAACCTGTCGGCTGGTGTAATTGTTCATGCATATGTGATTATCTTAATAACATATTATTGAAAATATTACAATTTATATTCGTACAATGGTAATAACTGTATATTAGCGATGCCTCTAATTTGCTATAATTAATAAATGACGTTACTGCTTCTGGGGCTGGGGGTTGTTAATGCAGCCCTGCTACTATATATGGCGCTACGCCTGCAATCATCAAAAGGGGAACTGGGTGCACCGCTGCGTGAGGAGTTTGCGCTGAATCGTAAGGAGATGGGCGAGGCCCTGAAAGATGTCCGCCAGGAGTTATCTGCGAACCTGAACACCACGCGGGAAACTATCGACCGCCGCGTGGAGCAGCTGCGCGACAAGAACGACGAGAAGCTGGAACTGATCCGCAAGACCATGGAGGAGCGTTTGCAGCACCTGCAACGCGATAACGCCGAAAAGCTGGAAAGCATGCGCCAGACCGTAGACGAAAAACTGCAAAGTACGCTGGAAAAGCGCATTAGCCAAAGTTTCAAGCTGGTGTCGGATCGGCTGGAGCAAGTGCAGAGGGGGTTGGGCGAAATGCAGGGGCTGGCCAGCGACGTGAGTGACTTCAAGCGGGTATTGACCAACGTAAAGACGCGCGGCACTTGGGGCGAGGTACAGCTGGAGAGCCTGCTTGAGCAGGTATTTATCAAGGATCATTACGACAAGCAGGTAATGCTGACGCCTGGCAGCCGCGACGTGGTAGATTTTGCCATCAAATTGCCCGACAAAAGCTCGCGCAAAGGCTTTATCTATCTGCCTATAGATGCCAAGTTCCCGCTAGAAGACTACCAGCGCCTGGTGGCTGCACAGGAAAAAGGTGATGTAGAGCAAGTAGAGCAGGCCAGCAAGGCGCTCGTGCAGCGCATCAAGCTGGAAGCAAAAACCATCAAAGAGAAATATATTGTGCCGCCTGCCACGACCGACTTTGCCGTACTGTATGTGCCGACCGAAGGGCTGTATGCCGAGGTGCTGCGTACGCCGGGCTTATTTGAACAAATGCAGGCCACGTACCGCGTTACCGTGGCCGGGCCGACCACCATCGCCGCCATTTTGTCCAGCTATCAGCTGGGCTTCCGTACGCTAGCCATTGCCGAGAGCACATCCCACGTCTGGGAGCTGCTGACAACCATTAAGGGTGAGTTCGGCAAATTCGGCGATCTGCTGGAGAAGACGCGTGATAAATTAGTACAGGCAACTAATACTATAGACACCGCTTCACGCAAGTCGCGTACGCTCGAAAGCAAACTGGAACGCGCCCAACGCCTGGCCGACAAGGTCAATACCGCCGCAGATGAAGATGCACCGCAGCTGCTCGATGGCCTAGACGGCTAGCCTATGCCGCATATTTTCTTTTGGGTTTTGAGTGCTATTTCAGTATGCGCATTTCTGCTGGCCGCACCGCCGTATATCGTTGATACGCTAAAAGGCAAGACCAGGCCAGAGCGGGCGACATGGTTCATCTGGAGTGTGCTGGGGGTGATTGCGTTTGTGTCCCAGTTGCAGCTGGGCGCTACATGGTCACTGCTTTTTACGGGGCTGGATACGGCTGGGTGTATGCTGGCGTTTTCGCTTTCCATCCGCTATGGTGTGGGTGGCTGGACTATGCCGGACAGGATTGCGCTGGCCATAGCTGCGGTCGGTGTGGTGATATCGGTGCTGGCGCATGCGCCAATAGTAGCGTTGCTGGGAGTAATAGCGGCCGATGCCTCAGGTAGTTTCCTGACGATCCGCAAAGTATTCCTGATGCCCGATAGCGAGACCACTATCAGCTGGCTGCTCGTGAGCGTTGGTGCGCTGTGCAGCATATTGCTTGTCCAATCACTCGATGTGGTGCTTATGCTGTATCCAGCATATTTATTAGTGGCCAACGGTTCTGTGGTCATAGCGCAGGTTTTAGGGCATCGCTATGGACCTAAGCGGCCAGACGTTGCTTAGGTAAATCTAATGGCGCACCTAGAATGATACCCATATGCGTATATAGCGAACGGTCGTATAACAGGTGATGAATAGCGTCGCGCTGCTTCGTGGGTTTCTGAAAGACGGCATGGGCAACGGTGAGATGTGCGTCGACCATTCGGTTGGCATAAGATATCTCGCTCTCGGCAAGCAGACGGTTCGGCATCTTATGACGTGCGCGTAGTATCCCTCGCATTGCCAGCTTGCATGTGCTTACTCTATCACCAAGGAAAAGATCGCCTATGGCACGCTCAAGGTCGAGCGTAGAAGCGAGCGGATCGTAGCTGTCGGATACATCGCGCAGCTGCTGCAGGATGCCTTCCGCTTCTTTGCTCCATGTCTGTAGTACATTGGAATCGTCCGGCGCGTGTTCTCCGCGCACCAGACGCATATTTCGGATCCGCAGAGCAGTTATGAGCGCCGCTGCTCTTGCGCGCTGGGTGTACGGGTCACGGCATAAGAGACTGTCGAGCGAGGCCTCCATCGTACGGTCAATATCGCCGGCAGCCGCTATGCCAATCTCTTCTTCAGCCAGCGCCTGCTGCATGAGTACCTGTCCATGCAGGCTGCGCATAAGGACGGGAGCATCCTCGCCTGCGGTCAAGGGCAATGCCTTCTCGGCATACCGTAAACGTGCAGTGGCATCCGGCGTTACATTTTCAAACGCCAGTCCAGAGATTGCGCCAGGGGAGAGATCGACGTGGTGCATAAGAGAAACATTTTAACACTTATAGCGCAAAGATCAGTGAAGTAGATCAATTGTGAGTGCGGCCGTCCAGGAAAATTCGCGGGCACCCAAGGGGTCGCCCGTCAGTGGGTTGAAATATTCCGCGCAGCCGCCTTTACTTACCATCTCTAGCGTACTTTCGCGTAGTGCAGCGGCGTGGTCATGGAAGCCGTAGCGCTTCAGGCCGTCGATGACCAGCCAGTTCATATTGACCCACGCCGGACCTTGCCAATAGCAGATAGGGTTGAACCACAGCGAGTTGGCCGGTACGCTGGGTGCCGGATAAGCCGTACCGAACTGATGTTCGTTTTCCAGCAGGCGCACTAGCTGATGAGCGCGCTCTTTGGTAATAGTGCCAGAATACAAGGGCAGTAATGTGGCGATGGACGGTTCTTTCAGCAGCTGATGAGTGACGAAATTGCGGGAATAATATTGCTCGCTATAGGGGTCCCATAGTTGTTCCAGGGCTGTTTCGGTCAGTTGCATGCGCGCATCCAAATCATCGGGGATGGGCTCGCGCAGCGCCGTAGCAATAGCACGCAGGTGAGTGTTGGCGCGGATAAGAATGCTGTTGAATGCCACATCTTCTATGGCAAACAACGTATGGTTCAGGATTTTGTTGATGGCATACGTTTTGCGTCGCAAACGGACCTGTGTGTCGAAGAGCGCCAGGGCTTCTATATTACTGAGCCGCTCTGCCGGCGGCACATAGCGTGAATCGGTGCGGAACCAGCTGACCACGCCGTCTACATGCAGCCGCTGCATCATGCGGATCCACCAGGGCAGCAGGTGTTGGCCCAGCTCATCCATCCATGGCGGCGTATTATCCATGCCCGATTCCCAGGGGTGGATAAGCAGCGCCAAACCCTCGGCATGTGGATCACGTTCGGCATATATCCATTGGTGGTAGGCAAGCAAATGTGGCCAGACCAGTCGATACCAGCTGTGCCGTTCGGTGACCGACATGCGTTCGCCGATGCGCACAACCGCCTCTGCTACCATTGGCGGCTGCGTGATGCCGCTGGTGGAGACGCCGTCGGGCGACAATGGGCTCAGCCAGCTTTGCCACACGCCGTGGTGCATGGCCTGCTTTTTGCCGGGCGTGAAGATGATGTGCGGCAGCATGCCATTTTTCCATTGGCCGCGCAGCAGGCTGAGCAGTTCAATCTTTGCCCGCTCGACGTCGATGTGGCTGAGGCCGATGGATATGAAGCAACTGTCCCATAGCCACTGGTGCGGGTACAGGCCGTGCGCGGGAATAGTAAAGTTGCCTTGGTCGTTTTTCTTTAGGACAGCTTGGGCTAGTTCGCGCAGGTCGCTTGTATCGCTCATGATTTTAAGTATACCGCACTGTGTGGCCGTGGCCGGATGTTGTTTTATGGGCAACCCTTGATCAAGGTCACTTACATGTGGTTCTTGCCTATAGTACCGTTGTCAGCATGACAAAAGAATCGAAATCACGACAATCGGAAGAATCCGCTGAGCTTCAGGCGCTCCGAGATGGAACGCAACAAGTAGCACAGGTTATTGGTGAGGGCACTGCAATGATAAATGAAGCGCAGACACCTGCGGAAAGGGAAGCTGCTAAAAAAGCCATGCAGCAAATGATAGCGTTGACTGGACGCATAGCGATAGAAAGTGCTGATCAAGCAGCAGGAAAGCCCGCAAACCAAAGCCAATAGCCGATTGGTGGCTATGGGTTAATATGAGGCCCTAACTACCCGGCGGGCAAGTAGCCCTAGCGATAATTCGTGAAACTAAGTGGGAAGTCGAACTCATGGCCGCGCAGCAGTTGCATGACGCCCTGGAGGTCGTCTTTGCTGGTGCTGGCGACGCGTACGGCATCCCCCTGGATGGTGGGCTTTACCTTCGGGAATTGCTCGCGGATGAGGCTGGTTATTTTCTTGGCTTTATCTTGGTCTAGGCCGTGCTGAAAGGACACTTCTTTGGTGGTGCGCATGTTGTTGGTGGATGACTCTTTGGATGTATCCAACACTTTTTGGCTCTGCCCGCGCACAGCTAGTTTCTTACGGATAATATCCAAGATCGCATCGATCTGCCAGTCACCATTGCCAGTAACCTTGAACCCGGTTTTGTCGTTATTAAGCCATTCCAATGCGGCCGGCGTGTTCTTGAAGTCGTAGCGGTTGTCTATTTCGCGCTTTACTTGGTCGAAGACGTTGTTCATCTCCGCTTTGTCGTATTCGCTAACAATATCGAATGAAAATTGTGCCATACCTGTATTATACTGTTTGCAATGGACTATCAAAATCAACGGATTCGTGAAGTGCGGGATGCGCTGCTGGCGCCGGAGCGGCTGCAGGCCTTGGCCGTGCCGGCAGACATACTAAAGGCAGTGGAGCTGCGGGCATTGTTCGATGAGCTGAAAACCCTGCCGTCCGCAGAGCGGCCGTTGTTCGGCAAAGAATTGAACCAGCTGAAACAGGAGTTGGAGCGTGTAGCGGCTGAAGTAACTGGCGCCGGCCAGGATACCCGCGTACCTATAGACGTGACCGCCCCGTTTGATGTAAATACAACGGCAAGTAGCCGCCCACAGTTGCTGGGTGCAGCACAGGGCAGCAAACACCCGCTGATGCGTGAGCTGGAGGTGGTTTTGGATATCTTTTATCGTATGGGCTTTACGGCCGTAGAAAGCCGCGAGCTGGACGACGATTTCCATATGTTCACCAGCCTCAACTTCCCCGAGGGCCATCCTGCCCGCGACGACTACGATACCTTTATGACCGTAGAAAAAGATGCCAATGGCAAGCAGTATATTGCTCCAGCGCACACCAGCACCATGCAGCACCGTGTATTACAACAGTACAAGGGCGACCTAGAAAATAGTAAGCCTATAGCGGTGGTCATCCCCGGCCGCGTCTTTCGCAACGAAGACCTGGATGCCCGTCACGAGCACACGTTCTACCAGCTGGAAGGTGTATATGTAGGTAAGGGCGTGCATGCAGGCAATCTTATCGCCACGCTTAAGACGTTTTTGCAGGAGTATTACGGCAAAGAGCTGGAGGTAAAGACGCAGCCGTTTTACTTCCCGTTCACCGAGCCGTCGTTTGAGTTCGCGCTCAGCTGCCCGTTTTGTGATAAACAGGGCTGCAATGTCTGCTCGTACAGCGGCTGGATAGAGCTGTTGGGCTGCGGGATGATCAACCCGAACGTACTGAAGATGGCAGGTATCGACCCTACTGTATATACCGGTTTTGCCTGGGGCGGCGGTATCGAGCGTCTAGTAATGATGAAATATGGCATCGAAGACATCCGCCATTTCGAAAGCGGCAAATTAGACTTCCTGAGGCAGTTCGCATGATGCGGCGTATGTTGGCGGCGCACTGCGGTGTTGTCCACTCCAGTACTCGCTCCCCGTACGCTACGGTACGGCTCGCTCCGTGCTTCGCGGCCGCCTTGCATTGCACTCGTCAAAATACGTCTCTTGGAGATAAGTCATGAAAATTAGCACGAATCATATACGTTATTATCAGCAGAAATATCAGTGGTCGGGCGAACCAATGCCGGATGGTATTGATGCGCTGGCGCAAAAAATAGGCGCACAACTGGGCGCCATCGAAGAAATTATTGATGATGGTTCTGTGTATGACGGGGATATCATAATTGTGCGCGTTGTTTCGTGTGAGCAACATCCGAACGCCGATCGCTTACATGTTTGTAAGGTAGACGATGGTGGCAAGGCGGCCAACGTAACCCGGGATGAGCAAGGCTATGTACAAGTCGTATGCGGTGCGCCAAACGTACGCGCAGGCATGTTGGCCGTATGGTTGGCGCCAGGCGTAACCGTGCCCAGCACCGTCGGCAAAGAGCCGTTCGTGCTGGAGGCACGCGAGCTGCGCGGACAAATGAGCAACGGCATGATGGCTAGCCCCAAAGAACTTGGCCTTGGCGATAACCACGAGGGCATTCTGGAAGTTGATGGTGATGCTGCGCCCGGCACGCTATTTGCTGAATATTACGACTATGCGGGCGATTACATTATTGACATAGAAAACAAGATGTTCACGCATCGCCCTGATTGTTTCGGTATGATGGGTGTAGCTCGCGAGATTGCCGGTATCCAGGGCCAGGCGTTCAAAAGCCCCGACTGGTATACCATGCTGCCGGTATTTCCGGCGGCTAGTACCCTGGCGCTGCCTCTGGAGGTGCGGAACGAGCTGCCGGATTTGGTGCCTCGTTTTACGGCAATTGCTATGAGTAATATTCAGATTGCACCGAGCCCCGTGTGGCTGCAGACCCGTTTGAACCGGCTAGGGGTACGGCCTATCAATAACGTCGTCGACTTGACGAATTATTTCATGATTCTAACGGGCCAGCCGCTGCACGCTTACGACTATGACAAGGTGTGCGCGCAGGATGCCCAGAGCACTGTCGCAACTTTGGTGGTGCGCAAGCCCAAACAGGGCGAAAAAATTACCCTCCTGAACGGCAAGGAAGTGGAACCGCGAAGTGAGGCCATCATGATCGCTACGCGCGACCGGGCCATCGGCATCGGCGGTGTGATGGGCGGCGGTGAAACCGAGGTGGACGAAACGACCAAAAATATCATCATCGAATGCGCCACGTTCGACATGTATTCCATCCGCAGGACGAGCATGGCGCACGGCTTGTTCACCGACGCCGTCACCCGATTCAACAAGGGTCAGAGCCCGCTGCAGAACTTGGCGGTACTCGCCAAAATCGTAGATGACGTAACGCAGGTTGTCGGTGGTAAAGTAGCCAGCGCAGTAATCGACGACAACCATCTGCCGCAGGAAGCTATGGATCGCGGTTCGCTGTACGCGCCAGTCAGTGTTACGGCACAGTTCGTCAATGAGCGCTTGGGCCTGAATCTGTCTGCCGATGAAGTGGCCACGCTACTTAGGAACGTAGAGTTCAAGGTAGATCTGCAGGATGACGGCCTAACTATTACGGCGCCGTTCTGGCGAACCGACATTGAGCTTTCCGAAGACATAGTGGAAGAAGTGGGTCGCCTGTACGGATTTGATCATCTACCTCTGGAACTGCCGCTGCGTTCGCTGGAGCCGGCGCACAGAAATCGACCGCTAGAAGTAAAAGCACGCATCCGCCAAACGCTGTCGCGGGCCGGTGCCAACGAGGTGCTTACCTATAGCTTCGTGCATGGCAATTTGCTTGATAAAGTCGGCCAGGACAAGACCGCGGCATTCCGTTTGGCTAACGCCCTCAGCCCTGATCTGCAATATTACCGTCTGAGCCTTACCCCCAGCCTGCTGGAGCGTGTACGTTCTAACATAAAAGCCGGCTACGATGAGTTTGCGCTATTTGAAATGGGCAAGATTCATGAAATGACTGCGGGCGAGGATGACGGCCTGCCTATGGAGTTTGATAATCTAGCACTGGTGTACGCCGCTAAAGATAGCGCAAAGTCGGGTGCTGCCTTTTATGAAGCGCGTGCCTACTTGGAATATATAGCAAAAGAGTTCGGCATGCAGCTGGAATACGCCGCCGTGCCAAACCACGTGTGGTCTACCGATGCGCCGTTCGATCTAAGTCGCAGTGCGCTCGTCAAAATTAAGGGTGAGGATACGGCGTTTGGCGTCATCGGCGAGCTGAAGGCCGACGTGTTGGCGGCGCTCAAATTACCCGCCAAAACTGCGGCGTTTGAAGTCGGTATCATGCCTATGGCAAATGCGCCTCAGCTGCTGGCAGCCTACACGCCGCTGCCAAAGTTCCCGAAAGTATCGCAGGATATCTGCCTGAAAGTCACAGCCGATACGCCATACCAACAGGTTTTTGCGCTGGTTCAGCAGACACTGGCAAAAACGGTACCCCAGCAGAGCCTGACCGATCTAGCGCCGGTGGACATCTACCAACGCCCGGACGATACCGCTCACAAGCAGATTACCTTACGTATCAGTGTTGCCAGCTACGATCGCACGCTAACTGACGCCGAAGTAGCCCATGTGCTCGACGATATAGCCTCCAGCGCCCAGGAAACGCTGCACGCCGAAAGGATATAGCGCATGAAACGCCTGGCCGCCCTTGCCGCATTACTATCAATCGTAATTGCAGTAGTGCTGCCGGGTGTGGCCAGTGCCGACGCAAACGACTTCGTCGTAACCAATTTTGCGGCTGATTATTATCTTACCCGGGCCGACGCCCAGGGGCAGATGCGCGTAGTAGAGCAGATTAACGTGAATTTTCACGATTACAACCACGGCATCCTGCGCGCTATCCCAACGTCGTACAAAGGTCACTCGTTAAATCTCAAGATAAATAAGGTCAGTTCCGCTAGTGGCGCACCATCGCAGTACACTACCAGCGGTTCAAACGGCAACGAGGTGCTGAAAATTGGCGACCCGAACCGCACTATTACCGGCGCCCAGGAATATACCATCGACTACACGATGGACAATGTCATTGCGTTCTATGGCGACCACGACGAACTGTACTGGGATGTCAACGGCGACCAATGGAGCCAGCCGTTTACGGCCGTGCGGGCTACAATTCACTTGCCTTCGGGCTTGCGCCTTAGCTCGCATCAACCAGTATGCTATGCGGGCAGTTACGGCGGATACGCTCAGGATTGTACTATTGCTGCCAACAGCAGTGCTGTTGTGTCGCAGGCAAATGAGGTAGCTTCGGGTCAGACACTTACGGTGGTACTGGGTCTCCAAAAGGGCTACTTCAAACCAATGGGCTTTGCGGATTACGTGCGTGACTATTGGGTGCAGGTGGCTGAGCTGGTGGTGCCTATAGCGGTGCTTGGCGGTGCGGGTTTTGTGTGGTGGTGGCGGCGCGGACGCGACGCCAAAGGTACCGGGGTGATAATTGCGCAGTACGATGCGCCTGATGATATGTCACCGCTTGAGGTCTATGGCATCATGCATTTCACGGTGCAGCCCAAGGCGCTTACGGCCACCATCGTTGGCCTGGCGATCCGCAAGTATATCCGTATCATCGAGCGTGATAATAAAAAAACTTTTAGCCTCAAGAAGAAAGCGTATAGTCTGCAGCTGCTGAAGAAAGATTGGACCCAGTTGTCCGGTTGGGAGCAGGAGATCATGTTCGCGCTGTTCAATCGCATCGAAGAAGGTGGCGAGGTAGATCTGGCGGCACTGGCAACCAAGCTATCTAGCACCGCTAGCAATGTAAAGAAGTCTGTCGTGGCCGGGCTCACGAACCGTGGCTATTTTGTATCAAATCCTACCAAGTACGCCAGCCTCGGCTTGCTACCGGCCGCAGCGTTGGTTTGGATATTTGTGCCAGGCGCCGTATGGCTGCGGGTTGGCTTTATTGCTGGTGCGGTTATGGCGGCGGCATTTTATCACTTTTCTTCCGCGCGTACGGCAGCGGGGGTGAGAGCGAAGGAACATATCCTGGGACTGAAGCTTTATCTCCAAGTGGCCGAAAAAGAGCGGATCCAAAAGCTGCAAAGCCCCGATGCGCCCTATATGCAGTCGCAGCCCGCACCCGAAAAGACCGTGGAGCTTTTCGAGAAGTTACTGCCATATGCTATGGTACTGGGTGTAGAAGAGGCGTGGGCCAAGCAGTTCGCTAGTATCTATACCAATCCACCTGATTGGTATACGGGTAATTATCAGGCTTTTACCGTCGGCTACCTTATGGGGTCAATTAATACGGGGTTCACGCAGTCCGTACAGACCAGCTTCGCTAGCCCCAGCAGCAGTAGCGGCAGCGGCTTTGGCGGCGGGGGCTTCGCCGGAGGCGGCGGTGGAGGTGGTGGGGGCGGTGGCTGGTAGGGCTGCCTATTCGCCTGCTGGCTGATCTGATGCCTGTGTAGTGGCGAAAGTATCGGCGGCGCCTTCCGCTAGTACTTGCGCATTCCGTTCCTTCCACCACTTATCTAGATTAACTCCTCTTTTGGTTAAGCCGGCAAAGTATGCTTCTAAAAATTTTGCTTGTCCCTCAGGAGAAAGGGGTGTGGTGTTTCCGTTGGGTGATTGTTCCATGCGCGCAAGTGTACCTGGTCGCCGCAGGGGCGCGCAATAGTTCGAAGCATTATTTGGTCGCAATGCATGAGCTGGTATAGTAATAGGTATGCGTGGGATGCTGAGGATTTTTAAGTTTACCAGGGAGCTATGGCCGTATTATGCGGCTATTTCAGTGTTCACCATTTTGCTGTCGGTGATGACACAGCTACAGCCGCTGTTTATCAAAGCGGCGGTAGATCAGATTACCAAGATTATTGGGGGCGGACATGCCAATGTGAAGCTTGTTGCAGTCTTCGCCATTCTTATCTTTCTGACCGATGTTGGCCAGACGTTATTGAGCAACATCAGCGGTTATATCGGCGATATGATGTCCGCGCGGTTGCAAAAAGTGATGAGCGAGCGCTACTACGAACATATTCTGAGCCTGTCCCAGCACTACTTTGATACCGAACTGAGCGGCAAGATCATCAACCGTATGAACCGTGGTATTTCACAGATCAGCACCTTCATGCAAATGCTCAGCAACAACTTTCTGCAATTTGTTTTTAGTACCATATTTTCACTGATTATCGTGGCATATTACAGCTGGCAAGTAGGGCTGATGCTGCTTCTGCTCTATCCCGTCTTCATCTTCCTGACTACCCGCACTAGTGGCAAATGGCAGCAGTGGCAGCAGGAAATAAACACCGAGCAAGACGTGGCCAGCGGTCGGTTCGCCGAGGCCGTGGGGCAGGTCCGGGTAGTGCGCAGCTTCCTGCAGGAACAGCGCGAACTATCTTTCTGGCGCGCGGCTTACGGAAGGGTAATAAACATTACTCGGCCGCAAAGCAAGTACTGGCATCGGCAAGACGTGGTGCGCCGGCTGGTTTTGAACCTCATTTTTTTGGCTGTCATGGTGTACATCTTCGTCGAGACTGCGAGGGGCGTATACACGCTTGGTACTATGGTGCTGCTTATCCAGTATGCCGCACTTATCCGTATTCCTATTTTCAGCATCAGCTTTCTGGTTGATAACACACAGCGCGCAGTGGCTAACACAAAAGATTATTTCGAGGTGATGGATACCCGGCCCGAGATTGCCGATGACCCAGCTGCAAAAAACCTTAAGATAACCAAGGGTGAAATCGCATTCGACGATGTAACGTTCGGCTACGACGATGAAAGTACCGTACTACATGGCGTGAATTTCAAAATTGCGCCAGATACCAAAGCGGCACTAGTGGGCGAAAGCGGTGAAGGCAAGACGACACTGACTAATCTGTTGCTTCGGCTGTATGATGTCCGCAGCGGGCAGATCGTACTGGACGGGCAGGACGTGCGACATATCTCGCAGGCATCGCTGCGCGAAAATATCGGCGTCGTGTTTCAGGATCCGGCGCTGTTTAGTGGCACCATCAAAGAGAATATTTCTTATGCGAATCCCAAAGCAAGCCATGAAGCAGTTGTGGCGGCTGCGAAAGCTGCCAATGCGCATGAATTCATTGAGAAATTTGAAAAAGGCTACGATACCGAAATCGGCGAGCGCGGGCTCAAGCTGTCGGGCGGCCAAAAGCAGCGCATAGCTATTGCGCGGGCGCTTTTGAAGGACGCGCCAATCCTCATATTGGATGAGGCCACCTCCAGTCTGGACAGCAAGAGTGAGCATATGGTGCAAGAGGCATTGGGGCGTCTGATGAAGGGCCGCACCACGCTGATCATCGCGCACCGCCTGAGCACTATCCAAAGTGTCGACCAGATCATCACCCTCAGGAATGGTCGCGTTGACGAGACCGGTACACCACAAGCGCTGGCCCGTTCGGGCGGTATTTATGCGCAGCTGCTGAAGCTGCAGCAGGGCGGCACCGAAGCCAGCAAGAAGAAGTTGAAGGAGTACGAGATAGCTGGCTAGATGGCCCGCAACCTCGTATACTAAAAGCATGAAAAAAGCTGTCCGTGCTATCATCTTCAAAGATAATAATTTGCTTGTTATCAAGCGTAATAAATTTGGTAAGGAATACTATACGTTACCCGGCGGCGGGGTAGACCTGGGCGAGCGGACTGAACAGGCACTGGCGCGTGAAATGCGCGAGGAGACTGGCTTGAGCCTCGGCACGGCGCGCCCCGTGTTCGTGGAACAGGCAGGAGAACCGTATGGTGTGCAGTATATTTTTCTGGTTGATTATTTAGGCGGTGAGCCTAAGCTCGACCCTCAGTCCGACGAAGCGGTTATCGGCGCGGCAGGCAAAAATACGTATGAGCCTATGTGGTTACCAATTGCAAAGCTTGCCGATGTGGCCTTTATTTCGCCACGGCTGCAGAAAGCGCTCCTGCAATGCATCCAGCAAGGGTTTCCGACAGAAGTAACAGAATTGGTATAAGGAGCGAGTATGACTGCGACACGTGATCGAATATTTGCCTGGGTTGGTGTAATCGTGGCGGCGGTCTCGGCCGTAGCACTCAGTGGGGCGGTAATTATCCAGCAGGTTATAGATAGTCATAATGCGGCACAGCAATCGGCTGCCACTACGGCTGCCCAAGCTGCCCAGGCGGCGTGTACCGATAAGACCACCGAATCGACTCTGTCTGCGCCCGAACCATATGTACCGTCTGGCACGGTATCTGGCCTCCAGGCGACTGACCTTGTAGCCGGTACGGGCGTGGCGGCAAAAGCGGGCGATTGTCTAGTTGTGAAATACTACGGGATGCTGGCGTCAAACGGGCAGCGTTTCGATGACAATTTCAGCAATACCAGCGGCTTCGCGTTCCTGGTTGGCCAGGGACAGGTTATACAGGGGTGGGACCAAGGGCTCATCGGCATGAAAGTCGGTGGTACACGTCGGCTGGTCATTCCCGCATCACTTGCCTATGGCAGCCAATCACCGAGTCCTTCGATCCCTGCGAATTCCGACCTGGTGTTCGTAGTAAAACTTCTCCGTATCCAACAGTAGCATATCTGAGTTTTTGCGGTAAAAAGCACAATATGTAGCGTGCTTGATTATTCCGCTTACGCTATCTATACTAAATATACGAACGTGCGAGGGTAAACAAACACGGCACAAAACGCTGGAGGAGGGTTCATGGTCAAAAACATTACTATTTTTACACGAAATACCTGCGCATACTGCGGCATGGTGAAGAAGTATTTGGGCGTTAAGGGCCATACGTACGAAGAAGTGAATATCGACCAGCACCCTGAACGCCAGGCCGAGGCATTCAAGCTGTCGGGCGCTATGACGGTACCCGTTACGGTCATTACAAAGCATGACGACAGCATGGAAGTGGTCATTGGCTATAATCTGGCTAAGCTCGCGCCGGCCGTGGCTTAACTGATAGAATAGAATTACCTATGGATAAGCAAGCTATTACTTTGTATGGTGCAGACTGGTGCGCAGATTGCCACCGGGTACGCGAAATCCTTGATGCCCACCATATTGCCTATACGTATGAAGATACCGATCAGCCTGAGGTCCACGCCCGAATGCTGCAGGCGGCAGATGGCAAGGATGAGATACCGGTGTTGGTACGGGGCAGCGAAATGCGCCAGAATCCATCGAGCGTGGAGCTGATGGAATGGCTTGGGTTGGCACATGAAGCAGGAGCGCCCAAGCATGATGTCGTGGTGGTAGGCGGAGGCCCTGCGGGGCTGACGGCAGCAATGTACATGACGCGGGAAGATGTAGATACGCTTATATTCGAGCGCGGTGTGGTGGGTGGCCTTATAGCCACCACCGACATAGTAGACAACTATCCGGGCTTCCCCGATGGCATTCCCGGCCTTACGCTTGCAGACAACATGCGCAAGCAGGCCGAACGCTTCGGTGCTCAGATTGAGCTTGGTGAAGTGACGAAGATCGTTGACGAAGGTGAGTATCGACGACTAGAAACCACCAGTGGCGACATCCTTGCCCGGGCGGTGCTGGTGGCAACCGGCAGCGGCTATAAAAAAATCGGTGCGCCTGGCGAAGAAGAATATTACGCCCGGGGGGTGCATTACTGCGCTACCTGTGACGGCGCATTTTATAAGGGTAAACGCTTGGTAGTAGTAGGCGGCGGCAACTCGGGCGTGCAGGAGGCTTTGTTCCTGACGCGCTTTGCCACGCATATAGATTTACTTGTGCGAAGTGACCTAAGGGCATCGGAAGTCCTGCGGCACAAGCTGGAGCAAGCCACACAAGAAGGCAAAATTACGGCTCATTTGCACACGACTACCGACGAGATCGTCGGCGAAAACAACGCTGTAGTGAAGGTTGTCGGCACGGACAAAACAACCAACAAAAAAGTAGAATTCCCGACCGATGGCGTATTCGTATTCGTTGGCCTGCAGCCAAACAATGATTTTCTAAAGGCCTCAAATATTGCTCTCGACGCCGTAGGCTTCGTTACTACCGATGACCATCTTCAGACATCCATGAAAGGAGTGTTTGCTGCCGGCGATATTCGTTCCGGTGCAACTATGCAGGTGGCGACGGCTACGGGTGAAGGCGCCACGGCTGCGCTCACCATCAGGGAATTCCTGGAGGGCAAGCTGGAGTTGGCCGATGACATCCACGCCCCAAAGCAAAGCTAGATTTTATGCCTAATGAAAGATAGCGGCCTATGCCGCTATTTTTCATTCCTGGCCGTCTTATATGTTGACGTATCCGGGGAAGAAGTCGGTAACGAGCCGACGTTTCGGTACGCCTGCGACGTGTAGGCCATGGGCTAGAGCTTTAATCATCGGTTCTGGACCCGATACGTAGATAAGGCTCTCACTGGAGGGCTCAGTCAATCCCAGTATCATCTCGGGCGTAATGCGTCCGCGTTCGCCGCCCCAGGCATCAGATGGATTTTCGACGATGATCGTGGCATGCACGCCTGCGGCATCGAATGCCTCCTGGAAAATGATGTCATCTTCACTATGCACGCTGTAGAGGAATCTTATAGCACGCTGCTCATGTGTCTCGGCAAGATGCAGGAACATGCTATGGAATGGAGTAAGGCCTATACCACCCGCGACCAGAATGAGCGGCGTCGTAGTGTCTTTAGGTAACACAAAATCGCCCATGGGTTCGCTCATCTGCAGCTCTGCGCCCGGCTGCAGGCCGAAGAGCGCTTTCTTAAACGAGCTGCTGCGCTCATCGCCCGCGTAGCGGGTGGTGATACTGACGAGTTCATGTCCTGGAGCCGAGCTAAGGGTAAACCATCGTTTCTCACCCCGATCATCAGAGTTCTCATGCTTGAGGGTTAGTTCAATAAACTGGCCAGCAGTATATCGTATCGGTTTCTCCGGCCGAAACCAGAATGTGGTAATGGTAGACGACTCTTGGCGCATGTGATCGAGTGTGACTTGCATAAACAATATTATAGCAGCCAAGATGAATCGGTATATGTGATGAACATTGCTTGTCAAAAGTCATACATTATATACAATGCATTTTACATATCACCTATTAACTGTATCAGAAGGAAAATATTTTATGTCTGAGCTGAATATACCTGCCGAGCGGTTGCGTGCGATGCAGGAAGAGTCGCTGTGGAATGCGGAAGCGGCCGAGCAAGAGGCGGTAGAGCGGCTTGCCACCGCAGACTTCCCATATCCTATAGAGGTAGACGAAAATGGTGTCTATTGGACTGATAATGGGTCGACGAAGTTGGGGCGCCTTGAACCCTAGCTGTGCTTTGCGCATGTAAGCTTTTATACTATTATTTATGAAGATGTAATGAGGAGTTGCTTGTGGCTGATTTTAATATAGTGCTGGATCCGGGTGATTGGTTGCAGGGTATTGTAAACACGGTAGTAGAGATTTCCGAGGGCTCTCATCTGAAGATCGAGTGGGATCGCAAGCGTGCCGCCTTTATGATCGACCGCGTAGAGCCTGCAATCTTTGCCAAGCCGTGCAACTATGGCTTTATTCCTCAGACATTAGATGAAGACGGCGACGAGCTGGATACATTAGTGGTCTGCGATGAGCCGATCCCGACCGGTGTATGGCTGAAGGCACGCATCGTGGGCATCATGAACTTCGAGGATGACGGCGAGATGGACTATAAGATCGTGGTCGTGCCTGAAGACGACCGCAATACCGGTGACAGCATCAAGACACTCGATGACCTGGGCGAGCGCTGGAAGCAAAAGGTGGAGTTCCACTTTAATCACTACAAAGACCTCAAGAAACCAGGTACGACGAAAGTACTGGGCTGGGGCGACGCCGAGGAAGCCAAGAAGATCATCGGCGAGTGTGTTGAGCGCTTCAAAAAACAGGCCTAAACGGCCATGAAGAAGCTCGTCCCGCACGACGCTATCTTGATTCCCGATAATGCAGAACGCGTATTTCAGGGAAAAATATACGACGTGTATCAATGGCCGCAGCCGTTGTTCGACGGTTCGATTGCCACGTTTGAGATGCTCAAACGTCCAGATACGGTCGTAGCCATCGGTATAGTTGACGATAAGATTGTAGTCCTGGAAGATGAACAGCCGCATAGGGGAGCACGTACCTCGTTCCCCGGCGGCCGTGTAGATGTGGGCGAGGATACGCTCACGGCTGCCAAACGCGAAATGGATGAGGAAGCGGGCTATTCATTTGCCAACTGGAAACTCCTCGATGTTCAGCAGCCCGAGGTGAAAATCGAGTGGTTCGTGTATGTGTATATTGCATGGGGCGTGACGATGAGCGGCCGGCCGCATTGGGATGCGGGCGAAAAAATCAGCATACAGCTAGAGCCGTATAATATTGTTCGTGCCTTGGCGCAGACTAAGGATAGCTACGTAGGCGAGTCGCGATATCTGTTCGATACTGCGGCTGTACTGCACGATTTGATGCAATTGCCAGAATATAGCGGTAAGGAGATCGTGGTATGATTGCGTATTTCCCGGATGCGCCTAAGCAATCATTGCAAGACGAGCTGGATGCATACTGCGCTATATTCCCGGAAGACGCTGCCGGCCTAGAGGGTCTACGTATGCAATTAGAACGGGGCGAGCGGTTGTTCGACCGCCACAATTATACCGGCCATATATGTGGAGCGGGTATTGTGTTGTCCCCTGATAGGACAAAAGTACTGTTGGTGCATCACAAGCTATACAATCGCTGGCAACAGCCAGGCGGGCACGCTGAAGCTGCTGACCTTACGCCATTGGCCGCGGCCTGGCGCGAGACGACTGAGGAGACGGCAGTGGATTTGCGTGAAGTATTGCCCGTAGAAGGCAGGGCCGTCCCTGTCCAAATAGGCGTGCATCCTGTTCCTGAAAATCCCAAAAAACAGGAAGCTGCTCATGTTCACTACGATTTTCGGTATGTATTCGTTGCAAGGAGTGAACGGCTGCAAGCGCAACTGAATGAGACGCATGCAGCCGCCTGGATACCCCTGAACGACAAACGGTTAGTACATATAGCTGAGGCCGTGGCGCGCGTAAGACGCTACATTCTTGCAGACAACGGTTGAAAGCATAAGCATGTCGCTCTACAATGGGTGGCATAGACTGCTAACAATCCATGGGGGTGCACACGACATGAAGACACGTATAGCCATTAACGGGTTCGGCCGCATCGGCCGCAACGCCTTTAAGATTGCTTTTGACCGGACTGACTGTGAAGTCGTCGCCATCAACGACATTACCGACACCAAGACGCTGGCGCACCTATTGAAACACGACAGCAATTATGGCACCTACGGCCACGAAGTAAGCCACGACGACCAGAACATCATCGTCGACAACAAAAAGATCATGGTGCTGGCCCAGAAGGATCCAGCAGCTCTGCCATGGAAGGACCTCAACATCGACGTCGTTATCGAGTCAACTGGCTTCTTCGTTGATCCCGACGCAGCGCGTGCCCATATTACCGCAGGCGCCCGCAAGGTGGTTATCAGCGCGCCGGTAAAGGGTAAGAACGCCGACAGCGCCGATACTATCGTGCTGGGCGTGAACGATGCCAAGCTAGAAAAATCCACCGACATCATCAGCAACGCTTCCTGTACGACCAACTGCATTACGCCCGTTGCAGCAGTGATTGAGAGCAATTTCGGCATCGAGAAGGCAATGATGACCACGGTGCACAGCTACACTGCCAGCCAGAAGCTGCAGGATGCCCCGGCCAAAGATCTGCGTGAAGCCCGCAACGCAGCCGAGAACATCGTTCCTACCACCACTGGTGCCTCTGTGGCTGCAGCCAAGGCGCTGCCCGCACTGGCAGGTATCTTCGGAGGTCTGAGTGTGCGCGTACCTACCCCTGTGGTGAGCCTGAGCGACTTCGTCATTATCACGAAGCGCGCCGTCAGCGTAGAGGAAGTCAACGAAGCCTTTAAGAAGGCTGCCAAGGAGCCGTATTATCAAGGTATCCTGGCTGTCACCGAAGAGGAGCTGGTAAGCAGTGACTTCATCGGCAATGCACATTCGGCCATTGTCGACCTGAACCTTACTGCCGTAGTCGGCGGCAATATGCTGAAAGTAGTTGCCTGGTATGACAATGAATGGGGTTACTCAAATCGCCTGGTAGAGGTGACGGCAGACGCCGGGCGGTACCTTCATCAGCAAGAAACGCACGACCACGAATAGGATAAGGGGCACATCGTGACTATTTATGTAGGGGCAGATCATAACGGATTCGATTTCAAACGCCAGCTGATGCAATATCTGCAAGATGGCGGCTATACCGTCGTGGATGGCGGCAACGCCAGGCTGGATCCCAACGATGACTTTCCTGAGTTTGCCGGGCGGGTAGTATCGCTACTAAAGGGCGATGCCGACCCGGATTCGCGTGGCATCCTGATATGCGGTAGCGGCCAGGGCATGTGTATGGCAGCGAACCGTTTCCCGGGCATGCGTGCCAGCCTGTGTTGGAGCGTCGAAGAGGCGCACGCCGCCCGCAACGACGACGATAGCAATATCCTGTGTTTGCCGTCACGGTATCTGACACTTGCGCAGATTGAGCCGATCGTTATGGCGTGGCTGCACACTTCATTTGCCGGTGCTGCGCGCTTCAAACGACGGATACAAAAACTAGACGAACTGGTATGAGCACTGATATTTGCCCTACTATTCTAGCCGAAGATCCAGACAGCTTCAGGGTGCAGATGAAGCGGGTGCTGCCATTCGCGAAGCGGCTGCACATAGACGTGATGGACGGCGCATTCGCAGCACCCCGAAGCCTGGCACTTGACCAGATTTATTGGCCGGCAAATATACCGGTTGATCTGCATGTAATGTACCAGAAGCCGATGGTGCATGCTGGCGCGTTCGTTAGCCTGGCACCGCGTATGATTATTTTGCATGCCGAGGCAGACGGCAATTTTGCACCGTTCGCCGAATATATGCACCGTCATGGTATGGAAGTAGGTGTGGCGCTATTGCCGCAGACGCCGGTCGCTACAATCGCTCCGGTCATCGATATGATTGACCACGCACTGATTTTTTCTGGACATCTCGGCCATTTCGGAGGCAATGCCGATACGCGCTTGCTGGTAAAGGCCCGGCAACTGCGCGAGCTAAAACCAAGCATTGAGATCGGCTGGGACGGCGGCATAAATGCTACGAATGCGGCCGAGCTGGCAATGGGCGGCGTAGACGTGCTGAACGTGGGTGGGTTTATCCAGCACGCCGTAAGCCCGGCGCAGGCGTATGCCACGCTGCAGGAGCTAACGCAATGAGCAGCGGAGGGAATATGCCACAAAAACTATCCATAGCGGCGCTGGAGGAAAAAGCCAATACTATCCGGCAAGATATCATCCGCATGCTTGAGCATGCCGGCAGCGGCCATAGTGCCGGGCCGCTCGGGCTTGCTGATATTTTTACGGCCCTCTATTTTGACATCTTAAAACATGACCCCAAGAACCCCGATTGGGATGGGCGGGATATCCTTATACTCAGCAATGGCCACTGTGTGCCGGTACGGTATGCCACGATGGCCGAGGCTGGCTATTTCGACAAGAAAGAGCTGCTGACGCTCCGTAAACTAGGTAGTCGTTTGCAGGGCCATCCTGAGCGTACACGACTTCCAGGCATGGAGACGACGAGTGGTCCATTAGGTTCCGGCCTCAGCCAGGCCAGCGGCATGGCCCTGGCACTCAAAATGGATAAACAAAAGCACCGCTGGGTGTACGTAATAATGGGCGACGGCGAACAGGATGAGGGCAACGTATGGGAGGCGGCCATGTTCGCCAGCAAGTATAAGCTTAGCAATCTGATCGCTATAACCGACCGCAACAATATACAGATTGATGGCCCTACTGAAACGGTGATGCCGCTGGAGGACCTAAAAGCCAAATGGGAAGCGTTCGGCTGGTTCGTCATGGAAGTGGATGGCAATAATATCGAGGCATTCATAGACGCCTGCGCCATGGCGCGCGCTATCACCGAGAAGCCAGTGATGATCATCGCCGTTACGGTACCGGGTAAAGGGGTAGATTTTATGGAGTATGACTTCCATTGGCATGGTATGCCGCCGAACCACGACCAGGCCAAGCAAGCCCTGCATGAGCTCCGCACACTGGGCGGCAAAATTAGGAGCGAGCATGAATAATCCTATGCATCTGGCTGACATACAGGGTGATTTGCAGCGAGAACCCATCCGCGCTGGCTTTGGCCGCGGGCTGAAGAAGGCAGGCGAGATTGATACTCGCGTGGTGGCCGCCTGCGCTGATCTCACCGACTCCACGAAGATGAACGCCTTCGCCGAAGCGTTCCCTGATAGGTTTATAGAAATGGGTATTGGCGAACAGGACCTGGTGACGGTGGGCGCCGGGCTGGCTGCCATGGGCAAAATACCATTTGTCAGTTCATATGCGGCATTTAGCCCGGGGCGCAACTGGGAACAGATCCGCACTACTATCTGCCTGAACGACCGGCCGGTTAAGATTATTGGTTCTCATGCCGGGGTGAGCGTAGGGCCGGATGGGGCTACGCATCAGATGCTGGAAGACATCGCTCTTATGCGCGTACTGCCCAATATGGTAGTCATTGCGCCCTGCGACAGCGTAGAGGCAGAAAAGGCGACATTGGCCATGGCCCGCGACCCGCGCCCTAACTACATGCGGCTGGCCCGTGAAGGCACGCCCGTCATCACTACGGCAGGGACGCCGTTTGAGATAGGTAAGGCATACGTACTGGTACCGGGTGAGGATGTGACGCTCATTGCGACCGGTACTATGACGTACCAGGCATTGGTCGCGGCAGAGAGGCTGTACAAAGAGGGAATAGATGCCGAAGTGGTGCATGTTCCTACCATCAAGCCGCTCGATGCCGAGACTATCCTAAAAAGCGTACGCAAGACCAAGCGCGTGGTAACCGCCGAGGAAGCGCAGATGCACGGCGGGCTAGGCGGCGCCATTGCCGAACTGTTGGCCGAACATTACCCAGCACCCATGCGATTTATAGGTATGCAAGATCGCTTCGGCGAATCGGGCGAACCGGATGAGCTGATAGAATTTTTCGGCCTTGATGCCGCCCATATCCAGACAGCCGCACGCCAATTGCTTGGCGCGCATTAGCTGTCGGTTGGCTAGCGCCGAATGGGCTGTGATTGCTGCATTATAAGCTGACCGATTTGGTGAGCACGCTGTTTACCCCATTCTATGAATTGTGCCGGTGCGACATTCGCACTAGTAATGCCATAGCGTGAAAAAGGTTCAAGCGAGAAGCTCACGATGACAAGGCTTGGCCGCAGGAGCTCTAGCTGCCTCATGGTTTCAATGACTCGTTTAATTGAGCCGCCATCAGTCGCGCTGGTCGTTTGCTCTTCGTCTTCATCTAGCGGGATGTTGCCGTCAAGAATCGCTGTGCCAATTTCTTCCCCACGTTGCTCGAGGACGGCAATGGTATTGTGTACGTTGGCGGTATGTATAATCTCACGGCCAATGGGTCCCATGAACTGTTGAGCCAGCTTTGCCATTGTCGGGCTGTCTTCAACCAAAAGTATTGGATTCTCATTCCCAAGCATGGCTAATATGATACTCCGACTAGCATACCCGGCAATGTGGTTTTATACTAAGACATGAAGAAAGGGGTAAATCTTATGCCATTGAGTCTTATGCAGATCCGCGCCAACTGCGCCCGCGCCCGGGTGCGAATGAACCAGGCAAGGGAGGAGCATTGGGCTTTTGGCGCCTTCAATCTGGATGATCAGCCTACTCTGCGGGCGGTAGCACAGGCGGCCGCTACGAAACGTGCGCCGGTACTGGTGGAAGTAAGCCAGGGCGAGGTAGATGATATCGGCCTATTGAACGTGCGTGATATGGTAGACAACTTTCGCGCAGAGTACGGGGTAGAAATGTATATCAATCTGGACCATTCACCATCAGTCGAGGCGGCCAAGAAGGGTATAGATGCGGGTTTTGAGTTTATTCATATCGACGTATCACAGGCTAATCACGACGCGACCGACGCGGAAATAGTCGCTGCCACCAAGGAAGTGGTGGCCTATGCCAAGTTTACCGGTGCGTTGGTAGAGAGCGAGCCGCACTATTTTGGCGGTTCCAGTAACCTGCACAAAGAAGCCATCGACTACGAGGTAATCAAGAAGACCTTTAGTACCCCCGAAGGCGCCAAAGCATTTGTGGACGCCACCGGTATCGACACCTTTGCTGCTGCTATTGGCAATCTACACGGTAAATATCCTGTACCCAAGATTCTCGACCTGGACCTGCTACAGCACATCCGTGACGCGCTGGCCTGTAATATCAGCCTGCACGGCGGCAGTGGTACGCCAGGGCATTACTTTAGAAGTGCGGTAAAGATCGGTGTAACCAAGGTGAACATTAACTCAGACATGCGCATCGCCTACCGCGAAACGCTCGAAAAAGTTTTGCGCGAAAATCCCAACGAGTACTCCGTCTCGAAGCTTGTTACCAAGGAGGTAGTGGCGGCGGTCCAAGCAGTAGTGGAGAGTAAGATAGACGATTTCAACTCTGCCGGCAAGATGGCTATCTAACGGGTTGATTTTTGCGCGCAATCTATGCCAAGATAATGGTAATGATTAAGGTGGGCAGCTAGCATGACACATTTCGATATCCTGAGCGTCGGTGACATCGTTACCGATGCATTCATCAAACTGTTCGACAACCAGGCGTTTACCTATACCGACGACCATGGCAAGAAGATTTTGGCCATGGAGTTTGGCACTAAGCTGCCATTTGACCACGCGGAAGTAATAGAGGGTGTGGGCAATGCTGCCAACGGTGCCGTTGCCTGCGCGCGCCTCGGCTTAAAGACCTCGTTTGTCACGAACGTAGGCGGTGATGACGAGGGGCGCGACATGATTACCTCGCTGGTCAAGAATGGTGTGGACCATCGCTTCGTACGGGTGAACCCCGGTAAGCACAGTAACTATCACTATGTGCTATGGTACAAAGAAGAACGCACCATTCTTATCAAGCACGAAGACTACGCCTACCACTGGCCGCATATTACCGCAGCCGAAAAGCCGCGCTGGGTGTATTTCAGCTCCGCCAGCAAAAAATCCATTCCATTTCATGACGCAGTCGCCGACTGGCTGGAGGCTAACCCTGATGTGAAGCTGGCTTTCCAACCAGGTACCTTCCAGATGGAAGCAGGGGCAGAACGCCTAAAGCGCATCTACCAGCGTACGGACGTACTGGTATTGAACAGAGAAGAGGCGGTAACCGTGGGCGGCGGCAATCACGAGGATGTACATGACCTTATCAATCATCTGCATGCGCTTGGCCCCAAGATTGTGGTAGTAACGGACGGCCCGGCAGGCGCCTATGCGTCCGACGGCCCCAACCGCTTTAAGATGCCGCTGTATCCAGACCCAAAGCCGCCCGTTGATCGTACGGGTGCGGGTGATGCCTTTGCGTCCACATTCGTGGCAGCATTGGCCGTCGGTAATCCTATTGAAGCGGCGCTACAGTGGGCACCTATCAATTCTATGAGCGTCTGTCAGGCTGTAGGTGCGCAGGCTGGGTTGCTTACCGAACGTCAGTTAGAAGAATGGCTGAAGAAGGCGCCGGAGTGGTATAAACCCGAACGCTTTTAGCCCTCGTGTGCCCACCGGACACCCTGTACACTTCACGGTTTTCTGCGTTTCTTTTTACATCCTCTCATCTTTTCTTTCTTTTCCTCTAGCCACTAGCCGTGGCGGGCCTATTACTTTTTGCATGATCAAAAAGTCGGGGTCCCCAAGCTGCTTGCAGCTTGGGGCGTAGGTAACCAAAAAATCTAGGCTGGCTCCACCCTCTCGGGCCTTTGTTCGTAAAACCGACAACCAGCCCAACAACTCGTCGCTTTGCTCCTCAGACAAGTTGGTCTGCCCTTTCAGGGAAGTTGTCGGTTATTACAACAAAGCCGCCGGGAGGGCTTCGCATGCCGGATAACCGCCAGTGCAGTAGTCGCATTCAGTGCACTTGCGGCTTGTTGGGCCATGCGGAGCGTACCCGGCGTCAGCTGTTGTGACGGCGACAATTTCCTACGGCGGCTCAACTCTGTTTGAAGGCGCCAAACCGCCGAGTTGTTGGGCCGATTGTCGCTGTGACAACTGCTGCCCGAGTATAGGGCCTAGGCCTAGCGTTTTGCTTACTTTTGCGCAATGGCAAAAGTAAGCGGCTTGGTTCTTGGCCAGACGAGAACAGGGCAAAAGGAACAACAAGGCAACAAGAACACGCTGTGCCTGACGGCATAGCGGAACATGCAGCCCGTAGCTGGCAATGCGAAAAGTAAGAAGTCCGACACGGCTAGTGGCAGATGCGACCACACTAGCATCTTAGAAGAAGTGTTGTGAAAACGCGTGAAAATGATGCAGAAGAACGGCTAGGGCTGCCGGGAGCCTGCAATCAGCGGGTGTAACACTTTGCGCGCCGCGCTATTCGCGTTCACTACTGGTGTGCTCTGCCAGTTCCAGCTGGGGTCGCTTTGTACGGTGAAGGTTAATGCGCCGCCGCCTTGCAGGAAGAACAGGAATACTATCAGAGCCGCTGCTGCCTTCAGCGTTGGGCGTCTTCGCAACAGCTTGCTGAAGCCTAGGCCTGCATACAGGAAGATAATCGGTAAAAACGGCACCAGATACCGGCCATTCACTGCCACGGCCACGCCGGTTTTGGCATATGCGCGGTAAATGTAGACGAACAAGGTTAATGTATACACGGCCAGAATAGCCAACATGTACTGCCGGTAGGGATGGTCGGCCAAAATACGGCGGCCGTAGCGTAGGAACAGCACACCTCCCAAGATTGCCACGATGGATGCCGTCCAGCCAATGATGGGCAGTGGCGGCATCGTAACGTACGTGTCGCTGATGGCGAATAGGCTGCGTTCCCACATGCCGTGCAGCCAATCGCCTAAGTAGTCGTACAGGCTTGGCTTAAACTCGCTGGGCTTTTGCTGTACATACAGATAATCACGTTGCCATGGTCCATATTGTGAGCAATCTGCCACGCTTAGTACCTGTGCGCAGTCGGGGATGGGCGTGTGGTACTGCACGGTGTTTACCACGTAGCGTTCTGAAAATAGCCCGACCGATATGACTAACAACAGGCCAGTTGCCACGGCAACGGCAGGCGAGCGCCTGAGTCCCGCAAGCGCGCCGCTCCACAGCGTGGCCCAATGCCGCCGCTGCCCCCACAGTTGCCAGGCCATAATAATGGCCACCGCAGCTAGTATCGGCAAAAATGCGTACTTTATAAGACAGGCGAGCAGCAACAGGCTTACTAGTAGAGCACTTTGTGCAAAGGTCGGTTTGCCAGCGCGCAGCGCATCTGACCACGTAAAGACCATTAGCAGCGTCCCGGCCGTTACCGGAAAGAGCAAGTTGTCGTAGTTGATCTGGGCAGCCAGGAACGGCACAATGGGCAGCAGGCTTACCAGCAGTAGGCAGGTATGCACCAGAGGGCGAGACCCGCCCAGGCGCAATAGCAGACGCCGGAATAGCACGAAGCCCGATGTGAACAGGGCGATGTTCATAATGCGCAGGATAACGATTTGTGCAGTGGTATTTGGGGTGATGAGCCGTATGAGCCGGTAGGGGACGCTCATTAAAAAGTGATACAGGTACGACGGGTCGCGCACGATGGCACCGAACGAATCGGCATTGGCCGGCTGGTGGGTGAAGAACGGCAGCCATTGGTCGGCATGCAGCTGTATCAGGCCAAAATGGAAGTTCTCGTCGAATGCCATGGGGTAGCGCGCCGTGGCGGCCAGCCACGCTGCCTGCAGCACGAAGCAAATAATGATCACATAAAAACAGCGTTCGTTGCCCAAGAAACGAACTGCCGAAGCCGCCCAAGACCGACTGCGATGCCGCAAGCCCTGCAATTTCATATGACTAAGCGTACCATACTAGACCCTGCATTCTGCTGAGGGCGCATTCGCTTATGTTTTTTAGTAGCGCAGCCACAGCGCTTGTGCTAACCTAAAAGTAACCATGACGAGGGTGCTGTCCGAGCTTCTGGGTGCAAGTGAGCCGATGTTCCATCGGGGGCTAGCCAAGTTAGAGGCTGCCAGCGGTCACGCCAGCTCAGATATCCGTCTTACGACAGAAATCGAACATATAACACGCTCAAAATTGCGTCAGCTTGGGCTCGATCCCCACGACACGACTGGCGTGGAATTGTACGCTGCACTGCAACAGCGCGTGAAGGCTGATGATGCCCGCATGGCTGTGGTCTTGCGACAAAAATATGGCGACGCACCAATGCACCTCTCGGTGAGCAAGGCTCTTGCGGACCTGCCGTTGGATCGTAGTTGTTTTGCGCTGAAGATTGCCATCGGAAAACGTCTGCTGAAAGCGCACCTGCCGAAACATACCATGAAGGCACTTGGATACCGTTCGTTCGACTCCATGATGCGACGAGAGTCTTTGCAGAGTGTATTCGCAGCCGCCTGGCTGCTGGAGCCGCGGAGTTGGCAGAAGATCATTTTAGAATCGTATAAGAAACTGCATGCAAGCGATTTCGAAATCCGCCAGCTAACTATAACGGCGCCTGAGTCTGAGCGGTGGAGCAAGCTTGCATCGACTGTGGTCGTGCAGAAAAAACACAGCATCGTGGGACTTAAGGAATTGGGGTCGATTGTTCTGCTCCCTTTGCCGTTAGAGCGGCCGCCGGCGGCTGCCCTTGCGTTGCTGGTCCTAGGGCTGCATGAGATCAATGAAGTATGTGCGGCGAGCACATACCTGAAGTTAAGCCAGGTGCGTTCCAGCTTCGGCCAATATGTCTATACTGCTGTTGCTGCCGAACCCACTATAGGGACTGAATTGCTGCAGGGGCAGCTGCCGTGGCAGGTAGTACAACGGTATTTTGCACGTTTCAGCGAACGCTTCCGCACGGAGTTGTTCGAGCCGCATATCCAAAAAGAGGACTTAACGTGGCATTCAGTAGAAAAGGCGTTGAGCTATATTGAACCAGGTATGGCATTTTGGCATCATACGGCAAATCTGGGCATTCTCCACGACCGGGAGCCTGTATCGCTGAATATCGCCGATGTCGTGCTGAATTTTTGTAATCAACTTCCTTACGAGCAGCGCATCGTGCAGTACTTTCGTCATAGCCTGTGGGACGAGCTGATCATGCGATATCTGAACCATGACAACGTCCAGCAGATGGTGCTTTCCGGGCTGGAATCGCAGTTGGTTGAGGAGCCCGCACTGCTATAATGGTTATGATATACTACCGCTAAAGAACGAGACCAAACCATGCCAAATGATCTTGAAGAACTAAAAGCTCTGCGCTACTCCATATGTGTGTCTGGTGCTGCAGCCGGTAAGACGGTAACGGAGTCACACGAAAAAGCCCGTGCCGTCGGCGCTGCCATTGCCAATGAGGGGCATATTGTCACTACCGGAGCGACGGTAGGGTTGCCGTACTACGCTGCATATGGGGCTAAGCAGGCGGGGGGTGTCAGTATAGGCTTTTCGCCCGCCACAAGTTTACGCGAACATATGCGCAAGTACCGTTTACCACATGATGTCTTCGATTTCATCAACTTCACCGGTCTCAGCTATGTCGGGCGCGATTTATACCTGGTGCAGTCAAGTGATGCGGTTATCACTGTGGGCGGCCGTTTTGGTAGCCTGCACGAGTTCACCTCGGCGCTGGAGGCCCACAAACCATGCGGCGTACTGATTGGTAGTGGCGGTACGGCCGACCTTATCCCAGAGCTTATGAAGACACTTGAACCACCGGATGGCGATTTAGTTATTTACGATGACGATCCAAAGCGGCTCGTGCATCGTCTGGTTGCCTTGCTGGATAAGAAATATGTGGATATAAAGGAAGATCTGGCTCACGACGAGCATTGGTATCTGCGGCGTGATCCGCTGCAAAGCCCGCCGCCGCGTGCCGGCTAGAAAGGCGTTATGCGCAGAACGGTTATCAGATTAAGCCGTACGGATATATTTTTGCTTGCCGCTATGGCAGTGTTTCTCCTCGCCGCAATAGTTACCGGTATTTTAGGCAGCCGTGCAGAAACAGGCTCTCAGGTACATGTCATGTCTTCTTATCGGGACTGTGTGCAAGCAGGCAATCCGGTGCAGATGTCGTATCCAAGTGTCTGTATTACGTCCGATGGACAGCGGTTCGTGAATCCAGACGAGCAAGCGCCCACCGGTCCGGTCCCACTTTAGATTTTCGCCTCTTCGGCATCCTGCTACAATGACATTGTGGACAAGTTTCGAATCGCCAGTGAGTTTCAGCCGATGGGCGACCAGCCAGCGGCTATTGCTGCCTTGACCGCCGGCCTCATGCAGGGTACGAAAGAACAGACGCTTCTCGGGATAACCGGCAGCGGCAAGACATTCACAATGGCGAATATTATCCAGAACGTTCAGAAGCCGACGCTGATCCTCAGCCACAACAAGACGTTAGCTGCGCAGCTATATAGCGAGTTCAAAGGGTTTTTTCCGAATAATGCTGTCCATTACTTTGTCAGTTACTTCGACTACTACCAGCCGGAAGCGTACATTCCGCGTTCTGATACCTACATAGAAAAAGATTCGCAGATCAACGAAGAAATAGACCGCCTGCGCCATGCGGCTACCGATGCTTTGCTGAGCCGCCGCGACGTCATCATCGTAGCGAGTGTCAGCTGTATTTATGGTATCGGCTCGGTGGACGACTACGGTAGCCTGGCCGTGGAAGTGCATGTCAATGAGCGGCGGGTCCGCGATAAATTCTTGCGCCAGTTGACCGATATACAATACCAGCGTAACGATATAGATTTTCGGCGCAGCACCTTCCGTGTCCGCGGTGATGTGGTGGACGTGTTTCCGGCAGGTGAAGAGGTAGCCTACCGTATCGAATTTTTTGGCGACGAGGTAGAACGCATTACCCGTATTGATCCACTGACCGGCGAAATTCTGGCCGCATTGCAAACCGTGCGCATCTTCCCTAGCAGCCACTATGTCACCCCGCAGGAAAAGCTGCAGGGCGCCATCGGCAAGATAGAGCAAGAGCTGGACAGCCGTCTGGCGTTATTCAAACGCGAGGGTAAGCTACTGGAGGCACAGCGCATCGAGCAGCGCACACGCTTCGACCTGGAGATGCTGAAAGAAACTGGCTTTGTGAAGGGTATCGAAAACTACTCACGGTACCTGACGAACCGCGAGCCCGGCGAGCAGCCGGCCACACTGTTGGATTATTTTCCCGACGACTATCTGATGTTTATCGATGAATCGCACATGACCGTACCGCAAATCCGCGGCATGTACAATGGCGACCGCGCCCGCAAGGAAGTGCTGGTAGAACACGGTTTCCGCCTGCCCAGCGCGCTGGACAACCGGCCGCTGACATTTACCGAATTTGAGCGTCACGTCAACAAAGTAGTGTACGTGTCGGCTACCCCCGCGCAGTATGAGTTCTCCCGCTCCCCGGAGCCTGTCCGACAGGTCATTCGCCCCACCGGTTTGCTTGATCCGCTTATAGAAGTCCGCCCAATCGATGGCCAGATTGACGATCTGATAGGTGAAATCCGCGCCACTACCGCCAAGCACCAGCGAGTATTAGTAACTACGCTGACGAAGCGCATGTCCGAGGAGCTGACCGAGTACTTGCAGCAATTACAGATAAAAGTGGCTTACTTGCACAGCGATGTCGATACACTCGACCGTACCGACATCCTGCGCGATCTTCGCTTGGGCGTGTACGACGTGTTGGTGGGCATCAACCTGCTGCGCGAGGGGCTCGATTTACCTGAAGTATCGCTAGTAGCAATTTTGGATGCCGACAAAGAAGGTTTCCTGCGCAGCGAACAGGCGCTGGTACAGACTGTCGGCAGGGCGGCGCGCCACGTGGAAGGGCACGTCATCATGTACGCCGACCGCGTTACCGATTCCATGCGGCGCACTATCGACGAAACCACCAAACGCCGGGCGCTGCAAGAGGCGTACAACGCCGAACATGGTATTACCCCGAAGGGCATCAGTAAATCGGTAGAAAAGGGCCTGCGTGCCGACCTGCCCGAAGAGGCCAAAAAGGCCAAGCTTGACCTGAAGAAGATTCCAAAAGACGAGTACGCCATGCTCATCAAAGACCTGACGGCGCAGATGGATCTGGCGGCAGCCAACCTGGAGTTCGAGAAAGCCGCCGAACTCCGCGACATCATCGCCGACATCAAAAAGAAAATGTAGCGCTAGTACTATCGCACCTAATGTTGCTGGAAGGCTACTAACGGCGTAACGGCACATGTACCGTATTTGACCGCCTGCTGATCTGTACAGGTAACCGATATCAACTCAGCCGAAACGGGTACTTCGGTGCTTGCGTCATTATGCTCCCAATCCTTTGGCGCGCCGCCACAACCTACGTTAAGTACATACGAGCCGGTCTCACCATTTGGTAGCCCAGCGGTGAAGGTGGCTATGTTGCCATTTCCGCCACGTACTGGCCGCCATGAGGCCCATCCACGGTTGTCAGGATTACTTGGTTCTACCCACATACCAGTTACTGGTCCGCTTTTCGGGCATACGACCTGACCGGCAATAGCAGTACCGGTGTGTGACTCGGAGCTGCGACCGGGTTCCTGCTCTTCTTAACATCTGATACAATAAAAATAATGAGTACACTAACACGCGAGGATGTCTTGAAGTTGGCGCGGCTTGCCCGGCTGGATCTGACTGATGACGAAATAGAAAAGTACCGGGCAGAACTGAGCAGTATCTTGCAGTATGTTGAACAACTGCAATCCGTTGATATTACCGATCTGAAGCCCACCAACCAGGTAACGGGCCTTACGAATGTTATGCGCGACGATGAAATACATGATTATGGCTACGCGCCGGACGACCTGTTCGGCAATGTACCGGCTATGAAGGACCGTCAGATCAAAGTGAAGAGGATGATTGGATAGATATGGACGAATCGAATCACTGGCTACCCATTGCCGAGATTGCCCGGAAGGTACAGGCCGGCGAGCTGAAAGCGGTAGATTTAGTTGAGCAGGCGCTCAAAACCATTGAGGCCAAAAAAGAATACAGCGCCATTATTGCCACCACGGCTGAGCGTGCCCGCCAGCGCGCCGCCGATATTGATGCTACCGTTGCCAAGGGCGAACGGGTAGGCAAGCTGGCTGGCGTGCCGTTTATCGCCAAGGATAACTTCTTGGCATTCGGCGCCGAAACTACCGCTGCCAGCAATATGCTGCGCGGCTTCCATGCGCCGTACCAGTCTAGTGCCATTGAGCGACTGGAACATGAAGGCGCCGTGTGTGTCGCCAAGGCAAACCTGGATGCTTTTGCCCATGGTTCCAGCACCGAGAACAGCGATTTCTTTACTACTAAAAACCCGGTCGACGCCACGCGCGTGCCCGGTGGTTCATCGGGCGGCTCGGCCGCAGCTGTCATGTTGGATATGGCGCCGTTTGCGTTGGGTACCGACACCGGTGGTTCTATACGTCTGCCCGCCAGCTATTGTGGCGCCGTGGGCTACAAGCCTACCTATGGACTTGTCTCGCGCAGCGGTGTAGTAGCTATGGCCAGCAGCACCGATACTATCGGTCCGCTGACCCGCAGTGTCGAAGATACGGCGGCGGTACTGGATGCTATGGCTGGTCGCGACGAGCTGGACAGCACTACTATTGAGCGCGACCAGGCTGGTTACCGCGACCTGCCGACCGCACAGCTGCGTGGCAAGCGTATCGGTGTTATATCCGAGTACATGGGCGAGGGCCTCGAGCCTGGCGTACGCAGCGTTATCGAGGCCGCTATCGAGAAGCTCAAGCGTGCTGGTGCTGAAATAGAAACAGTCAGCCTGCCCAGCTTACCCGTGGCTCTGGCGGTGTATTACATCATCGTACCGGCAGAGCTCAGTAGTAACCTGGCCCGGCACGACGGCCAGCGTTATCCATTCAGCAACCCAGCGGCGAAAGATTTGGACGGCAGCTATTCGGGCGCCCGTGGCCACGGCTTTGGCGCCGAGGCAAAGCGCCGTATCATGATCGGTACGTATGTGCTCAGTAGTGGCTATTACGATGCCTACTATAAGCGCGCCCAGACAGTGCGTACTAAACTCATCAAAGAATTTGACGCCGCCTTCCAGGGTGTGGATTATCTGTTAGGGCCGACGGCGCCAAGCACGGCATTCAAGATAGGCGAGAACGCCGATAACCCCCTGCAGATGTATCTGGCAGACATTATGACCGTAGCCGTAAACCTGGCGGGCGTACCCGCCATCAGTATCCCTGCAGGCGCCAGCGAAGGTTTGCCAGTTGGCTTGCAGTTGATGGCGCCGCAGCGTGCCGACCGTGCGCTGCTGGGTATCGCCAAAGAAACTGAGGAGCTGCTGCATGTTTAATAGTACCCGTATCATTTTGGGCACCGGTCTGGTGCTCGTTGCTATGTTGCTGTTTGTTCTAATCTATAGCGTCCAGCGCCGCTTACGCGCGCCGAAGCTGGATACTGCCAAGTTTGAGCGCCGCTGGCAAGACCTGCAAAAGCTATGCGGTACCAAAGCTACCTGGCCGCTGGCGGTCATCAATGCCGACAAGCTGCTCGATGAGGCCCTCAAAAAATCCCGCATGAAGGGCAAGACCATGGGTGAGCGCCTGGTAGCCGCCCAACGCCGCCTCAGCGACAATGACGGTGTGTGGTTCGGCCACAAGCTGCGCAACCGTGTCGTACATGAAGAGATGGATAAGCTGAAGCAAGACGACATCCAAACCGCCCTGCGCGGTTTCCGCCAAGCACTGAAAGATTTGGGAGCGCTACGCCATGATTGATCCAAAAATCCGTGATGCCTATACCGTAACCATCGGCATAGAGTGCCATGTGCAGCTGAAGACCAAGACCAAACTGTTTGCGGCCGTTGACAACGATGCGCGCGATGCTGAACCCAATACGCTCGTCAGCCATATTTGTTTTGGTTTGCCGGGTGCCTTGCCGGTGCTGAACCGCGAAGCTGTACGCTTAGCCGCGCGCGCCGCTTTTGCGTTGGGCACCAAGCCTGCTTTGTTTAGCAAGTTCGACCGCAAGCACTATTTTTATCCTGACCTGCCCAAGGGTTACCAGATTTCCCAGTTCGACGAGCCTATCATCACCGGCGGCTCCATAGATGTACCTATGGTAGACGAAATCACCAAAGAGCGCCGTATCATGTGCATCGGTATCACCCGGGCACACATGGAAGAGGATGCGGGCAAGAGCACGCACCCCGCTGGCGCCGACTACAGCCTAGTAGACCTGAACCGCGCCGGTACGCCGCTACTGGAAATCGTGTCTGAACCAGATATGCATAGCGCGGCAGTGGCCAAAGCGTACGCTCGCGAATTGTTCCTGCGCATGAAATATGCCGATGTCAGCGACTGCGACTTGTACTTGGGTCAAATGCGTTTCGATGTAAACGTCAGCGTCAGCAAAGACCCGCGTCGCTTGGGTACTCGCACCGAGACCAAGAACCTCAATAGTTTCCGCAGTATCGAAAAAGCTATCGAGTACGAAGTAGACCGCCAGATCGAACTACTCGAAAAGGGCGAGGCTATCGTACAGGAAACCCGTGGCTGGGACGACGCCCAGCAGCGCACCTTTACCCAGCGCACCAAAGAAGAAGCCCACGATTACCGCTATATGCCCGACCCCGACCTGCCGCCAATAGTACTGAGCGAAGCATACGTACAGGAAATTGCCGATAGTATGCCTATTCTGCCCGACGCTGTCCGTGCCCGGCTGCAAAGCATCGCCATCGATGAAAAAGTAGTAGAAGATGTGCTGGACCGTGAACCTGCCGATGTTTTGAAGGTTCTGGAGGTACTAGACGCGCATGGCGCGGCTGCCGCGCGTCGTGTGGTCTTCTGGCTGCTGGAGACCGGCTGGGTGGATGTGCAGCGTGACGGCCTCTTGTCTGCCATGATTGACGCCCGCGAAGTTAGTACTTCTGCCGCCAAAGCTATCCGCGAGGCCATGGTAAGCAATGAAGAGATGCCGCGTGATATTGCCCAGAAGCTGGGCCTGCTGCAGGTATCCGATGAAGGCGAGATAGCCAAGATAGTAGAAAAAGTTCTAGCCGAAAACGCCAAAGCTGCCGAAGATGTAAAAAACGGCGAAATGAAAGCCATCGGCTTCCTGGTGGGCCAGGTCATGAAGGCTAGTCAAGGGAAGGCCAATCCCGGCCTCGCCCAGCAGCTTATCAAAAAACAGCTCGGGTTGTAGGGTTATGGCGCAAGCTATTCATACTGCCGTTATTCCTGCTGCAGGGTTCGGCACGCGCATGCTGCCCATCACCAAATCCCTCTCGAAAGAGATGCTCCCGCTGGTAGACAAGCCTATCCTTCAAGTGGTCATCGAGGAGTTGGTAGAAGCAGGTATCCGCAACATCATTATCGTGACCATGCCGCACAAAACTGACATTGCCGACTATTTTGGCCCCGTGCAGCCAGAGCTGGCGGCGCTGCTAGGCGGAGGCGACTCCGCCAAGCAGGCAATTTTGCGGCAGCTGGAAGATGTGCAACATCTGGCAGACTTTACGTTTATCGAACAGCAGGGCGTATACGGCACGGGCACGCCGGTGCTGTGTGCTGCGCCATATGTCGGCAATCAACCCTTTATCTACACCTTTGCCGACGATTTTTTCATAGCCAAAGAGAACAGCTATGTGCAAATGTTACAAGCGTACGAACGGCATGCTGCGCCGGTGATCGCCTGCCAGGTGCGCACCGCGCCGCAAGATTACCTGGCGTATGCGTACATGGACGGCGCGCAGGTGCACCCGGGCGAAGTGCGTGTGCGCGCCATGATAGAAAAGCCGGGCAAAGACCGCGCGCCAGGCGACCTTGCCTCCATAGGCGGCTTTATTGTAACGCCCGAGGTACTGCCGTACTTACAGCGGGCCAAGGCGGAGCTGCCGGCAGGCAGAGAATTGTTCTTCAACAGCGCGTTCGACCGCATGCTGGCCGACGGCAAGACGCTGATTGCCCGCGAGATCAAGGATGCCCAGTACTTCGATACCGGCAAAAAGCTGGAATATATGAAGACCAGCGTGGCGATGGCAGCCCGCCATCCCGAAATTGGTGCCGATTTTATGACCTTTTTGCGCGATTTTGTAAAAGAAAGGACAGAGCAATGAAGAAAGTCAGAAAAGCAGTCATAGCCGCAGCCGGTTTCGGTACGCGCTTTTTGCCACAAACCAAGGCCATGCCCAAAGAGATGCTCCCGTTGGTAGACAAGCCCATTATCCAACGCGTCGTGGAGGAGCTGGTAGAGGCCGGCATTGAAGATATCATTATCGTCAGCAACTACTCCAAGCGTCCTATCGAAGACCACTTTGATGTGCCCAGCGCCGAACTGACTGCCGCCCTCACCGCCAGCGGTAAGCTGGAGCAGCTAGACAAGCTGCGCAAAATATCCGACATGGCGAACTTCGTGTATGTACGCCAAAAACAGGCGCTCGGCAATGCCGCGCCGCTTATCTACGCCAAGCATCTTATCAACCATGAGCCGTTCATCTACGCTTGGGGCGACGATTTCATCGATGCCTCGCCCAGCCGCTTCACCCAGATGATTGATGCGTATAAACAAACCGGCGGTTCTATCGTGTCGTGTGTGCGTGCTGACAGTGACGAAGCCTACGACCGCTACGGCATCGTAGCGGGCGATCAAGCCGGGGATGGTATGATCAAGATGACTACCATCGTCGAAAAGCCGGGCAAGGCCAACGCGCCGTCAAATTTGGCCAGCGTCAGCGGCTACCTGTTTACTCACGATATCCTGGATTACGTTGATCAGATAGTTGCCGAATACGACGGTTCTGATGAGCTAAAGATCCAGGGCGCTATGCAGCGCATGATAGACGAGGGCCATCCATTCTTTGCGCTGGAGATTGCCAATGGCACCTACTACGATGCCGGTAACAAGCTGGAGTACCTGAAAACGGTGTTCGACTTCGCCCTCAAGAACCCAGACATATCCGATGAGCTTACAGCATATTTGCGTAAAAAGCTGAAGTAGTACTACACTATGACCATAAGCTGAAAGGTGGCCTATGCATAACGCCGAATCGATCCTGGTTATAATTCTCTCTACAACATTGAGCCTGTTCCTTATAGTAGGCGTGGTGGTGCTGGTGCTGATTGCAAAGCTACTGCAAGCCGTACGCCGTATCGTTGAAAAAGCCGAACAGGTGGTAGAAACTGCCGGCGAGGCCGCCGAGATGCTGCACAACGCTAGCGGTCCGCTAGCGTTCTTCAAGGTCATCGGCAACATCGTGCGTGCGGTAGATAAAATGCATAAGTCGTAAGGAAAGGGGAAATAGGGATCATGGGTAAATCACTAAAGAAGTTCGCGTTGTTTGCAGGCATTGCTGCCGCGGTTGGCTACTTGGCTGGTATTTTGACAGCTCCGCAGTCCGGTAAAGAAACGCGTGAAGACATAAAGGATGCCGCCCAAAAGGGTATAAGCCAGGCCGAGAAGCAACTGAAGAAGACGCTGGCCGAGCTGAGCGACCTTATCGAAGACTTGAAGAAACAAGGCGAGAAGTTGGGCGATCGCGCCGCCAAAGAAATGAATGAATTGGTAGAAAAGGCCAAAGTGGCGCGCGACAAAGCCCGCGAGGTGCTAAGCGCTATCCACGAAGGCGATGCGGATGACGAAGACCTGAAAGATGCTGTCAATCAGGCCAATGAGGCGCTAGACCACCTCAAGGCTTATCTCAGGAAGTAGGTATATCCTGCGCCAGGAAAACAGCCGGACCACCCCGGCTGTTTTTCATATTTTCACGCATTTTCACGGTAGGCTGACTGATCTAGGCACTCCTCCGCTGTGTCGCCAGGCACAGCGGAACACTGTAGCTAAAATCTTTTTGTCATGTGAAAAGTACACGGCCTGGTTCTTGGCCAGATAAGAGCAATATGTGTTGTAAAACTCAGTACCACGGCGTAGCCAAAATCCGCTATACTTTTATGTATAGCCAAAGGAGGGTAACAGCTTGGCACCTGCTCAAGGTACGCCCGCGTCTGCCGACGCGCAGCCAGATTTGCAGCCAAGTGACTACGTGCACTTGCACAATCACACGCAGTTCAGCCTGCTGGATGGTTTGACGCGTATTCCCGACCTAGTGGACTACGTAAAAGAAACCGGCATGCAGGCCGTAGGCATGACCGACCACGGTACCTTGTCGGGCGTTATTGAATTTTATAAAGAAGCTACGGGTAAGGGAGTGAAGCCCATTATAGGCATTGAGACCTACGTGGCTATGCGGAAGCACACTGACAAAGACCCCCAGAAAGACAAGCAGCGCTTCCATCTTATCGTGATGGCTATGAACGAAACAGGCTATAAGAACCTGATGAAGCTCAGCACCATTGCCAACTTGGACGGCTATTACTACTACCCCCGTATCGACCACGACCTACTAGAGAAATATAACGAGGGGTTGATTATCTCCAGCGCTTGTTTGGGTGGTGAGATTGGCGATGCGCTGAAGCAGGACCAGTACGAGCGCGCCAAAGAAATCGCTACGTGGTATAAGGGCGTGTTTGGCGATAGATACTATCTGGAGATCCAGGATCATGGACACCCTGAAAATCCGCTCTATAATGCCGAACAGGAACACGTGAACGAGCAAGTCCTGAAATTGGGCAAAGAGTTAGGCATAAAGGTAGTGTTGACCTGCGATGCGCATTATCTGAAGCACGCCGACCAGGACGCGCACGAGATTCTGCTGTGCGTGGGTACCGGCTCGTTCCTGAGTGATGAAAAGCGCATGTCGCTGAAGAATTATCCGCTGCACGTGGAGGATCCGAAGGAGATTATCAAGCGCTGGGGCAAGGATCATCCCGAGGTTATTCGTAACACCAAGGCGGTTGCCGACCGCTGTAGCCTGGATATTGAGCTGGGCCGTATCCTTATCCCAAAGTTCCCCGTGCCGGCGGGCGAGGACGAAAAAAGCTATCTGGATAAGCTGGTCTTTAGTGGTCTGGCCTGGCGGTATGGCGGCAAGACCGAAGAAGAGGCAGCGAAGCTATCCATTGAAGAAGCCAAGCAAGTTATCCCGCAGGCGGCGCTAGACCGCGTGACGTACGAGCTGAGCGTGGTAGACCAAATGGGCTTCAACGGCTACTTCTTGATCGTGTCAGATTTTATTAACTGGGGTAAAAATCAAGGCATTATTTTTGGGCCTGGCCGGGGCAGTGCTGCCGGCTCTATTATCGCCTATGCCATAAAGATTACCGACCTCGACCCCTTGAAGTACGATTTGCTGTTCGAGCGCTTCCTGAACCCCGACCGTATCAGCATGCCCGACGTGGATGTGGACATCCAGGATTCGCGCCGCGATGAAGTCATCCGCTATTGTGCCGAAAAATACGGGCACGAGCGGGTTGCGAACATCGTTACCTTCGGCCGGATGTTTGCGCGGAACGCCGTGCGCGACGTGGCCCGCGTGCTGCAGGTGCCGTATGCCGATGCCGACCGCCTGGCCAAGATGATTCCCCAGCCGGTGCAGGGCCGTCATATTCCTCTGAAAGTTTCCATTAAGGAAGACCCTGATCTGAAGCGTGAATACGAAACCAACGAAGTATCCAAAAAGATTATCGACCAGGCGTTGGTACTGGAAGGCACCGTGCGCAGCCACGGCGTACATGCTTGCGGCGTGGTAATCGCACCGGACGACATCGTTAAGTTCATGCCGCTGGAAATGGCGCAAAAGGGCGTGGTAACAGTGCAGTTCCCCATGGGCCAGGTAGAGGAGCTGGGGCTGCTGAAAATGGACTTTTTGGGTCTGTCCAACCTAACTATCATTAACAACGCCTTGCGTATTATCCGCAAGGTCTATAAGGATACTATTGATTTGTCCACGCTGCCGCTGGACGACCCAAAGGCGTATACCTTGCTGGGAAACGGCGACACTACCGGCGTATTCCAGCTGGAATCCGCCGGCATGAAACGGTACCTGAAAGAGCTGAAGCCCTCGGTATTCGAGGATATCATCGCCATGGTCGCCTTGTACCGGCCGGGCCCTATGCAGTTTATCGACAGCTTCATTAAGCGCAAGCACGGCTATGAACCCATTACCTATCTGCACCAGTCCATGGAGCCGGCACTCGGGAACACTTACGGCATTTTAGTGTATCAGGAGCAGTTCATGCAGATCAGCAAGGATGTCAGCGGCTTTACCGGCGGCCAGGCTGATACCTTGCGCAAAGCCGTAGGTAAAAAGAAAATTGACCTGATGCAGAAGATGAAGCCTGCGTTCATCGAGGGCGGCGTAAAGCACAGCGGCGTGGCGCCGGAGCTGATGGAAAAGTTTTGGGATCAGCTGGAAGAGTTTGCCAACTACTGCTTCAACAAGTCGCATGCTGCCTGCTACGCTCTAATCGCCTATTGGACTGCCTACCTGAAGGCGCACTATCCGGCCGCATTTATGGCGGCGCTGATGACCAGCGACTACGACGACACCGACCGTCTGGCCATCGATATCACCGAATGTAAGCGCATGGGCATCGAGGTGCTGGCGCCGGACGTCAACGAATCGTACCTGGAGTTCGCGGTCGTGCCAGACAAGAAGCCGAAGGTCCGTTTCGGTATGGCGGCTATCAAAAACGTCGGTACTGGTGCGGTGGAAGAAATGCTGCGTGCCCGCAAGGAAGGCGGAGCGTTTACGAACCTGACAGACTTCTGCGAACGCGTGGACGTACATATCGTGAACCGGAAAGCGCTGGAAAGCCTGATCAAGGCGGGTGCGTTCGACCGCTTCGGCGATCGCTCAACACTGCTGCACAACCTTGATACCATCACCGCCTACGCCGCCAAGCTAGCCAAACAGGCACAAAGCGGCCAGACCGACTTGTTCGGCACGTTGGACGATTCGTCTATTGCCAAGCCGGAGCTAACCCTGCAGGCGCCCGCAGTCATTTTTAATACCCATGACCAGTTGCTGTGGGAACGCGAGCTCTTGGGGCTGTACCTGAGCCAGCATCCGCTGGAAGCTTTCGCGACATTGTTGAGCGAGCAAACGATTGCCCTGAACAGTCTTGAGCCCAATCATGACGGTCGGGCAGTGGTCGTGGGCGGGTTGGTCACCGACATCCGCGAGATCACAACCAAAACCGGCTCCAAGATGGCATTCGTAAAGATAGAAGACATGGGTGGCGAACTAGAACTGATATTGTTCCCGAGCGCCTTGCAGCAAACGACCGGTTTGTGGCAGCGTGACCGCGTGGTAATCGTGCGCGGCAAGGTAAGCGGTAAGGACCGCGAGGGCAATATTGGCAGCGAGGTCAAGATTCTGGCCGATGAAGCCCGCGAGGTCACCCATGAACAGGCTACCGCATACCAGTCTACCGGCCGTAAGGTGAACACGCCCAAGGCTAACCCTAAAGCCGTGGCCCAGCAAGCGGCTGCGGTGGCTACCGCCCAGGTAAGCGCGCGGCTGTATATCCGTTTGCTAAGCAGCGCTGACCAGAAATTGCTATTGTCATTAAAGCAGACCATTGATGAATGCCGTGGCGACACCGAAGTAGTCTTGGTATTGGGCCCCGAAAATGCCAAGCAAATAGTGCGCCTGCCCATGCGGATGCGCGCCGATCAAGCATCACTCAAAACTCTGCAAGCGCTGGTAGGTGACCAGAACGTCGTCTTGCGTTAGAGCCGGATGACCTACCTTTTAGTGGCTTATATTGTCCTATTACCGGATGATGCCAGCCGTACGGCTGAGAATGATACTGGCGACTATGAGCGATACGCCTATGACGTCGAGGAACGGATGTTTTACTACGAAGCGCTCACCACGGGCTAGCACTTTTCGCCAGGCAAAGCTATGCCGTGGTACCACCACGGCAAAACCAGCAAGCCCCAGCAAGCATACCAGCATGACGCCCCATGCGGACGTACCGCTTGCGATTTGAATACGGGCGATGTGCTGTGATTGTTCCAGGGTCGGAGGAGTACTGGTGGAATTATCTGTCGCCATGCCAAGTGTCGATGTGCTGGTGGCAGGAGATGCGTAGAGTGCAACTATCAGAGTTTGCGGACCGTTGTGCTGGTAGTCGGGGATGTTGGCGATACCGAAACCGACGTCATGGTAGCTATTTCCAAGCAGGTTCGCCCGATGCTCAGGGCTGTTCATCCAGCCGGTTATTACCGAGGATGCCGTAGAGAAGCCGTAGGCCAGGTTTTCGCCGGCCGTTCGGTAGTCGTAGCCGCTGGCAGTGATAAACGACCATGGAGTCTTGCCGTCAGGCGTAAGGTGTGACCAGTAATTGCGGGCCGCCATATCGTCTGCCTTCGCTTGGGCCGCTTTGTCAAGTTCGGCGTTCAGGCTCAGCGCAGATTCGTTGTGGCCGGTACGCTGGCTGTTGGTATCGGCCAGCAGGCTGCTGACGCTCATGTCGGTGGCGTAGCCTAGCACGTTTTTGTGCAGGCCACTGAGCCAAGTGTTGGCCGCAAACCCCGCGCTGATTATGACAATGACAGGCAGATACGGCCAATACGTCTTTAGGTAATGGTTGCTACGATGATGGTGATGGCCGACACGCTGCTGGTCGGCTTTAGTGGTTCGTCGGGGCTTAGTTTTTGTCAGCGTCATGGTGTATGTTGCTTATGTATATACTAGTTCAAGTCTACCATGTGCGCGGTCACGCCTACAAATGCACCCCTTAGGCGATGAAGGCTAGATGATACAACGCCATGGCGGCCGCCACTGCTACGTTGAACGATTCTTTTCGTCCGACCATAGGGATTTCAAGTACGCGGTCGCATTCGGCTAATACTTCAGGCTCTATCCCCTCGACTTCACGGCCTACTATCAGGGCGATAAGAGTATCGGCGTGAAAGTTGGGAAGTTTCACGGAGCGCTTGGCTTGCTCCAGTGCGACCACCTTATAACCGTCAGCTTTTAGGATGGCCATCAATGGTAGTATGTCATCGCTTCGGCTCCACGGTATGGTGTGCTCGGCGCCCAGCGCGGTTTTGTGGATCTGCCGGTCGATCTTCTGTGCTAAATGCGGCAGCCGCTCATCACCTGCCTGTAAGGGGTATGGTGTGTAGCCGGTAAGATGTACGTGCTCCACGCCCAGGCCGTCGGCGGTACGTAATAACGAGCCTACATTATGGCAGCTGCGCAGGTTGTGGGCTATGAGGATAATCTTCTGCATCTCTCTATACTTCGGCATTTCATGCAGCCCGTCAAGCCCTACCCACGGTCGTGCTTATGCTCTATACTACGTAGTATTATGCAACAAGAAGATCAGGCAGCTCAGACAGCGCGTGCCGAACAAGAGCGCGCGACGCAGCAGCGTGCTCGGATTCTCGGCATGAACTATGTGGACACCTCCGCACTCCCCAATAAGCAGCTGTTTCAATACTTGTTAAGTGCGCAGGACTTGTATCGGTTGCGTATGGTGCCATTGAATGCAAATCAAAGCAATATCTTGTTTGGCATTTTGACTACTACACCGCAGCCCGCCATGGCTGAAGTGAAGAAACGCTTTCTAGATCAACTCGTGACGTTCGCTATCATTTCTGATGCCGGTTACAACGAATATATGCGGCTGTATGATCCGCCAAAGAAGGTGGTATACCAGGACATTACGCTGAATACGGCGGGGACGGATGAGCTTATCCGTAATGTGTCGGCTACGCTGGAGCAGATTCGTGCCGACGACATGCTGGCCTACCTGGTGTCGCAGGCGTACCGTCTGAACGCTTCAGACATACATATAGAAACGCAGGCGGATGATGTGCGTATCCGTATCCGCATAGACGGCGTACTCCACGCTATCGCACGAATGTCGCAGGAAAAGTACCATATTCTTATTTCCGCAATTGCCAGTGCAGGCAACGTGTCTACCGCTTCCGACAACGCACAGCAGGGCCATATAGCCCAGAACGTAAAAATGGCCGACGGCAAAACGGTCGACGTAAATGTGCGTCTTGAGACGGTTCCCACCGTAAATGGTATGGATGTCGTCATGCGTTTGTTCAATATGCGTCCTGAAATGTATCAGTTGGACCGGCTGGGGCTTTCGCCGTCTGAACGTGCAGTCGTGGACGACATTATTGCAAAGCCGAACGGCCTGGTGATGATTGTGGGGCCGACCGGTTCAGGTAAAACGACCACGTTGTATTCCATCCTCAATTCGCTCAACACCGAAGAGCGCAAGATCATAACCATTGAAGACCCGGTAGAGTATCAGTTCACCGGCATCACTCAAATTCCGGCGCGCGGCGCCGACAACAACACCGGTACTGCCAACTTTGCCGACAAATTACGCGCGGTCCTACGTCTTGACCCTGATGTCGTGATGGTGGGCGAGGTGCGCGATGAAGACACGGCACGGACTGCACTACAGGCCGCCTTGACGGGGCACACGGTACTGACCACCTTCCACGCCGACAGCGCCGCTTCGGCACTTACGCGCCTGGGTGATGTTATTGGCCAGAATCCATTGTTCGTTTCCGCTATCCGTCTGGTTATGGCACAGCGCTTGGTGCGCCGTCTGGACGACAAGACCAAGCAGCCATATCAACCTGATGAAGCGACGATACAGCGTCTGCGTGCTATCGTCGACACCCTTCCGGCTACTGTCCAAAAACCGAATCTGGAGGGCTTGCAACTCTATCACGCTGGCAGTTCACCCGAAAACCCATACGGCTTTGAGGGGCAACTGGCAATCCGTGAACAGTTCCTCATGACCGAGGATATCCGGCATTTGCTGGAGCAACGTCATGGCGAGGTGCTGTCGGCGCAGGATATTGAAGCTGCTGCGATCCGCGATGGTATGATCACCATGCACCAGGATGGGTTTCTGAAGGCAATTGCCGGTCTTACGACACTCGAAGAAGTCTACCGCGTCCTCGGGTAACGACGCGTCGCTCTATCCTTATTGACTATGTCTCCCCTGTGCCGCCAGGCGTAGCCCTTATGCCTTTGTCGTTCTGCTGTTGTTTCTTGTCCCACTAGCTTTTATAGAGGGAAAAGCAAAATTAGGTAAGAAAAGGGCGGCAGGCCGGCGGGTGCTAGGCTGTCGGCCGTTGGGGGAGTAGGACGAACGAGAAATACTGGGCGACCCGCCGCACCTAAGAGTACGATATATCTTAAAAATGCTTGCTTCTCTGGGCCAAATGATGTAATGTATATCAGATATGCAAAGTGTTACTCAATCAATCGCAAATACGTTCAAGAAGTCGGCAGTCGCTGATGTGCGCACTGGCGACACCGTTCGTGTCCACCAGCGTGTCCGTGAAGGCAATAAAGAGCGTGTGCAGGTTTTTCAGGGTCTGGTGATCCATACTGGCCGTAAAGATAGCCATACCAGCACTATTACCGTGCGCCGCATTGCAAGTGGAGTGGGTGTAGAAAAGAGCTTTTTGCTCCACAGCCCTCTTGTACTGAAGGTAGAGGTTACCAAGCGCAGTAAAGTACGCCGCAACTATCTGAGCTTCATGCGCAACCGCACCGGTAAGGCAGCCCGCATGACCGGTATCGATTTCGACCGCAACGCAGTAAATGCTGTCCATGACGTAGCTGCTGAGGCCGAAGAAGAAAAGTTGAAGGCTGAAGCCGCCAAAGAAGCAGAAGCCGAAATCGCCAAAAAAGCTGCCGAAGATGCAGAGCTTGAGGCAAAAGCTGCCGCCGTACAGGCTCGCCACGAAGAAGCTACCAAGTAGTTCTGTGTATATTTGAACACGAGCGGCCATAGGCTACAATAAGCCTATGGTCGTTTTAGGTATAGACGAAGTAGGACGGGGTTGCTGGGCGGGACCATTGGTGGCCGGCGCGGTGGTCTTGAAGCGGGCCATACCGGGGGTGAAGGATTCCAAGCAATTGACGCGCAAAGCCCGCGAGGCACTGGACGTAGTGATCCGCCGCCGGGCGGTCGCCTACGGCCTGGGATGGGTGGCGCCGCAGGAGCTGGACGAGGTGGGGCTGACGGCGGCCGTGAGCCTGGCTTATCAGCGTGCGCTTACCGATATTACGGCTGTGTATGACGAGATTATCATAGATGGCAACTATAACTTTCTGGCAGATATGCAGAACGCGCGAGCTGTTATAAAAGCCGATACGACAGTGCCTGCAGTCAGCGCGGCCAGCATTATCGCCAAAGTGGCGCGCGATACATATATGCGCGAACAGGCGGCACGGTTTCCGGTGTATGGTTTTGAAAATCATGTGGGATATGGCACACTGGCACACCGTTTGGCGCTTGCTGAGCATGGGCCGTGCTCACTGCATAGGCGCAGCTTTCAGCCGCTAAGGTTGCTAACGGATGCGGTGAATGACGGCAACTGACACCGGGCGCCACGCTGAGGACGTGGCTGCAGAGTATTTAGCTCAACATGGCTTTACGATAGTAGCGCGCAACTTCCGTACGCCACAGTGCGAGGTAGACATTATCACCAAAAAGGGCCCGTGCTTGTATTTTGTTGAGGTCAAATACCGCGCCAGTACCCGCCAGGGCGGCGGGCTGGAATATATTACCGCCGCAAAGCAGCGTCAAATGTGCTATGCAGCTAATACTTGGCTGGCCGCTCATGATTGGCCCGGCGAAGTAACGTTGGCCGGGCTTGAGGTAAGCGGCGCGGATTTTGCGGTGACGGCTTTTGTTGACGCTATTGATGCGTGAAGAATGCCTGTATGCTTGCGAGGTCTCGCTGAAGCCAGCGGACGCGGGTTTGTATTTCCGATAGGGCCACCTGAATATTGCGTTTTAGGGTGATGTCGGATTGCATGGGCGCGAAGAATGCTTCGTATTTGTCGGCCCACGCTTTCGTGTTGCAGGCGGACGCGGTGTAGCGGGGAAAATCGTCGTATGATTTGTCGCCGCTGTAGGTTTCCATCACCCAGCTCCAGTGTGCCACCATCCAATCCCAGGCGATGGCACGGGTGTGCCGGTTGCGGATAAGGTAAAACAACCAGTAGTCGGCATCTTGTGGCTTTACTAGCTTGGGGTCGGTGAGGCGGTCAAGCAGTAATACGGCATCGTCTGTGCGTTCGGTAACGGTCAGGGCGGCGCAGATGTCTGACCGGAGGTCTGCGTTGCTGGTGCTATCGTGCAACTTCAGCAGCTCGGCTGTGACGGATTGCACGCTATGCCGTACGGCGGCACCCATGACAATACTGCGCAGTTCCGGGTTTAGGCTGCTGGCGTCTTGCTGGTAGGCCGCAAAACGCCGCAGCGCTTCGGCCAGGATGGCTTTGTCCTCGGCGTATACACCCAGGGCGATTATGGTGGCGCGCAGCTTTTGGTCGGAGGAGGATTCGCTTTCGCGCTCTTTCCAGCCCAGACGGGCGTACTGCTTTTGGATCAGCGAGCCTACGAATTGTTTGATAGTGGCTTCTAATGATTCGTCCAGGTCAATAAAACGCCGTGCCTCGCTGACAACCAGCGAGATGATGCCCCATACCGATTCATTGTCCTCATCTGCGTACGCACCCAAGAGCTCCAATACCTCGCCGAAGGGCTGGTAGCCGGCTTTTGCCAGCATGGCAGCGCCGTTTAACAGCATCAGGCGGTCGCTAACGCTGAGCTTGCCGCCCCGCACTAGACTGGCTACATGGGCGCGGTGTTCGGGGATTTCGTAGCGTACCAGGTAGTGGCCGGCTGAGCCTTGATTCAGTATCACGAAATCTTCCGATGCGAGCTTGCGGTGAAGTTCACCGCCGTCCAGACGGTCGGGCAGGTCGCTCCGCTCCGCAAACAATGGTACGGGCCACAGCCGTTGGTCGGTGCCTTCGCCTCTTTCAGTGAAGTGCTTTTGAGTAATTATGACGTCACGACCGGTTTGGGTGACGGTAACGACCGGGAAGTTGGACTGCTCAATCCAGGGGTTCATGAAGGCGCCTACGTCGGTGTTGCTGGATTGCTGCAAGGCATCCCATAGGTCGTTGCCAGCCGTGTTGCCATAGGCGTGCTTTTTGAAGTAGGCAGCCAGGCCTTTTTGAAATGCAGGCTCGCCGATGTGTGTTTTCAGCATGTTTATCAGGCGGCCGCCTTTGGCATATACGATAGATGGGTCAAATAGGGTATTTATTTCGTCCGGATGACGTACCTCTGTTTTGATGGCCTGGATGCCTTTTTGAGCGTCACGGCGCAGGGCGGCAATGCCTTCGTTCGCGACAAACTCGTCCCACATATTCCATTCAGGGAACAGTGTAGCCGGCGCCTCGTATTCCATGACGTTGGCAAAGCTTTCGTTCAGCCACAGGTCGTTCCACCAGCGCATGGTGACCAGGTTGCCGAACCACTGGTGCGACACCTCGTGTGCTACCACTGAGGCGATAGTTTCCTTGGTGGATTGCGCGGCTTCGTTGGGATAGGCCAGCAACACACGCTCCCGGTATACGATGAGTCCCCAGTTTTCCATGGCGCCGCTGCTGAAGTCGGGCAGGGCCAGGTGGTCGGACTTCGGCAGGGGATATGGCACGCCGAAGTAGCTTTCAAAAAACTCAATCGAGCGTTTAGCTGCGTCCAGCGCGAAATCGAATGCTTCAGCCGGCTGGGCAATGGTACCCCACACCGACACGTCGGTACCGCGCACCGTTTTGGCGCTGCGACTGTGCATCTTGCCAATGGCCATGGCCAGCAGATAGGTAGACATGCGCGGTGTCTGCTGAAAGGTCACGCTGCGTAGCGCCTTGGCGGGCGATGGCCACAGCTCACCGCTGTATGCTGCTTCACTGGCGATAGGCGTATTCGACAATACGACGTCATCCTCGGGTGCGATCACCATAAGCGTAAAAACTGCTTTGGCTTCGGGCTCATCAATGCAGGGGAACATCTGCCGAGCGTAATGGCTCTCGAACTGGGTGGTCAGCAGGATGTGTTCTTTGCCGTCTACGTTGAAATAGCTTGGGTATAAACCGGTCAGATTGCGCAGGATCTTGCCATGGAATTCCATCTGAACTTCATATTCGCCGCTGTATACCATCATATCGGTATGGAGACGCACCTCATCCAATGACTTCTGATTATTGATGCGTTTTACCGGCACATCGTGTACGCCCTTTTTGTCAAAATGCGTAATGCGTGCAGTATCTACGGTCAGCCCATGCTGATGAAAAGTGATCCGCTGGCTGGGCCGGCCGGTTTTTTTGAGACGTACGGTAACGGTGCCCCGGAACGTAAGCGCTTCGGCATTGGGTGCGATAGTCAGTACATACGAGGATGGTTTTAGCTCGGTATAGAGGCGGCGGACGGCTGCAGGCATAGTAAGGCTCCTTTACATACGGGGCTTCAGGCAATCTGGTCGCAAAGCACCCTCAATCTATATTCCTAGTCTAGCATGAAGCGCCATCGGTTGACAGATACGCCACCGGCCAGTATACTACTGAGTGTTGTCCGGCCGCATGAGTCGGACTTTTTCATGTCCGCGATTCCACACATACGGTACAATAAAAGAGAATGGAGACAAACAGATGGAATTAGATTTTAAGCAACTAGCCGTGGCTATCAAGGCCCTGGCGACAGAGAAGAACTTGCCCGAGGGTACGGTTCAGGAAATCGTTGAGCAGGCCTTAGCTGCGGCCTACCGCCGTGACTATGGCGACCGTGAACAAGAGGTTCGGGTAAGCATGAACCTGAACACCGGTGACGTCGATGCATACGTTACCAAAGAAATCGTAGAGACCGTAGAGAACCCTGCTTTTGAGATTTCCTTGAAAGAAGCTCAGGTCATGCGTAAGGATGCTGCCGTCGGGGAGACCGTAGAAATCCATGAGGACGTACAGAGCTTTGGTCGCGTTGCCGCCCAGACTGCGAAGCAGGTCATTCTGCAACGGCTGCGTGAGGCTGAACGCGAGATCGTCATGGATGAGTTCCAGGATAAGATCGGCACTGTCATTAATGCGCTTGTATCGCGTGTGGAAGGCAACATCGTACGCATCGACCTCGGTCGTGCGCAGGGTATTATGCCTCGCAGCGAACAAATCCAGGGTGAGCATTACTATCCTGGCCAGCGCCTAAAAGTGTATCTGAAAGATGTTGAGCGCGGTCCACGCGGTCCGCAATTGGTCGTGTCTCGCGGCAATGTGCAGTTTATCGAATGGCTTTTCCGCGCTGAGGTGCCGGAAATGGAAAGTGGCGCCGTAGAAATCAAGGGTATTGCTCGTGAAGCCGGCGTGCGCAGCAAAATTGCGGTGTACAGCAATGTGCAGGGCGTCGATGCGGTCGGTACATTCGTTGGCGGACATGGCACCCGCGTCAATGCTGTGATGAGTGAAGTCGGCGAACAGGAAAAGATCGATATCGTCATCTGGAGTGCCGACACCGTTACCTACATCAAGAATGCACTGAGTCCCACCAAGGTGACTGATGTCATTATCGACAGCGCCCAGACGAAAGCCCGTGTCATCGTACCGGAAGATCAACTGAGCATCGCCATCGGCCGCAACGGCCAGAATGTCCGTTTGGCCAGCAAGCTGACCGGTTATGAGCTGGACATCGAGGCCGATAAGGCGTCTGTCAAACCGGAAGCACCCACAGCAACGCCTACCGCGGCCGTTCATGCGCCGAAACTGAAGAAGAAGAGCGAGCTGGAAGACAGCTTACTGAAGACTATCGAAGAGCATGGTGAATAGCAAATGAGACACCCCGAAGGGGTTTCTCATCGCTCCCTCTCGGCAGAGCCGAGTTCGCCACAGCGAACCGGTCGCTGCTCTTCCGAAAACAGCCCCTCACGGGGCTGCTTTACTTTTGGCAGTCTTGACGGGGGAGTGCTAAAGGTTATACAATAACACTGAAAAATGCTCGTGAGCTAAGAAACGGGAAGCCGACATGACAGACCGCCAGCGCCAAATCTTGAATGCTATCGTAGAACAATACGCAGAAGTTGCCAGCCCGGTTGGTAGCAATCTACTGGCAAAAGCGTTCCACGTATCATCTGCCACCATCCGGGCTGAGATGGCAGAGCTGGAGCGCCTGGGGTACATTTCGCAGCCGCATACCAGTGCCGGCCGCATCCCTACCGATAAGGGCTACCGGCTGTATGTAAACAATTTGACCGAAGCTGGCAATTTAGAAACTCCAAGTTCACTGACTGAACGCAGGGCCGAACGGATGCTGGCCGCACGCGTAACACCCGGTATAGTACCCGAGCGCGTCATCCGCAGCGCCGTTGATACGCTCGTAGAACTGACGCACAATCTTGGCCTTGCTACCATTGGCAACCAACTATACATGAGCGGTCTTTCTAACCTATTCGGCCAGCCGGAGTTTATTAACAGTATGCAGGTGCGGCAAGTGGCCCAGCTGCTGGATAACTTGGAGCCATGGCTCCGCGAGGCAGCACCCAACGAACCGCTCAGCGTGTACATCGGCCAGGAGAATCCCATAGGACGCAGCGCAGGCTGCAGCCTGATTGTCAGTCGTTTCCGCGGTCCGTTCAGCGACCGCAGCTATATAGGAGTCCTTGGCCCTACCCGACAGAGCTATCGTGACGTTATGGCATTAGTGCGCCGCGCCGGAGAAGAATTAGAAGAGGTATTATATGACTAAGAAACAAACTACGCCCCCAGCCGACATGCCGTCCGAGGATGTGGCATTATACGAGCAGGTTGCTGCACTGACCGACGCCTTGCAACGCGAACGCGCCGACGCGATGAACCTGCGCAGACGCCACGAAGAGCAGATCGCCGGTCTGCGTACGAGTACAAAAGCTAGCGTCGTAAGGCAATTGCTTCCTGTCATTGATAACTTCGAGCGTGCATTGAAGCATGTGCCGGCCGACCTGCAAGGTAACGACTACATAAAGGGTGTGCAAGGTGTCGTAAAGCAGTTCGAGAAGGTGCTGACCGATATGGGCGTGGAGCGTATCGCCACTATAGGCACCGATTTTGACCCGAGGTACCATGAAGCGGTAAGCATGGAAGAGGGCGACGGTGTACGCGAGCTGGTCAGCGAGGAGTTGCAGTCTGGCTATCGCATCGGCGACGACGTCATACGCCATGCTATGGTCCGCGTGCGCGCTGCGTGAGTGGGCATCGCCTAGATTAATACTCTTGAGGGCTGGGTCAAGGGTGCTGTCTTGCCCGCCGCTAGGCCGCCTATTCGCCTCGTAGGTGGCCAATCGGCAAACAATCTAGCACTCTTGACCCAGGAGTGCTAAATGATTATCATAGAATAAGTGGCACAAAAGTATAGTGCCATGGCCCCACGCCCCGCAGATTGTCGGTAGCGTCCCACTACGCCAGCTGGGTATTTTGGCCACAAAATATAGACGAGGAGATATGCGTATGCCAAATCCTGAAGACTTCCAAGAGTTTTTGAACCATTTAACGACGAATGCATTACAAAGCCTCAAGCACGCCGATGCGATTGCGCGTAGTTTTGGTAGCGCCTACATTGGCACGGAGCATCTCTTGCTTGGCGTGCTTGCGCAGGAATCAAGCATGGGTGCCAAGATGCTGGAGAACGCCGGTGTTACGCTTGAGCGTGCTCGTGTCGCACTGAACCTGACGCCAAAAACCCTAGTTATCAATATGGGAGCCAAAGGACTATCGGAAACGGCCAAGCTGACACTGAAGATGGCCTACGATATTGCGCAAGACTATGGCCAGGAGTTTTGTGGTACGGAGCACATTCTCTATAGCATCCTGGGCCAGAAGAATGCCCGCGCTACCAAGCTACTCCGCCAGCTGGATACGGATATCGATTCCCTCACGAACGAGCTGGAGCAATTCCTCAATCGCCAGCAGTATGAAGAGCAGGGCGATGCGGACACGACTACGCCGCGAACGAACAAGAAAGGCAAAAAGACGGCGCTTGATTTCTTTGGTACGGATATGACTGCCCAGGCCCGCGTCGGCAAGCTCGACCCCGTAGTCGGCCGAGAAAATCAAATTCAGCGTGTTATTACTATCCTCAACCGTCGCACCAAGAATAATCCGGTGCTCATCGGCGAGCCGGGGGTTGGCAAGACTGCCATCGCGGAGGGGCTTGCACAGCGGATCATAGCCGAAGACGTGCCAGACAGCTTATTGGACAAGCGCATCGTTATGCTGGACTTAGCCGGTATGATAGCTGGTACGAAGTATCGAGGTGAGTTTGAAGAGCGTTTGAAAAAGGTGTTAGCCGAACTGGAAAAAGACACGAACACCATCATATTTATAGATGAATTGCATGTCATCGTTGGCGCGGGTGCCGCCGAGGGCGCCATGGACGCAGGTAACATCCTAAAGCCGGCCTTGGCGCGCGGTAAAATACAGGTTATTGGCGCCACCACCACGACGGAGTACACGAAACATATAGAAAAAGATGCAGCCTTGGAACGTCGGTTCCAGCCAGTGCAGGTGCCTGAGACTACGGTGCCAGAAACTGTTGCTATCCTGAAGGGCCTACGAAAGCGCTACGAGCAATTCCATGGAGTAACGATCAGCGACGAGGTGATTGAAGATGCGGCCACGCTCGCCAAACGGTATATCAACGATAGGTTCATGCCTGATAAAGCCATAGATCTGCTTGATGAGGCGGCAGCGCATTTACGAGTCGACAAAGGTCGCACATCCCCCGAGGTACGTGCGCTGCAGAAAGAGCTGAAGCTGGTACAGACGCGCATCGAAGAGGCTGCGGATAACGAAGATTACGAGACGGCAGCCCGGGAAAAAACGCGTGCCAGTCAGATCGGTGAAGAGCTGAGCAGGCTGCATAGCAACCATCGCGGCAGCGAACCATTGGTAGTAACCAGCGAAGGTCTTGCCGACGTCGTTTCACGCATGACTGGCGTGCCGGTAAAGAAAGTGATCCGTTCTGAGGCTAAGTATCTGCTGAATCTGGAAAAATCGCTGAGCAAATATGTCATTGGTCAAAACGAAGCCGTGGGAGTAGTCTCAAAGGCTATCCGCCGCAACCGTAGTGGCGTGTCCAGTGAGAAGCGCCCCATCGGTTCATTCATCTTCCTGGGGCCGACGGGTGTTGGCAAGACGGAGCTTGCGCGAGTACTGGCCCGTGAGTTTTTCGGCAGTGAATCTGCGCTAGTGAAGATAGATATGAGCGAATTTGGCGAGCATCACAATGTGTCACGCCTGGTGGGTGCTCCGGCCGGCTACGTGGGTTACGATGACGGCGGTCAGCTGACCGACAAAATCCGCAGGCAACCATACAGCTTGGTGCTTTTTGACGAAATCGAGAAAGCTCACCCCGACGTCTTTAACATGCTATTGCAGATTCTGGAAGACGGGCATATCACCGATGCAAAGGGCCGGCAGATAGACTTCACCAATACTATCGTCATCATGACCAGTAATATTGGCGCAGAGAAGCTACAAAAAGAAGCCAACTTTGGTTTCCACGCTTCTACCGGGGATGCATTAAAAGATCTGGACGCCTTACACGAAGCTAATCAGGATAAGGTTCGCGACGAATTGAAGAAGATGATGCGGCCGGAGTTTTTGAACCGTATTGATAAGGTCGTGGTATTCCGTGCTTTAACGAAGAAAGATATCTTCAGGATTATTGATCTGCAGATCAACGAACTCAAAGAGCGCCTGCGCAAGAAGGGGCTGAGCGTGCAGCTGACGACTGCCGCTAAGCAGTATCTGCTTGAACATGGTTACGATCCTCTGAATGGCGTACGCCCCCTCAGGCGTCTGATCCAGGACACCATTGAGGATCATCTGGCAATCCGCTTGCTCGACGATACGTATGCACGCGGCGAAATAGTACAAGTAGCCGCCAAGAGCGGCGAGCTTGCCTACGCCAGCACGGCAGAGTAAGAGCTCGACGACGGCAATACTGCCCCGATGTAGTGCGGGGCAGTATTTTTAGTGTTAGACTAGGGGTAACAGAGAAGGGGCTATATGGCGAAGCGACAGGCAGTGCGATTTGTATGTAGTAATTGTGGGGCGGCCCAGGCCTCATGGGCGGGCCGCTGTAGCGAATGCGGCGAGTGGAATACATTACAGGAAGAGGCGGTGGTAACTGTTGGCGGCGGTAAAGCCGTAAGCTCTGGACAAGGGCGCATACTACAGTCTCAGTCGGTGGATGTTTCGGCGGCGCGGGATCAGAAGCGACTAGCGTCTGGTATAGATGAAGCGGATACGGTACTGGGTGGTGGCATAGTACCGGGTAGCGTCGTGCTTCTCGCGGGCCAGCCGGGTATCGGTAAAAGCACACTTCTTTTGCAGCTGACGCATGCTATTGCCCAGAATGCTTCAGTGCTGTATGTCAGCGGCGAAGAGTCGGCCCACCAGGTGGCACTTCGTGCGTCACGGCTGAACGTCAGTCAGGACATATTGAAAATTGCTACGAGCACTTCGGCCGATGACATAGCCGCTACTATCATGCGGGGTACATATGAGCTGGTGGTGGTGGATTCCATCCAAACAGTAGGAGCGGCAGCGGTGCCCACTGCACCAGGTACGGTGTCGCAAATAACGAATAGTACGCAGCTCATTATGCAGGCTGCCAAGCACGCCGGCACTGCGGTTATTTTGGTAGGTCATGTGACCAAAGAGGGTACTATTGCGGGGCCAAAGGTGCTTGAGCATGTAGTGGATGTAGTGCTACAGCTCGAAGGTGATCGGTACGGAGGTTTTAAGATTCTCCGCGCAGTCAAGAACCGGTTTGGTTCCACTGATGAGGCGGGTATCTTTGAGATGTACGGTCAGGGATTGCGTCCCGTCGAAAACCCATCGGCCAGCCTGCTGGCGGAGCGCCAGGTAAGTGATGGTTCGGTGGTGCTGGCTACTGTTGAGGGTACACGTCCATTGTTGGTTGAGGTACAGGCTTTAGTGAATCGCTCGAATTACGGCTATCCGAAACGCGCAGCCAGCGGGATTGACCTTAATAGGCTGAACCTGCTGGTTGCTATGCTAGAGCGCCGCACCAAGCTGGACTTATCGGACAAAGATATTTATGTAAACATAGTCGGCGGTATGCGTATCACCGAGCCGGCGGCTGATTTGGCGGTATGTATGGCAATAGCATCGGCAGCCAAGGGTATGCAGCTGAAAAGTAATGCGGTAGTGTTTGGTGAAGTAGGACTCAGCGGCGAAGTGCGGCGTGTGCCGCTTATTGAGAAGCGGATCGCTGAAGCTAAGAAACTTGGTTTCGAGGCTGCAATCGGCCCGACGTTGCGTGATAAAAAGACGCCGGCTTTCCTGAAAAGCGTACCTGATGTGCGCTCAGCGCTCAACCAGTTTCTCGAAAAAGAATAGTAGCGTACGGGTCTCAAAGAAAAGAGCGCGGTGAATCTCGCGCTCTTTCGTTTAGGGTAGAAGCCGCCTTCAGTGGCCGCCCTGGTTGCCCTGATTGTTAGCGCCGCTGCCCGACGGTGTGAGTGTCAGCGTATCCGTAGCCGTGCCCTGGTAGAGCACGCTGTCGGTAGCTGCCACTGATAGGCTGCCGCCACTGCTGGTCGTAGCGGTGTATTGGAATGAATAGGAGTACACATCGCTTTGGTCGGCGGGTATCGGCTGCGTGTTAATGCTTTGTCCATCAAGCGTTACTATGACCGTGCCTGCCGGTGCCGTGGTGTACGATCCGCCTGATAGCGGGTGAGTGCCCTGCGATACCGTGACGGTAATCGTACACGTCGGATCACAAGCATCTTTGGTGCCGGCATTGGTAGAGCTGGCTACGGTGACGGACGTGGTCGGCGGCTGGTCGTTGCAGTTATGGACGTCGTCGTTGCCGCTAAGCGTGTTGGGGTTAAGTGCTCCCGACACGAATTTGTCGACAGAGAACGTATTGGCATTACCGTTTGTTTGATCCTGCTTCGCAAGCGCAGGGGTACAGCTGGTGGCGGTTTTGCCAGATACTTTATCTATGGTCTGTGAGGCGTTGTTCGTTGAAGGTGCTTGATACCACGAAGGATATAGGTCGGTGCTTGGGCTGGGTTCGACGTCGCCATAATGAATGTGGTTACGGATGACGAAGGCCGGAAGGACTTTGATATCCGAAGGCTGCTGCCAGTTTACTGCCGCAGCACCATTATGGGCGAACTGCATGAATCCTTTGACTAGCGGTTCGGTGAGATACTCCATCGAGGTGCCGCGCGCTGCGGTAAGGTCTTTGTTGCGCATATGGTTGCCTACCCAGGCGACTACTGCGTACTTCGTTGACCAGCTTGTCATAAGGCCGTCGAAGCCGTTGTTGGTCGTACCGGTCTTGATTGCGAAGTGCCATCCCTGGTAACGGTGGAACTTATAGCCGCTACAGTTGGTCGTACTGCACGAGCCTGGCAGATAGCTTGCATTGGGGTCTGACGCCATGTTGTCGAGGATATAGGCAGTATCTTTGTTTATGACCTGCTTGCCCTGAGGCTGTTGCCACTGATAGATCGGTTTATTGGAAGAATCGGTAATTTTTAAGATGAACGTACGCGGTATGGCGACACCAAGGCGCGCAAGGGTAGACAGCCCGTTGACGTGGTCATCAAGGTATAGGAAGGCACCATCGCCGATAGCCGAAGCGCCATAACATTGGGTCGTCTTCGTGAGCGCTTCATCCGAGTAGCAGTTGTAGGTAGTAGGGTTGTATGGATTGTCCATCATGGCTGACGCCGTGGCGATAGTCTTGTTGATGGAAGCGACATTACCCGAGCTGCTGTCGCTTGGAATCGCTGAAAGCATGGCTTTGACTGCGGGAACGTTGCGAGAGCCTCCCAGTGCGTAGCGTAGGGTTATAGGGCCAGGATACAGGAAGTCGTAATCCCACAAGCAGTTTGCATTCGGGTCATGTTTGGGGATATTTTTGTCCGTACATGCGTACCCTGGTAATGGTCCCTGGGAGTCGTACAATACTGAACCCGCACCAACATTGGTATTGTTGTTGATGAACGTGGCGTAGTCGTATGGCTTGAAGCTGGACCCAGGCGGAATCAGGATACCTGCAGCATAGTTGTTCTGTCCATAAGTGGGATTGCTGAAGTCGACGCCCCCAACAAGTGCCACGATCTGGCCCTTTTGGACATCCTCGGCTACCATTGCTTCTTCGTCGGCTGCACCGCCGGTCAGGTACTGGACGCTCGAATAGTTGTCTGCTACAAGTTTTTCGGCTTGTGTCTGCAGATTCATGTCGAGTGTAGTTGTAACCTGCCAGCCGCCACGTTGCACTGTCTGCGAGCCATATTTCTGTTCGAGCTCTTGCTTGGCTGCCAGTACGAAGTATGGCGCCTTGATGCCTTGGTACTTTGAGTTCAATGGATGTACCTGCGCCAGAACGTCGACGGTTTTGGCGTCATTGGCTTGCTGACGAGTGATCATATGCTGATCGACCATTTGGTCGAGAATATAGTGTTGACGGTCCAATAATGCCTGCTTGCCAAAGTAATCGGCGGTGACTTCTTTGTTGTAATCAGGGCTACTGTAGGGAGAATAGTATGCTGGCGACTGTGGAATGGCGGCGAGCATAGCCGCCTGAGCAAGTGTAAGGTGTGCGGCGTCAGTGCCAAAGTAATCGCGGGCAGCAGCCTCAACACCGTACTCAACGCCACCATATGGCGCGATATTTAGATAGCCGGTAAGGATGTCATCTTTTGAGTACTCTCGGCTGAGTTCGACTGCCAGGATAAGCTCTTTGATCTTTCGCGTGATGGTGCGGTTGGCCGTCCATTGCTCGTTCAGCTTCACTAACTGTTGGGTGATGGTAGAGCCACCCTGTAGGCTGCCGCCACCACCGAGTACGTCGTGCGTGGCTGCACGGGCAATGCCGGTAAAGTTGAAGGCCCCTTCGTGGTAGAAGTTTTTGTCCTCCACGGCCACGGTCGCCTGTTTTATGTAGCCGGATATCTGATTGCTTGGTACGGGAATGCGCTTTACGGCGTCGTAATCCTGCCACAGGACGGTCTTGCCGGTGCTGTCGTAGTAGGTAATACTGCCACCGAGATTATCGCCGGAGATATCCTTAATCTTAGGCAAGTCTTTACGGAAGTAAGCAAATACGCCGATGGTAGCAATGAAGACCACGACGATGCCGATGCCGGTGATCTTGAGACCCATGATGAGCCCCTCGCGGCTGAACCAATAATGCATGACTCGCTTCGGGTGCATACGGTAGAGGGCGCGGAGGAATGGATTTTTTGGCAACGTACTTAAATATGCGGCCTTTCGAGCATCGCGTGTTTGCTGGCGTGCGCGCATACGGTCGCTAAGGCTTTGGTTGATGCGTATAGTTTTGCCCGACGTCGTGGTATAGCTTCGCTTGCCCGCGCGGCGTCTGCCGGTACTATCCCTGCTTGGTCCGTTCATGTTTTTACTGTCCGCTCCCTACGTATATGTCATTTCGATTATAGCAAACAGTAGCTGAGAAATTGCCAGTTTTTTGGTTTGTGCCTGTGTATTATGCACAGCCTGCACTATAGGGTATACTGCAAACTAAAGGAGTAATAAAGGACGTTCACCATGACACTTTCCGAAGAATTGCAATGGCGCGGTTTTGTGAACCAGACCACCTACAAAGATACGCACGCACTGGACGGTGCGCCGATTGCATTCTATTGGGGCGTCGATCCGAGCGCTGATTCTATGACGGTGGGCAATTTAGCCATCGCTATGATGGTGCGACATTTTATCGATCATGGCCACAAGGCAGTGCTCTTAGTGGGCGGCGCTACGGGGCTTATTGGTGATCCTGACGGCAAAGCACAGGAACGCGACCTGAAGCCTATCGAGGAAGTAGAGCGGAACGCGCAGGCGATCATCGGTCAGTATCAGCGCCTTTTTGCGGGCAAGCCGTTTGAGGTCGTAAATAACTATGATTGGTTCAAGGAGCTTGGCTACCTGGAATTCCTACGCACCGTCGGCAAGCATGTGCCCATGCGGCAGATGCTGGGGCGGGACTTCGTGCAAAAGCGGCTGGGCGATGAGGGCGCTGGCATCAGCTATGCGGAGTTCAGTTATTCGCTTATTCAGGGTTATGACTTCTTGCACCTCTTCCGTACTAAAGATGTGCGATTGCAGGTCTGTGGCGCCGATCAGTGGGGCAACTCTATCGCCGGTGTGGAGCTGATCCGCCGTATTGAGGGCAACGAGGCAAATATCTGGTCTGCACCTCTAGTAGTGAACAAGACAACCGGCGTAAAGTTCGGTAAAAGCGAAGGTGGCGCCGTATGGCTGGACGAACGGAAAACCAGCGCGTATTCGTTTTATCAGTTCTGGCTTAATGCGGACGATGAGAGCGTAGAGAGCTACCTCGGTATTTATACCCTTCTGTCGCGTGATGAGGTAGCCGGGGTAATGACAGATTTTAGACGGGATCCGGGCACACGCACCGCTCAAAAAACGCTGGCATATGAAGTGACGAGGTTAGTGCACGGTGCCGACAAAGCTGATGCAGCCCGGAATGTGACGGAAGTATTATTTGGAAGCCGGGCGTTCCAAGACCTGCAAGCTGTTGACCTCGCCATGCTGAAAGATGAGTTACCTGTAGTTCAGGCGGCGGATGGCGAAACGCTTCCGGCACTGCTTGTGCGCAGCGGACTTGCGGGCTCGCGTTCTGAGGCGGGGCGGTTTATCGCTGCCGGCGCAATATCTATCAATGGTGAAAAGCTGACCGCTGTACCCGATAATGCATTGCGATCCGGAGACAATCTTATTAAGCGTGGTAAAAATAGCTTCGTGGTCGTGGTACGATAATTTGGTACAATGACTGTAAGAATTAATACAGGTAACTATGGCACAACACGTACAGGATACCCCCAAGCAGCATAAGAAAGCCGATCAGTACGACGATCCCGATTATAACTATCTTCATTATTGGGACGGCCGCGACTACGAACATGGTGCAGAAGAGATTGCAATCAGACGTTTATTGAAGGGAAAGCATTTCGGCAAGGCTGTTGACATCGGTGGTGGATATGGACGGCTGTGCCTCCTGCTAGAGCAATACGCCGACAAGGTAGTGCTTGCAGAGCCGAGCCAGCAGCAGCTGGACATCGCTGAGGACTTCCTGAAGGATCATAAAGAGATCGAGCGGAAGCTGGTGCAAGCGAGCGATTTAGGGCTTGCTGACGGTTCCGTCGATCTTATCACTATAGTGCGGGTGCTCCACCACCTGCCGGATCCCACTCCAGAGCTTGCCGAGATAGCGCGCGTCTTGAGTGATGACGGCTATGCCATCATCGAGATGGCGAACTATGCGCATGCCCGCAATCGCTTGAAACATCTCCTGCGCGGCACAAAGTTACCAGTACGGCCGGTAGACATCCGTTCTGCTCAGAATAAAAAGAACAAAGATGAGATTCCTTTCGTGAACCATAACCCACACACCATGATGCGTCAGCTCTCTCATGCCGGGCTTCGGGTGGAGCGGATTTTGTCGGTGTCCAACTTACGCAGCCCGCGCCTGAAGCGCATGTTCTCCGTAAAGACCATGCTGCGTGCCGAAAAGGCACTCCAGGTGCCATTGGCGCCTGCATTCTTCGGGCCAAGCGTATTCTTCTTAGTGCGGAAAGCCGAATAGCGCCGTTACCTCGTCTTGCCTGGGGATTATACTGAAAAGATGGAAGATGGAATTGCATGATCCCATACAATCCCTGAAGGGTGTTGGTGAGGCTGTCGCGAAGCTATATGCCCACCTTGGCATACGTACGGTAGCGCAGCTTATCGACTACTATCCACGAGCATACGACGACTACTCGCAAATTATTCCTATGCGCAGCATGAAGCCTGGGCAGGTGACAGTGCGTGGTTTTATCAAGCAGGTATCGGGAAGATACGTCCGACGGGGAATGCATATAACCGAGGCTGTGGCATCCGACGATACCGGCAGTGTCCGTCTGGTGTGGTTCAATCAGCCATACCGGGCAGATTCGCTTAAGCGCAGCCAGGAATATTTTATATCAGGGCAATTCGAGCTATCTCGGCAACGCTTCGCGATCATGAGCCCCACACTTGAGGCCGCCAGCGACTTTCCGGTCAATACGGCAAGAGTCGTACCAGTATATCGGGAGACGAAGGGGCTGACCTCACGCCAGATACGGGCGGCTCTAAAGCAGACGTTACCATGCATACGGCGGATGCCGGAAACATTGCCCGGATGGTTGGTGACTCAAGAACGACTTATGAATTATGCTGCGGCTATAGAGCAGATACATTTTCCGCATTCATCTGCGGACTTGCAGGCTGCACGGGCGCGGTTGGGGTTCGAGGAAGTCTTCAGTCTTATACTTGCAAGTCTGCTGAACAAGTATGAGATTGCAGGAGAATACGCACCGCGAGTGGCGTTTGATGAGGCGCTTGCCAAAAGTTTTGTCGGTCATCTGCCGTTTATTCTTACCGATGCACAGCGCAAGGCCATCTGGCAAATTTATCAGGATATGCAGCGTGAACATCCGATGAACCGCCTGGTCGAGGGGGATGTCGGTTCTGGCAAAACTGTCGTCGCGGCTATGGCTGCACTTATGGTGCTGCAGCAGGGGCATCAGGTGGCACTAATGGCGCCCACGGAACTGTTAGCCAGGCAGCATGCAGAAACGCTGGAGCGGCTTTTGGCACCACTTGAGTTGGGCCATCTAGTAGGGCTGTTGGTAGGCGGCATGGGGGCGGCGCAAAAGCACCGGGCGCATGAGGCGATCGCCGCTGGACACATGCGGTTCGTAGTGGGCACTCATGCACTTTTGCAAGATGCCGTGGGCATGCGTAGTCTAGAGCTCATTATCATCGATGAGCAACATCGTTTCGGCGTAGAGCAGCGTAAGGTTCTACAGGCTAAGGCCGGTCACATGCCTCATGTATTGCACCTAACCGCAACACCCATCCCGCGTAGTCTGGCGTTGACATTGTATGGCGAGCTGGATGTGTCCATTCTTGATGCCAAGCCAGCTGGCCGCCAGCCTATCCATACCGAAATATGCTCACCCAATTCACGCGCCCAACTGAACGAGCGAATCGTAGCCGAACTGTCTTCGGGCAGGCAGGCGTTTGTGGTGTGTCCACTTATTGTGGAATCAGCGGCGCTGGCACTCAGTTCGGCAGAAGAAGTGTACGAACGAATGGTCCGGCACGACTTCAAACAATTTCGTATCGGTTTACTCCATGGCAAGATGAAAGCCACCGAAAAGAACAAGATAATGCAGGCATTCGTAGACCACGAACTGGATATCCTGGTGTCGACGACGGTCATAGAGGTAGGCGTAGACGTTCCGAACGCAAGTATTATGTTGATAGAGGGCGCCGATAGGTTCGGACTCGCCCAGATCCATCAATTGCGCGGTCGCGTCGGCCGTGGCGAGCATAAGGCATATTGCTTCCTCATGATGAGTGATGCTAAAGCGCCTTCGGCCCGTTTGCGCGCTTTGGAACGTACTAACGATGGATTCCGTCTTGCAGAACTAGACCTGAAACTACGGGGACCCGGCGCCATTTACGGTACGTTGCAGCATGGTCAGCTGGACCTGCGCATCGCGCAACTTACTGATACGAAGCTTATAGTACATGCGCGGGCTGCTGCCGAACAATGTATCAAGCGTGGCGATAGCCTGGAGCAGTTTCCCGTGTTGGCCGCTCGCGTGCGCAGGCTGCGTGCGATTACGAATTTGAACTAGAAGCTTCGCTATGATTGTGCCGGACTATTTCTGAATAGCGTAGCGCCAACAAAAAGAATGCGGCCAGGCTCAAGACGCTGGTGATTACCGCGGGGGCGCCCGGAATGAAGCCGAAGATCATACCTATGAGAGTTGCACCAATGCTGACAACGACGCTCACTGCCATTGTTCCCCATATGTAGCCGGGCGCCTTGTTACTGTCTTCCCAGCTCCGTTTCATGGCCTCAACGATACCCAGATTTTTATCTATGACATAGTAGGGGGCCAGCACATACCGGCGCAACAACATAAATCCTGGCACGATAAGACATACAAGCCCCAGGGTAACGAGTACGCCGGTCAGAAGCATTACTCCCAGAATTCTCCATATATATGGAAATCCTTTGGCGTAGGCTTCTCCCACGGTCAGTGTCTGCTTGCGCGAGAGCTTCAGCTGGAGAAATACCACAGCAGGCATGTTTATCAGTGTCCACGCGATGCCCGCCAACATCAGAAAAGGACTGGCGTTGTTGTGTCGACGCGCCAAAAGCGCATCGAGCTGGGTAAGCAGCGTAGGTAATAACGACAATATAATAACCGGTTCAAGGTTATTTCGGACAAGCTGTATGCTTGTCTGCAGTTGGGTCCAGCTACTCGTGAACGGTGCGGCGTGGGTGTCATGTTTCATAGTTATTCCTATCATCGGCAACCCATACGCGAATGTCAATGATTGCGAATACAAAACTAGCGATTTTCGTCACTTTCAGATACAATACATGCTACTATTCTGCGCGGATGTGGTGGAATGGTAGACACGCTAGCCTTAGGAGCTAGTGGGGAGACCCGTGGAGGTTCAAGTCCTCTCATCCGCACCATATAAAAGGCCTTGGTTTCGCCCAGGGCTTTTTATATGGACTGCGGCGCGCAAGTGCCGGATATTACTGGACCGACGCATCCGTATATGCTTTCAGCTCCTGGGTGCTGGAAGCTATATGGTGAAGTGCTGGCCAGAGAGTATTTTGCATCGCCATACGACGCTACGACAAATCGCACTACTGTTGATACGTACGCCGTGAGCCATCCGGGGCCGCAATGAGAGACGCGCAGTGCAGTCAGTGAACGGCCACCTTATAAGTTTGTTTTATATCTTCGAAAAACAAGCGTCCGGAGAACAAGCAACGAGAATCTTAAGTCGCATGCTAGCAGATCACGCTTTGCGGGATAAATTCGTCTGGCTTGACCCACCTGCGCTGCTCGGTACTAAACATGTTGTTGATGTATACAAGGCGATATCTTTCGAGGACCATCAGATTGAAGTACGGGCATGGGGAGAGTCTGTATGGAGGGCATGGAAGCAAAAATACTACGATGCTATCCTGACCTTGGTAAGTGACGTGCATATATAGCAAGCATTGGCGCTAGGCCTGCATCATACAAAAGAGGTGGGAGGTTGTGCTATCCTAAGGGCAAAGTATGTTTTTACGCAGCTGCTGCCATCTTCATATATAGCCAGTGCGTGCACGTGCGCGTCGCTGGCTTCGATATACCTATGAAATTACCAATACATCTTATAGAATGGAACTGACATGGCATTATCTACACAACCTTACAAGGGCGCCCGGGATTTCTATCCGGAGGATAAGCGTATACAGAAGTTTATTTTCGCGAAGCTTCGCGAAACAGTGGAGCGCTTCGGCTACGAAGAATACGACGCTCCGGTTCTTGAGCCTCTAGATCTATACCTGGCGAAAACCAGCGAGGAAATCGTCAATGAGCAAACGTATGCATTCGAGGATCGCGGGGGCCGACGTGTGGCCATACGGCCCGAGATGACTCCTACGGTGAGCCGTATGGTGGCTGCCAAGCGCCAGGAATTGGCGTACCCATTGCGCTGGTACAGTATCCCTAACCTGTGGCGCTATGAACGCCCGCAGCGTGGCCGCTTGCGCGAACACTGGCAGCTGAACGTTGATATCTTTGGTGTGGCCGGCATGGCCGCCGAGCAGGAGATAGTCATGGTTGCTGATGCAATTTTCAGAGCGTTCGGCGCCAAGCGCAGCATGTATACTATCCGGCTTAACAGCCGCAAATTTATAGATTTTATGTTGCGTGAGTATCTTGGGCTAGATTCCACACAGGCCTCGAGTATCGGTCGCCTTATCGACCGCATACACAAGATTGACCGTGCAGATTTCGTTGTGCAGGCCGAGGCTGTCCTGCTGCCTACGCAGCGCGAACAGGGTGTGGTGCAACGGCTACTGGATACGCTGGATGCCAAGCGTGTTACGGCATTGCCTCAGCAGCTGCAGTCTCATCCTGCGCTTGCCGAACTGCATCAGATGCTTGAGCTTTTGAAAGCATCGGGCATATCTAACGCCGAATTTGACGTGACACTGATGCGTGGCTTCGATTATTACACCGACCTTGTATTCGAGGTGTTTGACACCAATCCGGAGAATAACCGTTCTATGATGGGCGGTGGCCGCTATGACGGCTTGGTCGGTCTGTTTGGCGTAGAGCCGGTGCCGACGGTAGGCTTCGGGTTCGGAGATGTGACCCTGGCGAATTTCCTCGAATCACATGGTTTATTGCCGAAGCTGGCCCCGGACACTGATGTCTACGCAGTTATCGTGGGGGATGCCTCGGTGGCCCAGCGGGCACTCCGTCCTATTACGGTGCTTCGGGAGCATGGCGTGCGGGTAGCAGTAGATATTACAGGTCGAAAGCTCGACAAACAATTTGCGACGGCACATAAAAAGGGCATGCACTACGCACTGGTCATCGGTGAACAAGAACTTGCCGACGAACAGTACACTCTGAAGAATTTACAGACAGGCACCGAAGAAAAGCGCGGACTTCCGCGTATAGTCAGCATCATCCAAGACTATCGGCATCCACCAGAAGTGCTTGATAGCGATCTCTAGAGCGCGAACACCGGTAGCAGCCTAGCCAGCGCGGTTGTTTCCTGATACACTTACCGTCTATGCAGATATCAAGAGAACAACTGAACCCCACAACCGTCAAGCTAACCATCGAGGTCGATGCCGACCTTCTGAGCGGCGCCAAGCTGCAAGTACTCAAACGTTTGGGGCGAGATATGAAACTAGCCGGCTTCCGGCCGGGTAAGGCCCCTATCGGCATGATAGAACGACATGCTGACGCTAACCTTGTGCAATCTGAAGTGATGCAAGAGGCCATGAATGCTGCATACGGCCAGGCGCTTGATCAGGAAAAACTGCGTCCGGTAGATCAACCGCAAGTGACCCTGAATAAGTTCGTGCCGTATACGACGCTGGCGTTTATTGCTGAGGTCGTGGTGGTCGGGGACGTAACCCTGCCGGACTACAAGAAATTCCACCTGGCAAAGAAATCGGTGAAGGTGAGCGAGAAAGATATCGATGAAGTCGTTGATAACCTTCGTATGCGCGCTGCTGAGAAGAAAGAGATAGCACGTGCGTCCAAAGATGGCGACGAAGTGGTGATAGATTTTAAGGGTGTCGATGCTAAGACGGGCGAGCCGGTACTGGGCGCTGAAGGCAAGGACTATCCGCTAGTGCTCGGTAGTAATACCTTTATTCCGGGCTTTGAGTCCAACTTGGTCGGGCTGAAGGCCGGCGAAGAAAAGACATTCGTGCTTGAGTTCCCTAAGGATTACGGTGTCAAGGCGCTCCAAAGTCGCAAAGTAAGCTTTATGGTTACAGTAAAGAAGGTTTCAGAAGTGGTGAAGCCGAAAGCCGATGATGCATTTGCGACCAAGGCCGGCCCATTCAAGACCGTCGCGTCGCTTCGTGAAGACATTGAGAAGCAACTTGCAGCAGAAAAAGAGGGCGAGGCTGAGCGCGAATACCAAAATGAGCTTGTCGACAAGCTTGCTGAAGGCACCAAGGTAGCTATTCCTGACGTGCTCATCGAAGAAGAGGTGCAACGCGCTGAAGATGACATCCGCCGCAACTTAGCGTATCGTGGTCAAACGTGGCAGGAGTATCTGGATGAACAGGGCCAGGATGAAGCTACCTACCGCAAGACGTTGCGCGAACCATCTGAAAAGCGCGTGCGCGCAGGATTGGCACTGACTGAAGTAGCTGAGCAAGAAGGGATTACCGTTAGCCCCGAGGAGTTCAAGGTACGTATGCAGCTGCTGAAGGGCCAATATACCGATGCTGCCATGCAGCAAGAACTTGAGAAGCCTGCCAACGCCCGTTCTATTTTGTCTGCCATGCTGACGGAGAAAACTGTCGCGCGTTTAGCTGAGTATGCTGCCGCTGGAAAAGCTCAGGCGAAAACCCAGAAGTAACAGCACAGTGATAGAAAGCTATTAGCACTCTTGACGTGAGAGTGCTAATAGCCGTATCATAAAGCTATGCATGACAACACTATTCGCAGCCAAGTACTAGTGCCAACAGTTATCGAGCAAGAAGGCCGCTACGAGCGCGCATATGATATTTATTCCCGGCTTTTAAAAGACCGCATCATTTTTTTAGGCAGTGATGTGAACGAGGCTAGCGCCAACCTCATCGTTGCCCAGCTATTGTTCCTGCAGGCGCAAGACGCCAAGAAAGATATCTTTTTCTATATAAATAGCCCTGGCGGCAGCGTGTATGACGCCTTGGCTATCTATGACACCATGCAGTTTGTTACGAACGACGTGCAGACCGTAGGCATCGGTGTGCAGGCTTCGGCTGCTGCGTTCCTGCTGAGCAGTGGTGCCAAAGGCAAGCGTTTTATCTTGCCGAATGCCACAGTAATGATCCACCAGCCGTCCAGCGGTACGCGCGGCAAGGTGACTGATATGGAAATTGATCTCAAAGAATCGCTGCGCATCAAGCATCGTTTGAACGAGATCATGGCGCGCAACACCGGCCAGACCGTAGATAAAATTAAGGCCGACATGGAGCGCGATTATTGGTTGACGTCGGAAGATGCTAAAAAATATGGGCTTGTAGACGCCATAATTACCTCACCTCTAAAGTCACACGAGAAGTAGCATAACCAAAAAAGCACCTGTAATATTTCTTACTTGATATGTGAGTATTATCACATTATGCTTATGCGATGGATAAGTACCCTCATGTTGAGGTAGTCCCCTATACTGCATATCAGCAGCAGCATTCCAATGCGCTGACCCAGTTGGCGTGGACACTGAATGCTCTCACTCAGCAAAGCCAGTTGTATGAGATAGGTATGGTGCCGGGCACGGCAGTGCAAAAATATGGTGGCGCTGGGCGGGTGGGCATTCAAGAAGCCGAAGCGCAAATCCGGCAGGAAATATTGGCGCCCAACGAAGCGCATGCGGCAGTGCGAATCACGGAAATCTTTTCTGGAGCCCCGTTACAGCATGCTATAGGTGCGGTTACGGTGCGCCGTGACCCCAGTGTGCAACTTAGGGATGAAGGCACTACAGGGGCGCTTAGGCGTACGCCGCGGTATATGCTGCTACCACGAGCGTACTTTGGTATAGAAATATTTACCGCTAGCCGTCATGACCCAGCTGGCACTATTACGCTTGAAGCACTCCGACAGGTAACTGCGGGCCTAATCGTCGCACGCGAACTTGGCATGTACGCTTTCACGTTGCTGACGGAGCAGCAGACGGAACAGATGGGTGAGGGCTTGAAACAGGTAGGGTTGCATAAGGTTGCAGCTATTGGCCACTACGCAGTGGGTGGAGCCCGTGAGAGTCTGTGGCCCGTACAGCAGGCAAGTGAACTGTATGCCAACACTGTGCCGGGCACAGGGCTGGCCGAGCTGGCCCGACCATTTGTGCAAAAAGCCTGAAAATTCTTGACATGCGCTATCGGGTAGTGCACACTAGGGTACTAAGAAGTAGTGTACGCGGTGGCAAGTTTTATTATGCAATGAAACGAGCGCTCACAAAAAGCCACGCGTAGTGTCCTTCGCCACAAAATTAACGGTATTAATTTTTAAGACAGGACATCAGACAATAAGCCGCATCGCACGCCTGCAGCAAGGTTTTAGCACCCTCACGCAAGGTCTTTGTGCCGTTGTGGCTTTTGTTTGATTGCCGGTGAAAGGGGCAAAAGAATATATGGCAAAGACCAGTAGTCTCATCACGGCGACAAAGGGGCGGCGCGCCTACTTTACGCACGGAGTCACAGGCGTTGAGCTGCCAGATCTGGTGAACCATCAGAACAAGTCGTTCCAGTGGTTTATAGGCGAAGGTTTGGGTGAACTGTTGGCAGAGATCAGCCCGATTGATGATTACACGGGCGCTAAGCTTACGCTGAATTTCAAACACTACCAATTCGGTGAGCCGAAGCTGAGTGAAGCTGAAGCGCGCGACAACAACGTGTCGTATGAAGCTCCGTTGATGGCGACGGTTGAACTGATCAACAAAGTAACCGGCGAAATCAAAGAGCAGGAAATCTATCTGGGCGACTATCCATGGATGACCGACCGTGGTACGTTCGTAATCAACGGTGCAGAGCGCGTAGTTGTTAACCAGCTAATCCGTTCTGCCGGTGTATTCTTTACTGCCGAGCAGCATACTGTCGGTACGCTGTACGGTGCGAAACTTATCCCAGGGCGTGGCGCCTGGCTTGAGTTTGAGACTGCATCTAATGGTGCTATCTATGTAAAGATCGACCGCAAGCGCAAGATTGCCGTAACGACACTCCTGCGCGCTTTGGGTGTTACCGAAGCCCGCATGCGCGATGCATTCAAGCATGTGGATACTGGCAAAGTAAACTACCTGGAAGCAACCCTGGAAAAAGACACTGCGCGCGGCCAGAATAATGCCTTGATTGAGGTTTACCGCCGTCTGCGCCCAGGTGATCTGGCTACCGTAGACAATGCCCGGAGCCTGGTGGAAAACATGTTCTACAACTTCAAGCGTTTTGACTTTTCGCGTGTCGGCCGCTACAAGCTGAACAAGCGCCTGAACCTGGACGTGCCAAATACCGTTGAGAACCGCGTGATGCGTATCGAAGACCTTGAAGCTATCATCGCCGAGATCATCCGTCTGAATAACGTGCAGGAGCCGGCCGACGACATTGACAGCTTGGCCTCCCGCCGTGTCAAGATGGTAGGCGAACTGGTACAACGCCAGTTCCGTATCGGCCTCTTGCGAATGGCGCGCAACACTCAGGACCGTATGTCTATGAGCGACATCGAAACCGTCCAACCCGGTCAGCTCATCAATGCTCGTCCAGTGGTAGCTGCTGTGCGCGAGTTCTTTGCCTCCTCACAGCTGTCGCAGTTCATGGATCAGGTAAACCCGTTGTCCGAGCTGGCGCACAAGCGCCGCCTGAGCTCTATGGGCCCTGGTGGTTTGAGCCGCGAACGCGCCGGTTTTGATGTCCGCGACGCTCACGCTACCCACTACGGCCGCATCTGCGCTGTAGAGACGCCGGAAGGCGCCAACATTGGCCTCGTGCTGAACATGGCCAATTATGCTCGTGTAAACGAATATGGCTTTATTGAAACGCCATACCGCAAAGTCGTGAACGCCGTACCTGCCAAGCAGGCTGCAGGATATGTCGCGCGTGTTGATCTGGAAGATGAATCAGGTAAAGTAATCGTCAAAGCAGGGGCAACCATCAGTGCTGCTGATGCAGAAAAACTAGCTAAGGTTACCGAACAGGTGACTTGGCCTGTGAAGGCGAAGATTACCGACGAAATCGTATACCTTGATGCCTACGAGGAAGAGTCGGCCACCATTGCTGGCGGCGGTAACGATGTTACCGACGATGGTTACTTTACCGCTGAGCGCGTCAGTGCCCGTCGCCATCTGCACACTACTGAAGTTGACGCCAATGACGTCACCCATATGGATGCAACACGCAACCAGATCATCGGGGCACCGGCAGGCCTCATTCCGTTCATCGAAAAGAACTATGTGTACCGCTCACTCATGGGCGCCAACCAGCAACGTCAGGCGGTCCCATTGATTACACCTGAAGCGCCAATCGTAGGCACTGGTCTTGAGGCCGCAGCCGCGCGCAATACCGGCCAGGTAGTACTGGCTGAAGCCGACGGTGAGGTATTGAAAGCTACTGGTGCTGAGCTGGCTATCCAGTATAAAGAAGGCAAGAAGAGCTACAAGCCGCTGCACTTTATCCGCAGCAACGAGGGCACTTCCATAAACCAGAAGGTTGTAGTGCATTCAGGCGATAAGGTAAAACAGGGCGACGTACTCATCGAGGGTATGTCAGTGGAAGGTGGTGAACTGGCACTGGGTAAAGATCTCATGGTGGCATTCATGCCATGGGCAGGTTACAACTTTGAAGACGCCATCGTTATCTCCCGCCGCTTGGTGGAAGACGACACCCTGACCAGCGTACATATAGTAGACTTCATGATCGAGGTCCGTGAGACCAAGCTTGGTCCAGAAATTGTTACCCGCGACATTCCAAACGTATCAGAAGACGCCCTACGCCACCTTGCCGAAGACGGTATCGTCCGTATCGGTGCCGAGGTGCATCCTGGCGATATCCTGGTTGGTAAGATTACACCAAAAGGCGAGCAAGAGCTGAGCAGTGAAGAGCTGCTGCTGCGTGCTATCTTCGGTGAAAAAGCCAAGGAAGTTCGCGATACCTCGCAACGCATGAGCAACGGCAAACACGGTAAAGTGGTTGGCGTAAAGGTATTCAGCCGCGAGACCGGCCATGAGCTAAAGAGCGGTGTCATCAAGCAAATCCAGATTTTCGTAGCCCAGATGCGCAAGATCAGCGTGGGCGACAAGCTGGGTGGACGTCACGGTAACAAAGGCGTGATTGCCCGTATCCTTCCTATTGAGGACATGCCATTTACCGATGACGGTACACCAATCGATATCGTGCTCAACCCGCTCGGTGTCCCATCCCGTATGAACCTTGGCCAGTTGTTTGAGGCTCACCTGGGTATGGCGGCCAGTGCCTTAGGTATCAAGGTGGCGAGCCCGTCCTTTGACGGCGTGCCTATCGACACCATCCAGAAACTGTTGAAAGAAGCCGGCCTGCCCGAAGACGGCAAGCGCCAGCTGTTTGACGGCCGCACCGGCGAGCCGTTCCGTGAACGCACTACTGTTGGCGTGATGCACATGAACAAGCTGAACCACATGGTCGCTGATAAGATCCACGCCCGCTCAACCGGACCGTACACCATGGTCACCCAGCAGCCGCTGGGTGGTAAGGCGCAAAACGGTGGTCAGCGCTTCGGAGAGATGGAAGTATGGGCCCTGGAAGCATATGGCGCCGCCAATATGCTGCAGGAAATGCTCACCATTAAGTCTGACGATGTCTACGGCCGCAGCAAAGCTTACGAGTCAATCATCAAGAAGACCGACATCGTGGGTCCAAAAGTACCAGAGAGCTTCAATGTGCTCGTGAAAGAACTGCAGGGGCTTGGCCTGAAGGTCGACCTGTTGCATTCTGATCGCGCTATCGATGCTGAAGACATTCTGGCCCAGAACGTCAACAAGGAGGCGAAAGAAGAGCCGACGGTAATGGTACCGCAACCTTCTATATCTGATGTCGACGTAACTGAAGAAGACTTGGCGCCTGAAGATTTTACGATTGAAAGTGACCCGGATGGTTGGGGCGAGGCCGCACCAGAAAATCCCGACGAAATGGAAATTGAAGCAATTGCAAACGATAACGAAGAGGAGGTAGCGTAATGCGTAGGTACGATCCAGGTACGGATATTGCCGAGTTCGACGCAGTGCGTCTTGCCGTCGCCAGCCCCGCCGACATTTTGGAGTGGAGCTACGGTGAGGTGACCAAACCCGAGACCATCAACTATCGGACCCAAAAGCCGGAGCGTGACGGTTTGTTCTGTGAACGTATATTTGGACCGGTCAAGGACATCAATCCGCACGACGCAAAATATAAGGGCGTCCGCTCTCGCGAAGCTGCCGTCGATAAGAACGGCGAGCTGGTGACACGTTCTATTGTCCGCCGCGAGCGCATGGGCCACATTACCCTGGCAGCGCCGGTAGCACACATCTGGTTCCTGCGCGGCACGCCATCCGCTATGGGCCTTTTGCTGGGCATGACGGTAAAGAACCTCGAGCGCGTGGCATACTTTGCCGCCTATGTCATCAAGGATGTAAATACCGAAAAGCGCGACCAACTGCTGGCTGACCGCGAAGCCGAGTACAACGCTGCCAGGGAAGCCATCAAGATCCGCTATGAGCAGGAAGCCCAGAAAGATGACGCCAACGTCAAGGCTCTGGCTGAAATGCGCACCAAGGAAATGGGCGAGATCGACCAGGACTTCGAACGCCTGAAGGTCCAGGTAGGCATGCTGGAGAAGCTTGCGCTCATTAATGAAGGTGATTATCGAAACCTGCCCGACGAACTTCGTGCCATCATAAAGGTTGGTATGGGTGGTGCTGCTCTGGAAGAGTTGCTTGGCCAGATTGACTTGAAGCAGCTGATTACCGATCTGACGACCGAGACAGAAGAGGCCAAGGGCCAGCGTAAGAAGAAGCTTATGAAACGTCTGCGCCTGCTGGAAAGTATGGACCGTGCAGGGATTAAGCCTTCGAGCATGTGTATTAGCGTACTTGGCGTAATTCCTCCGGACTTGCGTCCCATGGTGCAGCTCACGGGTGGTCGCTTTGCAACCAGTGACCTCAATGATCTGTACCGCCGCGTCATCAACCGCAACAACCGCTTGAAGAAGCTGATTGAGCTGAATGCACCAGAGGTGATCCGCCGCAACGAACAGCGTATGCTGCAGGAGGCTGTTGATGCCCTGATTGACAACAATAGTGCCCGCAGCGGCCGCGCCGTTTCGGCTACCGGCCAGCGCCGCCGTTTGAAGAGCCTTAGCGACATGCTGAAAGGCAAGCAAGGCCGCTTCCGCCAGAACCTGCTGGGTAAGCGCGTAGACTACTCCGGCCGCTCGGTTATCGTAGCCGGCCCTGAACTGCGCATCGACCAGTGTGGTCTGCCAAAGATGATGGCGCTTGAATTATTCAAACCGTTCGTCATTGGTGAGCTCATCGCCCGCGACCAGGCACACAACATCCGTTCAGCCTCTCGTCTTATCGAGACCGGCGATACGGTAGTTTGGGATGCGCTCGACGAAGTGATCCGCGACAAGTTCGTACTGCTTAACCGCGCACCGTCGCTGCACCGTCTCAGTATCCAGGCATTTCGCCCGGTACTGATCGAGGGCCGCGCCATCCAGCTGCATCCGCTCGTCTGTAAGGGCTTCAACGCCGACTTCGACGGCGACCAGATGGCTGTACACGTACCACTCAGCAAAGAAGCACAGGAAGAAGCGCGCACCATTATGGCAGCGAACCGCAACCTGCTGAAGCCTGCTGACGGATCGCCTATTCTGCACATCGAGCAGGACATCGTGCTTGGCTGCTACTACCTTACCTACGACCGTCCGGGTATGAGCAAAGAGGCGCGGGTGTTTTCGAGCCTTGATGAAGCCATCATGGCGCTTGACGCCGACAGCATCAAGCTGCAAACTCTGGTAACAGTACCATTCCGTGGCGAACAGCGCACCAGCACGCTCGGCCGCATTTTGTTCAATGAGACATTCCCTGAAGATTTCGCGTACCAGGACGAGCCAATGACCAAGAAGCGCCTGCAGAAGGTGATGGCTGCCGTATACGGCCGCTATGGTCAGGAAAAGACTGCGGAAATTGCTGACAGCCTGAAGGACCTCGGCTTCCGTTACGCTACGCAGTCCGGCCTCAGCATAGGCATGACCGACTTCGTACCAGTTGCAGGGCTTGATGATGTGCTACGTGAAGGTGACACTCGTGCTGCTACCATTGCGGAGCAGTACAATCAGGGATTCATCACTGATGACGAACGTTATCGCCTGACTATCGAAAACTGGACCAAGATTGTCAACCGCGTACAGGGCATGTTGTCCGATCAGCTAACTACCATGGACACTACCACGGCTATCGCTATCGCCTCTGGCGCCCGCGGTAACCTATCACAGATGAACATGTGTGTCGGTATGCTGGGCGTGTTCCAAGATGCCGCCGGCCGCACCATTGAGCTGCCGGTGAAGTCTGGCTACATTGCTGGCCTCGACCCGCTGGAGTACTTTACCGGTACGCGCGGTACCCGCAAAGCGCTCATCGACATCGCCCTCAAGACAGCCGACGCCGGCTACTTAACCCGCCGTTTGGTCGACGTGGCGCAAGATGTGTTTACGCTGAGTGAAGAAAGCGAAGCGCAGGATCCTGGTTTTGCCATGCTCCGTGCTGACGCTGCTACCATCGGTGTACCATATGCAGCACGCCTTACTGGTCGCTTCGCTGCCGAGGATGTCGCTTCGTACGTCAAGAAGGGCCAGCAGATTACGCCTGAAATTGCTGAAGCTATTGAAGCCGATGCGAAGATAGATGGCGTCAAGATCATGAGCGTACTCAGCGCCACCACCGCACGCGGCATTCCATCCAAATCGTACGGCGTTGACCCGGCAACCGGTCTGTTGGTTGCGGATCGCCATCCTGTCGGTGTTATAGCCGCGCAGAGCATCGGTGAGCCTGGTACTCAGCTGAGCCTGGACAGTAAGCACCGCTCGGGCGCCCTCGTCGCCGACGAAACCGCCCAAGGTCTTACCCGTATCGAAGAGCTTTTCGAAGCCCGCACGCCAAAGGGTCAGGCGTACTTGTCGGAAATTGCCGGTACGGCAACCGTTTGGGAAGAAGGCGAATACTACGTCGTGCAGATTGCTGCCAGCGAAGGTGCCAACGTTACCTTCACGCTTGGCGAGCGTAAGGCGCAAGTCGCTAGCGGCTCAGACGTCTCTATCGGTGATGTTGTTGCCGCACTCGAAGACGGTTCGGAGCCGATTGTGGCACCGATCGCCGGTAAGATAGAAGTGGCAGGCAAGAAGGTTATTATTACACCTTCTCGTCAAAGCACGGTGCGCTACGAAATCCCGGGTTACAAGCAGCTGTTGGTAACCGACGGCGACACCGTAGTTGCCGGCCAGCGCCTGACCGGTGGTTCCATCAACCTGCAAGACCTGATGCGTCTGCAGGGCGTAGAATCTACCCAGCGCTACATCATGAACGAAATCTTGCGCATCTTTGCAGGCCAGGGTCAGAACATCGCCGACAAGCACCTCGAAATCATCGTGCGCCAGATGTTTGGCCGCGTACAGATTGAGGATGCCGCCGACACCGAGTTCGTAACCGGCGACGTGGTCAGCAAACAGGCTGTTTTTGAGGCCAACGAAGCGCTTGCTAAAGAAGGCAAACAGCCAGCGGTTGTAAACCAGCTACTGCTTGGTCTGACTAAGGCAAGCCTCAGCACCGATTCGTTCCTGAGCGCTGCGTCCTTCCAGGACACCACTCGCGTGCTCATCTCGGCCGCTACCAGCGGACGCACCGATAAGCTGTACGGCCTGAAGGAAAACGTCATCATCGGCCGCAAGATTCCGGTTGGCACCGGTTCTAAAGTTGCCCATGAGGCGGAAGAGGTGGCTGCCTAAGCAGCCGCCCGGTGCAATCAGTTGCCAACAGATTAAAAAACTGATACTATAAGCAAATTACAAACGTAAGTGTTCCGAGCCGGGGCAAAGGGGCAGGCAAGGTTGGCATCCGCCTGCCTCTCCCGCTGCAGCAGAACACGAGCATAAGGAGATAACGTGCCAACGATCAACCAGCTTATTCGTAAGCCGCGTTCCAAGGTGACCGCCAAGAGCAAGTCGCCAGCGCTGCTGCGAGTTACCAACAGCCTCAAGACCAAAAACTACGAAAAGGCAGCCCCGCTGAAGCGCGGCGTTTGCGTAAAGGTTACTACCAAAACTCCAAAGAAGCCAAACTCGGCTTTGCGTAAGGTTGCCCGTGTGCGCCTGTCAAACGGCCATGAAGTTTGGGCCTACATCGGTGGCGAAGGCCACAACCTGCAAGAGCACGCTGTAGTACTGGTGCGCGGTGGCCGTGTGCCAGACCTTCCTGGTGTGCGTTATCATATCGTCCGTGGTTCACTTGACCTCCAGGGCGTGCAGAACCGCAAGAAGAGCCGCAGTAAGTACGGCACCAAGAAGGAGAGCAAATAATGCCTCGTCATAAGACTAAAGCGCTCGTCCGCGATATTCCGGCCGATCGCGTATACAACTCTGTCCAGGTACAGCGCCTAATCAACCGTATTATGCTGAACGGCAAAAAGCAGCTTGCAGAACGCCTTGTGTACGACGGCATGCAGAAGGCTGCCGACAAGCTAAAAGTTCAGAACCCACTTGAAGTATTCGAGAAGGCCTTCAAGAACATCCAGCCGCATCTGGAGACCCGTTCCCGCCGCGTCGGTGGTGCGAACTACCAGATTCCTTTCGAAGTAAAAGGCCAGCGCCAGAACCACCTGACGACTATGTGGTTCGTAGCTGCTACCCGTTCCCGCAAGGGCATTCCTATGACTGACCGCATTGCTGCAGAGCTCGTCGACGCCTACAACGGCCAGGGTGCCGCTGTAAAGAAGCGTGAAGATACCCACCGCATGGCAGAAGCCAACCGCGCATTCGCGCACTTCGCCCGGGGCTAACAGTGGCCGAGTACGCTTACCGCCATCCTATAGCAGGTGAACCTTATAAAGGCGAAGTTGCCATAAAAGAGAGCGATAGTCGTAGGTGGCTTGGCTATGTCATTCCGCCTTTTGAACCTACGGACGAATTTCTCAACGGCCACACTTCAACAGGATTTACCCCTATACTAGAGGCGCAAGAAGAGGACAAGACGGTAATATGGCTTAGAGTAAGTCACCCACCAGATGATCCTCTTCCCGTAATAGCCATACGGGGCATGACAGACATCATTGCTACGCTAAATCAGCAAAACGTACAAAATATAGTACAGGAAGACAATTAGTTAAAGTATGGCAGACAAGAAATATCCACTAGCAAAACTAAGGAACATCGGTATTATCGCGCACATCGATGCCGGTAAGACCACTACGACCGAAGGTATTTTGTATCGCACCGGTCTGAAACACAAAATTGGCGCCGTCCATGAAGGCGAAACAACGACCGACTGGATGGCTCAGGAGCGCGAACGCGGCATTACTATCGTATCTGCTGCCGTTACGTGCTACTGGAAAGGCCATCAAATCAACATCATTGATACACCGGGCCACATCGACTTCACCGTAGAAGTAGAGCGCTCGTTGCGTGTGCTCGACGGTGCCGTGGTAGTATTCGACGGTAAGATGGGTGTAGAAAGCCAGTCCGAAACGGTGTGGCGCCAGGCCACCAAGTACGGCGTGCCGCGTATCTGTTTCATCAACAAGATCAACCAAACCGGTGGCGACTTCTACAAGTCACTCGAGAGCATCCATAACCGCCTCAGCCGCCGTGCGTTCCCCGTACATCTGCCTATCGGTTTTGAACAAAGCATCAATGGTGTGATCGACCTCGTGGGCATGAAGGCTTACACCTATAAGGAATTTGCTGATCACGAGCTGATCGAAGGCGAAATCCCCGCTGATATGCTGGACGAAGCTAAGCGCTACCGTTCGCTGCTGATTGAAAACGCGGTTGCCGAAGACGAAACTTTGCTTGAAAAGTACCTGGAAGTAGGCGAAGAGGGCCTGACGACCGAAGACATCAAGCATGCTATCCGCGCAGCAGTGCTTACTGGTAACTTCTTTGCCGTAACCGGTGGCGATGGCCGCGGTGTCATCGTCGAAAAGGTACTGGACATGGTAGTAGACTTGCTGCCAAGCCCAGAAGATCGTGGCTCCACCTGGGGTACGCACCCGAAGACCGGCGACGAGATTGAACGCAAGCCAAGCGAAAGTGAACCGTTTGCTGGCTTGGCCTTCAAGATTGCGACCGACCCATTCGTGGGTAAGCTGGCATATGTACGCGTCTATTCCGGCAAGCTGCAGGCAGGCAGTTATATCCTGAACAGCTCTACCGGCGAGAAAGAGCGCGTGGGCCGTATCGTCCGCATGCAGGCCGACAAGCGCGAAGACATTACCGATGCAACCGCTGGCGACATTGTTGCCGCAGTAGGTATCAAGGGCACGACCACTGGCCACACCCTATGCGACCCATCCAACCCAATCGTACTCGAAAGCATTACCTTCCCAGAGCCCCCAGTTTCTATCGCCATTGAACCAAAAACCAAGAGCGACCAAGAGAAGATGAGTATCGCGCTGCAGCGCTTGGCCGAAGAAGACCCAACCTTCCGCATCCATGTCGACCACGACACCGGCCAGACTATCATCTCTGGTATGGGCGAGCTGCACCTTGAGATTCTTGTTGACCGCATGAAGCGCGAGTTCAACGTAGAGGCCAATGTAGGCCAGCCGCAAGTTGCCTACCGCGAAACCATCCGCAAAGATGGCGTCGAGGTACAGGGCAAGTTTATCCGCCAAAGCGGTGGCCGTGGCCAATACGGTGATGTATGGCTGCGTCTCAGCCAAAACGAGGCGGGCAAGGGCTTCGAGTTCATCAATGCCATCAAGGGTGGTGTGGTCCCTGGTGAATACATCAAGCCAGTGGAAGAAGGCGTTAAGGAAGCTATGGCCAACGGCGTGCTCGCCGGCTTCCCAGTCGTGGACATCCGCGTTGAGCTATACGATGGTTCATACCACGAAGTAGACTCCAGCGAAATGGCTTTCAAGATTGCCGGTTCTATGGCGCTGCAAGAAGGTGTTAAGAGGGGTAATCCAGTGCTGCTCGAGCCGGTCATGAAAGTTGTGGTGGTCACACCTGACAACTTCATGGGCGACGTCATTGGCGACCTCAACTCTAAGCGTGGCCGCATCGAGAGTATGGAAGACCTGCAGCTGGGCATAAAGGAAATCACCGCATTTGTGCCTTTGGGCGAAATGTTCGGCTACACCACTAACCTGCGTAGCATGACCCAGGGCCGCGCCAGCTCCAGCATGGAGCTCGACCACTACGCCGACGTGCCAAACCACGTCGCCCAGGCTATCATTGCCAAGAACGGCAAATAATGGCCAAGGTAAACCGCTTCTGCGACCCTTTACAGCGAAGCGGTTTTCCGGTACACTAACCCCTGTCACATGTGTGTGAGCCTTGCTCGTACACGACCATTCACACCAAATAACAATCACCTTAGGTAAGGAGATACCAACAAATGGCAGATACATTTGACCGCAGCAAGCCGCACGTGAACGTCGGCACCATGGGCCACGTCGATCACGGCAAGACCAGCCTCACCGCTGCAATTACCGCCGTACTTGCGAAGAAGCTTCCAGGCAAGGTAAACAAGCCAGTTGCATACGCAGATATCGACAAAGCACCAGAAGAGCGCGCCCGCGGTATTACCATTGCAACCAGCCACCAGGAATACGAAAGCGAAAAGCGCCACTACGCGCACGTTGACATGCCTGGCCACGCCGACTACGTCAAGAACATGATTACCGGTGCGGCCCAGATTGACGGCGCTATCCTGGTAGTATCTGCAGCTGACGGCCCTATGCCTCAGACCCGCGAGCACGTACTGCTTGCCCGTCAGGTAGGCGTACCAAAGATCCTCGTATTCATGAACAAGATGGATCTCGCCGACGCAGAGCTCGTTGACCTCGTTGAAGAAGAAATTCGCGACCTGCTTGCCAAGTACGAATTCGATCGCGACTGCCCAATCATCCGTGGTTCAGCCACCAAGGCCCTCGACGGCGATGCTGCTTCTGAAGATGCCATTATGGACCTCATTAAGGCCATGGATGACTACATTCCAGAGCCACAGCGTGACCTGGACAAGCCGTTCCTGATGCCAATTGAGGACGTCTTCTCTATTAAGGGTCGTGGTACGGTTGCTACCGGCCGCATCGAAACTGGTGTTGTTAAGATCAACGACGAAGTTGAAATCGTTGGTATCCACCCAACTAAGAAGTCGGTCGTTACCGGCATTGAAGCCTTCAAGAAGACCCTCGACCAGGGTATGGCCGGCGACAACGCTGGCATCCTGCTCCGCGGTATCGAGCGCGACGACATCGAGCGCGGTCAGGTACTTGCTAAGCCAGGTTCCATCACACCCCACACCGAGTTCGACGCTGAAGTCTATATCCTGACCAAGGATGAAGGTGGCCGTCATACGCCATTCTTCAAGGGCTACAAGCCACAGTTCTACTTCCGCACCACGGACGTAACTGGTGAAGTTGAGCTGCCAGCTGACAAAGAAATGGTCATGCCAGGCGACACCATTACCTTCAAGGTAAAGCTGCTAGCCCCAATTGCCATGAGCCAGGGTCTGCGCTTCGCTATCCGCGAAGGCGGCCGCACGGTTGGCGCCGGTGTTGTTACCCGCATCGAAAAGTAACCTTCTGGTAACATCGCGCAAAAAGACGCTCCCTATCCGGGGGCGTCTTTCGTGTCCTATACGAATACACTGTGCGCGTGTACCGACTAACACAGCCGTAGCCGGTTAAAAGGCTTCACTTTTTAGAGGGAATGGTGTAGTATTATTTGCATATCAAATAATTATGCCGAGAACTTGGCGGTAGCCACTCTCGTCCAAGATTGCGGCATTGTACATAAGGAGTTCACATGACCGAGCCAAAGACCGAGACGAAGCAGCGTATTCGTATTCGCCTCAAAGCCTATGACCACCGCGTCATCGACCAGGCTGCAAAGCAAATCGTCGATACTGCACTACGCACTGGCGCCAGCCTGGCGGGCCCCATCCCGCTGCCAACGCATCGCAGCACCTTTACAGTCGTTAAGAGTCCGCACGTCTACAAGAAGGGTCGTGAACAGTTTGAGATGCGCACCCACAAACGCCTGATTGACGTGTTTGAGCCAACGCCAAAGACCATCGACAGCCTCATGAATTTGAGCTTACCAGCTGGTTGCGACGTTGAAATAAAAATGTAAGCACTGGTTATTCAGCCACGGAAGACCGCTCCGCGAAGGGCGGTTTTTTGTTTTTTGGAGTTTATCATGGTAAAGGCTGTTTTGGTAGATTTTGACGATACGCTCTGCCCTACGGAGGAGGCAGGCTTTGCGTTTGAAAACGAGGTATTACGCCGTCTAGGACGGCCGCCTCAGATTCGCGAAGTGCACAAGGCAACCTGGGGTCAGCCCATGCTGGGCGCCATGCCCGTGCGGTCTCCAGGCGTCGACGTGGCGGCATTTCATGCCGTTGTTCATGACTTGTTCCCAAAGTGGGCCGCCGAAGGCAAGATTGATGCCATACCTCGTAGCAATATGGCCGCGCTCGACACCCTTCGAGCGGCCGGTATGGATCTATACGTCGTAACGTCGCGCATAGAGGATGAGCTGCGCCATACTTTGTCTCCAGAGCACGAACTGATGCAGCGCCTAGCAGCTATCTACTACCATGAGACGCTTGAGTACCATGAGCCTGATCCGCGGGTGTTCGACAAAGTACTTGCGGTGCATGGGCTTATTCCTGAACAGTGCGTATACGTCGGCGATTCACCGAGCGACGCTGCTGCAGCCAAGCAGGCTGGTCTCTATTTTGTAGCGTCGCTGGAAAGCGGCCTGCGTACGTCTGCAGACTTCGAGCCTTGGGGTGTCGACCATTTTGTGGCGCGCTTTGCCGATGTGCCGGATGCGATACAGCGAATTGCCGGGCGCCGCCTACAAAAAGTATAAACGCCAAACTGCATTTGTTCTGCTGCCAGTGGTGCTGTTTAATAGTACGTATGGCAACAAAACAAAAAACGACCAAAACTCGCGCAGCACGGCCCGTCCAGCTGGACAGTGTCTATCTCTTAAAAATCGTGCTGTATCTTATCGTCGGCACGCTCTGGCTGCACGTTCAGAGTCCGTCGGGGTCTACGCAGATTCCGCTGCCTGTAGGCGCAGCCATAGGGGTGTTATTTGCTATGCATGACCACTTCAAGATTGACCGCAAGGTAGAGTATGCGGTGCTGCTGGTGGCCATGCTGGTTGGTTTTTGGACCCAAGCTGGCGTTTACCTAACGTGGTAAATGCCGTATTATTTGCAACACATTGACAGGGGTTAGCCTGACGTGCTATGCTTATGGCAGTCATAAACGATAGTTCTTGGTGTGTGAGATAGGTCTTCCTAACAGAGGTAGAAACCAGCCATCACCAAGCATTTTTATGCACCGCTCGTCCCTCGGTGGACGGGACAGTCATCAACAATACTAATTAGAGGTAACTATGAAAGCACTTATTACCAGGAAGGTCGGCATGACCAGCGCCATCAGCGATGACGGTACTGTTACTGCTGTCACCCTGCTTTCCGCTAGTCCCAACGTCGTCACACAGGTGAAGTCTCAGGAAACTGATGGCTACACGGCCGTACAAGTTGGGTTTGAAGAGACCAAGGAATCCCGCGTCGCTAAAGCGCAGCTTGGTCATTTTAAGGCTGCCGGCAAGCTCCCGAAGGTCATTCGTGAGTTCCGTTCGTCAGAAAACACTGAAGACCTTAAGGTTGGAACAGATATCAACCTCGAGGTCTTTTCAATTGGTGACGTCGTAGACGTTACCGGTACCAGCAAGGGTAAGGGTTGGGCCGGTACCATCAAGCGCCACAATTTCCAGCGTGGGCGCAAGACGCACGGTGGCCGCAGCTACCGCCGCGTCGGCTCTATCGGCTCCATGTACCCTCAGAAAATCTTCAAGGGTAAGCGCATGGCTGGTCAGATGGGCAACGAGCAGGTTACTGTAAAGAACCTGAAAGTAGTATTAGTTGATGCCGAACGCAATATCATCGGCGTGGCTGGCGCGGTGCCCGGCCCACGCCAGGGTATCATCTTGATTAAGGGGGCTAAGTAATGGCAACTGCTCTTACCTATACGAGTACGGGTGCCAAGGCTGCCGCAACCACCAAGCTGGATAAGCAGGTGTTTGAAGTGATGCCAAGCAACCATACGCTCCTGAAGGAAGCCTACGTGGCTTACCTCGGGAATGGCCGCCTCAGCCTCGCTACGACTAAAACCCGTGGCGAAGTAAGCGGTGGTGGTAAAAAGCCATGGCGCCAGAAAGGTACTGGTCGCGCCCGGTTCGGCTCCAGCCGTAACCCAATTTGGCGTGGTGGTGGTATCGTATTTGGGCCAACCGGCAACGAAAATTACACCAAGCATGTCAACGTCAAGGCGAAGCGCCTGGCTCTCCGCCAAGCCCTCAGCCTGGCTGCCGACGAAAAGCGCATTATCGTCCTGGAAGACCTGATGGTCAAAGACGCCAAGACCGCTGCTTTGGCAGGCCTGCTTGCCAAGGTCGGTGCAACCCGCTCTATCCTTTTGGTCGTTGAAGCCAAAACTGACGAGCTGTTGCGCGCCAGTCGCAACCTGCAGGACGTGAAGTTGGTGAATGGCCGCTACCTGAATGTGTATGATCTGCTGAACGCCGATACTATCGTCGTCACCAAGGCAGCGCTTGACCAGGTTGTCGCCTGGCTTGGCGACACTGCTAAGGGAGGTGAACAATAATGAGCAAGGTATTAGTACTCAAGCCTCGCCTGAGCGAGCAAACCTATGCTCAGTCTCAGGAGAATCGTACATATGTATTCGTGGTTACTGCTGACGCCAACAAGCATGACGTAGCTCGTGCCGTTGCAACCCAGTTCAACGTGAAGGTAGAAAGCGTCAATATCGTAAATGTGAAGGGCAAACAGAAAGCTACTGTTTCACTTACAGGTCGCCGCCGCGGTATTGCCGGCAGCCGAAGTGATACGAAAAAGGCTTATGTCAAGCTGGTGAAAGGTGCTAGTCTTCCAATCTTCGCTGCCGTAGAGGAAGCCCAGAAACAAGAAGATGCCGCCCAGGAGCAAGCTGACAAGCTGATTGCTAAGTCGCAGGCAAAAGCCGCTAAGAGCGTACCTGCTGCCAAGGCAGCAAAGCCAGCTACTCGCGGTCTGCGTATGTTTAAGAAGCAAGGTGATAAGTAATGGCTATTAAAGAATATAACCCAACCACGCCCGGTCGCCGCGGCATGACTACTCAAAACTTCGAGGGTATCACCACGAAGCGTCCGGTACGCTCATTGCTCGTCGCAAAGCGCCGTGGCAGTGGCCGTAACAACCAGGGTCGTATCACTACCCGTCACCAGGGTGGTGGGGCGCGTAAGTTCTACCGTTTGGTAAACTTCCGTCTGGCTCCTGGTACTGAAGCTGTCATTGAGCATATTGAATACGACCCGAATCGCAGTGCCCGAATTGCTCGCATCAAAGAGCAGAACGGCACCTATCACTACATCCTGGCCGCTAACGGTATGCGCGTAGGTCAGAAGATCCACAGCGGCGAAGAGGCTGCCATCGAAACCGGCAACCGCCTGCCACTCGGCAACATCCCTGTCGGTAGCGCCATTCATGCTATTGAGCTGTATCCTGGCAAGGGTGCGCAGATTGTGCGCTCAGCCGGTAACGGTGCACAGCTGATGGCTAAAGAGGGCGATTATGCCCAGGTACGCTTACCAAGCGGCGAAGTACGGCTCTTCCGCCTCGATTGCACCGCCAGTATCGGCACTATCGGCAACGAGCAGCACCAGAATGTCAAAATCGGCAAAGCCGGTCGCAGCCGTCATTTGGGCAAGCGCCCAAGCGTCCGCGGTATGGTGATGAACCCGGTTGACCACCCGCACGGTGGTGGTGAAGGCGTCGGCAAGGGTGGTGACCACCCGCGCACGCCATGGGGCAAGCCGACACTGGGTTACAAGACTCGCCGTCGCAAGTCTACGACCAAGTTTATTGTTAAAAGCCGCCATGAGGCCAAGAGGAAGTAAGGTAGGTTAAGATGAGTCGATCACTGAAAAAAGGACCATACGTCGACTTCAAGTTGGCGAAGAAGATCGCTGCGCTTGGCGCAAACGATCGCACCATCGTGAAGACGTGGGCCCGTGCCAGCACGATTACCCCAGAATTCGTCGGCCGCACCGTCGCCGTTCATAACGGCAAAGTCCATGTACCGGTATTTGTTACCGAAAACATGGTAGGCCACAAGCTTGGCGAGTTTTCTCCGACCCGGAAATTCCGTGGCCACGGCGGTAAACTCGCGAAAGGAAAGGCGTAGACTATGTCAGTTGTAGCAATCGCAAAGGGCGTCCGGATGAGTCCGCGCAAAGTTGGCGTCGTAGCCAGCCTAGTACGCGGCCGCTCGGTTGCTGATGCCCTGGTTATCCTGGAGCATACCCCACGCCGCAGCGCTATGGCCGTACAAAAGGCAATTGCCAGCGCCAGCGCAAACGCCAGCCACAACCACAACTACAAGGCTGATAGTTTGCGCATCGTAGAGATCAGCGTTACTCCGGGCCCACGCCTGAAGCGCTATCGCCCGGCTGCACACGGCCGCGCACTGCCGTTCCAGCGCCGCACCTCGCACATCCGCGTGGTCGTCGATGGTGAGCAGCGAGCCGCCAAGAAGTCAGTCAAGGCAGAGAAAGAGGAGACGAAATAATGGGTCAGAAAGTCAATCCCGTATCAATGCGTCTCCAGGTCAGCAAAGACTGGAGCAGCAAATGGTTTACCGACAAGCGCGAGTATGCCAAGTTCTTGCAGAATGACCTGGCAGTCCGCAAGCTTATCCAGGACAAAGTAGGCTCACGGGGTGCAGTCAACCGCGTTGACATCGCCCGCACGCCAAACCTGGTTACTGTTACCATCAGCACGGCCAAGGCCGGCGTAGTCATCGGCCGGGGTGGCTCAGGTGTTCAGGAACTGAAAGAAGCAATCGAAAAGATCTACAGCACACCGATTCGTATAAATATCGAAGAGATCAAGAAGCCTGAACTGTACGCCAAGCTGGTTGCCGAAAATATCGCCCACCAGCTGGAGCGTCGCATTTCCTTCCGCCGGGCTATCAAGAGCACCGCTGCCAGCACTATGCGCGCTGGCGCCAAGGGTGTCCGCATCGAGGTCGCCGGCCGGTTGAATGGTGCCGAGATGTCGCGCCGCGAAAAAGAAGTAGCTGGCTCGGTGCCACTACACACCATCCGCGCCGATATCGACTACGCACTGGTACCTGCCCACACGGCAGCTGGCCTGATTGGCGTGAAGGTATGGATCTACAAGGGCGAGGTACTCTAACATGTTAATGCCAAATAGAACTAAGTTCCGTAAGGTACGCAAGGGTAAAATCCGTGGCGTAGCAACCAGCGGTAATTACATCGCCTTTGGTGATTTCGCTCTCCAGGCGCAGGGCCACGAGCGCATCACCTCCCGCCAGATCGAGGCAGCTCGCCAGGCGATGACCCGCCACATTAAGCGCGGCGGCAAAATCTGGATCCGCATCTTCCCGCACACGCCTGTTACGCGCAAGCCGCAGGACGTCAAGATGGGAAGCGGCAAGGGAAGTCCTGAGTTCTTCGTAGCCAAGGTCCGCCCTGGCACCATCCTGTTTGAAATGCAAGGGGTTGACGTGAGCGTAGCCCAGGAAGCTATGCGCCTCGCCAGCCACAAGTTACCCGTCAAGACAAAGTTTCTGACTCGAGAGGAGGCATGAGTATGAAAGTTGCTGACATCCGCAAATTATCCACCTCTGACCTCGCCGTAGAGAGCACGAAACTGCGCGTCGAGATTGCAGAGTTAAAGCGTCGCGTACACATGGGTGAGTTAGACAACGTCCGCCTGATCCGCACCAAGCGTAAGGATTTGGCCCGTGTCCTAACCGTGCTCGGTGAGCAGCTCGCGAAGGAGGACATGTAATGGCACGTACATTTACCGGTACCGTATCCTCGAAGTCTGGTGATAAGACTATCGTGGTTACTGTCCGCACCCGTAAGACGCATCCGATTTATCGGAAGCAATATACCGTAAGTAAGAAGTTTATGGCACATGACGAAAAGAATATCGCCGAAGTTGGCGACAAAGTTTCTATCGTCGAGACCCGGCCACTCAGCGCCCGCAAGCGTTTTGCGCTTGAGAACGTGATTGAGAAGCCAGCCCTGCGCGAGGCCGACAAGGAGGTCATGTAATGATCCAACAGGAATCCCGCCTCGTTGTCGCTGACAACAGTGGTGCGAAGGAAATCCTCTGCATTCGCGTCCTCGGTGGCACACGCCGCCGTTACGCCCGCGTAGGTGACATCATTGTGGCTAGTGTGAAGAGCGCCAATCCCAATGGCAACGTAAAGAAGAAGGCAGTCGTGAAAGCTGTGGTTGTCCGCACCCGCGAGCAAATCCGCCGCAAAGATGGTTCTACCATCAAATTCGACGACAATGCCGCAGTAATTATTGATGACGAAAAGCTGCCAAAGGCTACCCGTATTTTCGGGCCGGTTCCCCGTGAACTGCGTGATCTTGGCTATAGCAAGATCATCAGCCTAGCACCGGAGGTGCTCTAATGGAACCGAAACGCTACAAAATCAAGCTGCAAAAGGGCGATACCGTTATGGTTCGCATCGGCAAAGATAAGGGTAAGACCGGCAAGATCGTCGCTACCCACCCAGCCGAAAACAAAGTCACGGTTGAAGGCGTGAACATCATCAAGAAACACGTTAAACCGAACCGTGCACACCCACAGGGCGGCATCGTCGAGATGACCAAGCCGATCTGGGTCAGCAAAGTCGCAATCGTTGAAACGACCAGCAAGAAGCCGACTCGCGTCGGGTACAAACTGGACGAAAAGGGTGCAAAGACCCGCGTCTTCAAGAGCACCGGCAAGGAGATCAAGTAATGGCAGCTGCAACCAAACAACCTACAACTACCGCACGTCTCCGTGCTGAGTACGGCCAACGCATTCGCAACGAGCTCCAGAAGGAGCTTGGTCTGGCGAACGTCCACGACGTACCGCGCCTGGAGAAGATCGTCGTAAACGTCGGCCTTGGCCGCGCCAAAGATGACAAGAAGGTGATGGAGGCCGCTACCAATACACTTCGCAAAATTACCGGCCAAGAGCCAATGGTTACCATTGCCAAGAAGTCTATCGCTACATTCAAACTGCGTGAGGGCAACAAGATCGGCTTGAAGGTTACCCTTCGTGGTGACCGTATGTACGAGTTCATGGACCGCCTGATCAATATCGTGATTCCACGTCTGCGTGACTTCCATGGTGTGAGCGCCAAAGCATTCGACCGCCAGGGCAACTATAGCTTCGGTATGGTCGATCAGTCGGTCTTTCCCGAACTAACATTCGACGAAACCACCACCAGCCACGGTCTTCAGGTAGTGTTCACTATCAAGAGCCACGGCCCGAAAGATGCCCGGGCGCTGCTAACGCACTTCGGCATGCCATTCGAAAAGGAGAACAAATAAATGGCTAAGAAATCTGCCATCGCGCGCGACCTAAAGCGCCAGAAGATGATCCAGAAGTACGCTGCAAAGCGCGCTGAGCTAAAAGCCCTGGGCGACCAGGAAGGCCTGGCAGAGCTGCCTCGCAACTCTTCGCCTACCCGTATGAAGAACCGCTGCGTGGAAACAGGACGGCCGCATGGTTACATGCGTGTATTCGGCCTTTCGCGCCTGAGCTTCCGCGAGCATGCCGCCAAAGGTGAAATCCCTGGTGTAACGAAAGCGAGCTGGTAATACATATGCACAACACAACTACGACCGATCCTATCGCCGACATGCTGTCCCGTATGCGCAATGCTATCGCCGTACGCAAGCATGAGATAAATCTGCCGCATTCCAATGTAAAGGCAGCAATCGCCGAGGTGCTGAAGGCCAACAACTTTATCGATGACGTCCGCGTCAGCGGTGAAGGCACCACCAAGACCCTTACCATCGTCCTGAATGGTGCGATGGAAAACGCTCGCATTACCGAGATCAACCGTCTCAGTAAGCCAGGCCGCCGTTATTATGTCAACTCCCAGGAAATCCCTACCATCAAGAATGGTCGCGGTATCGTCGTCGTATCGACTTCCAAGGGGCTGATGACCGGCGCCGAAGCCAAAGCGCAGCGCATTGGTGGCGAGCTTATCTGTAAAGTGTACTAATAAAAGGATTACTGTAATGAGTCGAATAGGAAAACTACCGATCACCATTCCGAACGGCGTGACAATCACTGTCGACCCGCACGAAATTACCGTGACGGGCCCCAAGGGCACGCTCAAACAATTTACTATGCCCGACATTGTCGTTTCGCAAGAAGATGGCAAGATCGTGGTAACTCGTGCGAATGACGAGCCTAAGATCCGCGCTAAGCACGGCCTGATGCGCTCGTTGCTTAACAGCATGATCATCGGTGTAACTACCGGTTTCAGCAAGAAGCTCGAGATCAACGGTGTGGGTTATCGTGTTGTGATGCAGGGTGCATCCCTGAAACTGAACCTTGGCTTCTCGCACGATGTCATCTTCCCCCTGCCACAGGGCATCACTGCCACCACCGAGCAGAACACTATTACTGTTAGTGGTATTAGCAAGCAGCAGGTCGGTCAGGTGGCGGCAGAAATCCGCGCCCTGAAGAAGCCTGAGCCGTACAAGGGTAAGGGCATTAAGTACACTGAAGAGCGTATTATCCGCAAGAGCGGTAAGTCTGGTAAGGATAAGTAGGTAACGGTATGAATAAACTTGCAAAAAAACTACACAACCGATTGCAGCGTAAGGGCCGTATCCGCGCGACGGTAAGCGGCAGCGCCGTACGCCCACGCCTGAGTGTTCACGTTAGCAACCTGCATATTACTGCGCAGCTCGTAGACGATGATGCCCAGCGCACCATTGCGTACGCCTCCACCATTGGCAGCAAAACTGCCGGTACTATGACCGAAAAAGCAGCTGTTATTGGTGCCGAGATTGCAAAAAAGGCTAAGGCTGCGAAAGTAACGCAGGTAGTCTTTGATCGCAACGGTAAGCTATATCATGGCCGTGTCAAAGCCTTGGCAGACGCTGCCCGTAATGCAGGATTGGAGTTCTAGATGCCTACCGCACAAGCCCCACAACAAAACCGCCGTGGCGGTCGACGCCCAGATATGGTAGTCGAAGAAAAGCAGTTCGATGAACGCACGCTGCACATTGACCGCGTTGCGCGCGTAGTCAAGGGCGGTCGCCGGTTCCGCTTCCGCGCACTTGTTGCCGTGGGCGACGGCAAAGGCCGTGTCGGCATCGGTATCGCAAAGGGCGCCGATGTCACTGCTGCCGTAACCAAAGCAACCGATGTTGCCAAGAAGAATTTCGTAACCATCCCCTTATACAAGGGTACGTTGCCACACGAAACAGATGCGAAAGTTGGCGGCGCCAACATCCTCATTAAGCCGGCAAGCGCCGGTACCGGCTTGATCGCTGGCGGCGTGGTCCGCACCGTACTTGAAGTGGCGGGTATCCACAACGCCCTCAGCAAATCGCTGGGTTCAAGTAACAAGGCCAACACTGCATATGCAACCGTCGAAGCACTTCGCCGGTTGAAGCCAGCACAGGCCTGGGTTACGAAGCCGGCCGCTAAAAAGCGTACTGCTGCAGCTGATAAAAAGGCTGAAGGAGCAACAAAATAATGAAATACAACGAACTCTCTATCGAAAGCCACAAGACCACCAAGCGCCTTGGCCGTGGCATCGCCAGCGGTAAGGGCAAGACGGCTGGTCGTGGTACTAAGGGTCAGGGCGCCCGCAAGAGCGCAAACCTGCGCCCCGGCTTTGAAGGTGGTCAGAACCCGCTCATGCAGCGGCTGCCAAAGCTTCCTGGCTTCAAAAATCACCGGCCTAAGGCTACGGTCGTCTATACGGGCGACCTGGAGCAATTCGGCGGCAAGACCGTTGATGCCCAGATGCTTGCCGATAACGGCGTTATCGCAAATGCCTACACTACCGTCAAGGTAATCGTTGGTGGCGGTGACCTTACGAAGAAAGTCACCGTAAAGCTATCCGCAGCCAGCGCCAGCGCTGTTGTTGCTATCGAAAAAGCCGGCGGCTCATTCGAAAAAGCAGCTCGATTGCAACGCCTTGCGCGCAAGAGCGACGACAAATAGTTCTACCGTAGTAACTGTCTGACCCGGCTTCCCGTGCAAGTGTCGCATACACTTCTCGGGTACCAGGGCAGGCAGTTATATGTTTTTCGGGTGGAATATGATTAAATGATACAAACATGATGAGGGGTACGATACTGTGAATTGGAAAGTAATCTGGCGCTCGCTCAGCCACAAGGATATGCGCAAACGTATCTTGGCTGTTGCCGGCATTCTGCTTGTATACCGTATTCTGGCGCACATCCCCGTGCCGCTCAGCAATCCTGCCACCTTGCGGCAGGTGCTGCAAAATCTATTTAACTCGTCCAATACACCCCAGCTGCTGAGCTTCGTAAATGTCCTGAGCGGCGGTGCATTGGCGAACTTTTCTATAATGATTGCCGGCCTTAGTCCGTACATTAATGCCTCGGTCATCATGCAGTTGCTCACGAAGGCTATTCCGCAGCTCGAGGCGCTGCACAAAGAAGGCGAGTCGGGTCAGAAGAAAATCAATCAGTATACCCGCCTGCTCACGCTTCCTCTTGCTATCATCCAGTCTATCGGTTCTATATATCTTATCCGACAGGCAGCTCAAAGCGTCGGCGGTATTGGCGACATTACGGCCAATACGTCTATCCTGCAGTGGGGCCTTATGGTGGCCGCACTCGCGGGTGGTTCTATGTTGCTAATGTGGCTTGGTGAGCTTGCGACTGAGCAAGGTCTGGGTAACGGCATCTCGCTGCTTATAACCGTCAGTATCGTCAGCCGCTTGCCGCAGACCATTACTGAAATTGGTAGCGCATTTCTGAAGACCAACGACCGCTTCAAGCTGTTCGGCCATGTCATTCCGCTCGACAAGTCTTCACTGATGGTGGGCAGTATCGCCGTAGTGGCCGTACTGATTGTTACTTGGGCAGTGGTGAAGCTCAACGAAGCTGCACGCAACATTACCGTCAATTACGCCAAACGCGTGCAAGGCAATCGCGCCTATGGCGGCGTCACAACCATCCTTCCGGTAAAACTTATTACCGCCGGAGTGATTCCTATCATCTTTGCAGTCGCCTTCCTCAGCGTGCCCAGTTTTGCTGGACAGCTGCTAGCCAGCAACCATAGCTTGCGCATCCAGCATATCGCCACCAACTTAGTTACCTGGTTCCAGCCGCCGACCATTACCACTATCCATACTGGCTGGACGGCGTGGATATACCCGCTGACATACTTCTTCTTGGTGTTTGTCTTTACTTTCTTCTACACTAGCATTACCTTCAATGCCAAGGAGATAGCCGAAAACCTGCAGAAGCAGGGCGGATTCATCGAAGGTGTACGTTCTGGTGTACAGACCGAACAGTACTTAAGTGCGGTCATAAACCGTTTGACTTTATTTGGTGCTTTCTGCCTTGGTCTTTTGGCTTTATTGCCTGTAGTGGCGCAAATGTTTATAGGCACCAGTATTGCCATCGGTGGCACCAGTATCCTTATCTTAGTGGCAGTGAGTCTGCAGACGCTTCGTGCAATTGAGTCCCGAGCACTCATGGTCACATACGATCAATACAGTGAGCCAGATTTCTTTGTTGATATGGAAGCTACGGATATCACCAGCCCCAAGAAGCGCCGGTTCAGCTTGCTGTCGTTCCGTAAGGGCACTAAAATCAGGACGGCTGAGTGAAATATATGACTGTCAACTTTACAGATAGCGGCGATATCTGCTATAATTACGAACTGTTATCTGTATGGCAGTAAATAAGGAAGTGATTGAGCTTACGGGCACTGTAACAGAGACCCTCCCGGGTACTCGTTTTACCGTAGAGTTCGAAAACGGACATCAAATCATTGCCCACGTAGCCGGTAGGATGCGGAAACATTTTATCCGTATTGTGCCGGGCGACAAGGTAACCGTCGAGTTAACCCCATACGACCTTACTAAAGGCCGTATTACTCGCCGACTGTAGCGGTTAGCACCTTCACCGAACGGTACGCGGAGTGCGGCCGATGCGTGATGAAAATCCCATCCGGCTTGCAGTGCTGCACCATTCAGCGAATGTTCTAACAAGACGTTCATCAACAACATTAAGCAGTGTGTCGCCGTTCCTTATACGAATGGCGATCCGCATGAACTACCGCACTGTCGGCAACGACAATGCCCGGAAGTTCTCCAAGAAAGGAGCATCCGTAAAGGGATGAAAGTGCGTGCAAGCGTCAAGAAAATCAGCCCAGACGACAAGATCGTACGTCGTAAGGGCCGGTTGTACGTTATCAACAAGTTAAAGCCAAAGCATAAGCAGAGGCAGGGTTAGGGTTATGGCAAGAATTTCAGGTGTAACAATCCCGAACGAAAAGCAGATCAATGTCGCATTGACCTACGTCTACGGCATTGGACCAAAGAGCAGCCAGGAAATCCTAAGTGAAGCAAAGGTCGATCCGACCGTGCGCGCCAAGAACCTGACCGATGCAGAGATTTCGCGCATCCAAGAGATCATCAACAGTAGGTACACCGTCGAAGGTGAGTTGCAGCGCATCGTAGCTGGCAACATCAAGCGGCTGAAGGATATCAACTCCTACCGCGGTCTGCGCCACAAGGCAAACCTGCCGAGTCGTGGCCAGCGCACCAAGACCAACGCCCGCACCCGCCGTGGCCGCAAGGTAACCGTTGGTGGTACTGCTAAGAAGGCACCGTCTAAGACCTAAGGATAAGAAATAGCAATGGCAGAGACAACTACTACCCCAAAGAAGAAGAAAGCCAAGCGAACCGTTGCCCAAGGGCAGGTGCACGTGTTGGCTACCTTCAACAATACAATTGTTACCTTTACTGACGCCAACGGCGCAGCGCTTGCAAGCGTAAGCGCAGGCTCCTGTGGCTTTCGCGGTTCCAAAAAAGGCACCGCATACGCAGCCCAGGTTGCGACTGAGAAAGCCGGCCAGGCTGCTAAGCAGCAATACGGCTTTGCGAAGGCTGAAGTATTCATCAAGGGCGTGGGCCTAGGCCGCGATGCAGCCGTCCGCGCCCTCACCAGCCTCGACATTCAGGTCGAAGGCATCAAAGATGTAACCGGCGTGCCACATGGTGGCGTCCGGCCGAAGAAAGCGAGAAGGGTGTAACGTATGGCACGAGATACTCATTCTATAGTTAAGATGAGCCGTCGTGAAGGCTATGCCCTCCATCCTAAGGCTCACAAGGCGTTGGTAAAGCGCCCAACCCCACCTGGCCAGCAACAAAGCCGCGGTATGCGCGCCAAGACCAGCCAGTATGCAGCCCAGCTTCGCGAGAAGCAGAAGGTGAAGCGTCTGTATGGTCTGCTCGAACGCCAGTTCAGTAACCTTATGAGTGAAGCCAGCCGCACTCAGGGCCAGTCCGGCACCGTGTTGTTGCGGCTGCTTGAGCAGCGCGCAGACAATGCAGTGTATCGTGCGGGCTTTGCTCCATCTCGTCGCGCTGCCCGTCAGCTGGTGACCCACGGTCACTTCACGTTGAATGGCCGCCGCATTGACATCCCATCAATCCGTCTCAAAGCTGGCGACACGCTCACCGTTCGTGAGCATAGCGCCGGTACTGAGTATTTCAAAAAGCTCGACGAGACCAGCCCAGCTCCATCTTCAACTCCAGGCTGGCTGAAAGTAAACCGTAAAAAGGTTACCCTCGAAGTAACTGGCCTCCCGACACGCGATGACGCAGAACCAGAAATCAATGAGCAACTAATCGTCGAATATTACTCACGCTAAAGGAGGTTAGTAGAAGTATGTCAAGTTTGATTCATACCCCGGGCATCGTGACCGTCGACGACCACAGCCAGACCAGCAGTACTATTGTTATTGAACCGCTGCATGGTGGCTATGGCATGACCCTCGGTAACAGCCTGCGCCGCGTGCTACTTTCGAGCATCTCCGGAGCAGCCGTCACATCCTTCAAGGTTGAAGGCGCCTCGCACGAATTTACGACCGTCCCAGGCGTAAAAGAAGACGTTGTCACCATCATGCAAAATTTGAAGGGCGTGCACTTCCGTGTATACGGTCAGGACGCTCAGACTTTGCGCATCGTCAAGAAGGGCAAAGGCACGGTTACTGCAAAAGATATCGAAACCAATGCCGATGTCGAAGTGGTAAACCCCTCACAGGTTATCGCTACTATCGACGACGACAAAGCGGAGTTCGTCATGGACCTGATTGTTGAGATCGGCCGTGGCTATCGCCAGATCGAAGAAAGCGCCACCAAAAAACCAAGCGACCATATTGCACTTGATGCGCTATTTGGCCCGGTGAGCCGCGTACGCTACAAGGTAGAGAATATGCGCGTCGGCCAGGATACGGCATTCGACCGCTTGCTCATTACTGTAGATACCAACGGTTCCATCACCCCACGTGACGCCTTTGAAGAGGCCGCGGCCATTCTGGTGAACCAGTATACCGCGCTGGCAGGCAAAACCCGCGTAGCGGTGGAGCAGCACGCCGGTGAAGCTGGTCTAGGCCACTTTGAAGACAGCAAGGGCGACGAATCTTCAGTGCTCGATACTCCTATCGAAGACCTGAACTTGTCTGCCCGCACCGCCAACGCACTCATTAACAACGACATTCACACCATTCGCGATCTGTTTGCCCTCAACGAGGTAGAACTTCGCGAGCTCAAGGGCTTTGGCAGCAAAGCACTTGACGAAGTGAAGGAAAAACTCGCAGAGCTGGAGCTATAAACTATGCATCGTCACGGATACAAAGGTCGAAAGTTTCACCGCGAGCGTGATCAGCGCCGAGCCCTCGTAAAGGGCCTTGCTGACTCGCTGGTACGCGATGAAGCTATTGAGACCACATTACCCAAGGCTAAGGAAATTGTTCCTTACGTCGAAAAACTCATTACCAAAGCCAAGAAAGGCGATTTGCACAACCGCCGCCAGGTTCTAAGCGGCCTGCAAACGGTTGAGAGCGCCCATAAACTCGTTGACCAGATTGCGCCAAAGCTACAGGGTCGCACCAGTGGCCACCTGCGCATCGAGAAGACGAATCTGCGCCGCGGTGACAATACACAGATGGCTCGCGTCAGCTTCGTGGACGACCTGAAAGAAGCGCCTGTCGCTAAGACTGCTGCTGTCAAGAAGGCGCCTGCTAAGAAGCCAGCGGCAGAGGAGACAAAATAATGAAGACTTATAGCGCAAAACCTGCTGACATTACACGCAAGTGGTACGTGCTAGATGCTTCTACCATGCCGCTTGGGCGGCTGAGCACCCGGGCTGCAAGCCTGCTGCTCGGCAAGGGCAAGCCTCAGATAACAGCTCACATCGATTGTGGCGATTACGTTATCGTTGTGAATGCCGGCAATCTGAAGGTGACGGGCGACAAGCTCAATACCAAAAAGTACTACCGTCACAGTGGCTACGCAGGCAATCTGCACGAGCGCACTTTGGCAGAGCAAATGATTGTAGACCCGACTGAAGTTATCTTCCATGCCGTTCGCGGCATGCTGCCAGTAAACAAGCTTCGCGATGGTCGTTTGGACCGCCTGAAGATTTATGCCGGCGCCGAGCACAATCATGAAGCTCAGAAGCCGGAAATCATAAAGGATGAGAAATAATATGAGCAGCAACGAGTACTTCCAGGTCGTCGGCCGCCGCAAGACCGCTACTGCCCGCGTCCGTCTGACCAGTGGCAAGGGAACTGTCACTATTAACGACAAGCCAGCTAGCGAATACTTTGCTGAGAGCAAGTATCTGCTTGCCAAGCTGCAGGAGCCATTTGGCGTGCTTGACCTAGAAAACAAGTACACCATAACTGTCCGGGTCAGTGGTGGCGGCATAGAGGGCCAAGCCGAAGCGATCCGCCTCGGCATCGCCAAGGCCCTGAGTGCCATGAACGAAAGCCTGAAGGGTACCCTGAAGCGTGCAGAGCTTCTTACCCGCGACTCCCGTGAAAAGGAACGCAAGAAGTTCGGCCTCAAAGGTGCACGCAAACAGCGCCAGTTCACCAAGCGCTAGATACGCCGTCCATTGCAGAAGATCCCCTCATACAAAGCGAGGGGATCTTTTATGTGTCCCGACCGTGTGTGATACAATATTGCCATGAACAAATTAGCCAGCTATTTTTATTGGTTTACCTTCCCTCGCTTGGCGGTTTGTTCAGTGCGTTTGCATTCCCGTAGGTAGAACCTAGAACATACTGAAGAGACCGCCATCGGCGGTCTTTTTATTTGTCAAAAACAGGAGCCCCATAATGCCGCAGTACGCACCCGAGCTGCCCGCCACCCAAACACTACATGATCAATATCCGCTGAGCGAACAAGGGAGAGCTCAGATTTACGAAAACCGCGCTCAGCTGGGCGCCATCATTACGGATAGCCAGCCTGGCTTCATCGGTATCATCGGCCCGTGCGCTATGACGCCGCATCGAGATGTTATTGCTAAAGAAGGCAGCCAGCTATACCAAGCTACAGAACAACACGCTGGGCTTTACATCGCCCATCGTACGCCGTTCTGGAAGCCACGCACTAATCCAGCCGACTGGCACGGCATGGAAACCGAACCAGATACTGTGGAGCTGGCATTCCAGACCATTAGCGCCCAAGCCAACCAGCAGGGCAATGTGGCGGCAGAAATAGGCAACCACGGGCACATTGCCCGCTACGCCAGCTATTTGGTATTTGGCTGGAACGGCAGCCGGAATACAGGTGGCCACGAGCTAGTAGACCGCCTCGCGGCCGCTGAGCCTACGCTGCCCATAGGCATCAAGAACGCCATGGACGGTAGCATAGATGTAGCCCTGCAGCATATCGCCCATGTTGCCGATATCCGCGGCCATGCCGGCGCACCTGCTGTGCTGATATACCGCGGCGGCACCAAGGCGCAAACACCAGACACGTGGGAATATCACTACCGAGACGCGCTAGAAAAGACGGAGGGGAAGGTTGTAGTAGATACAGCCCATGGCGGAGAAATGGCATTCGACCCGAATGGCGCCTACAAAAAGACGCCGGAGGGACAAGTGGCCTGCATGGAGCGGGTCATTGAGCTGGCTATAAAATACGGCGAAATGCCGGTGGGCATGATGGTAGAGGCCTCACACGCACCGTCGCCGACCGACCCGGTGATTGCGCCGGAAATTGCACTAGGTGGCGTACTGCGGCTCTACCACCTACGGATGCGCCACATACAATAAATAGATAGGGTATAATGAGGACAATATGAGCAAACCAGTCATCCTAACGGGCCTACGGGCAAACAACGATCTGCACATCGGCAACTACTTTGGCGCACTGCTACCCATGGTGGATATGGCCAACAGGCGCGCCGGCGAGTACCAGATAAACCTGTTCGTACCCGACCTGCACAGTTTTACCACGCCTATCGATCATGCAGCGCTGTATGCGCAGACCATGCACAATATCAAGATATTTGCCGCGGCGGGACTCGATTTGAACAACCCCCATTTGTATATGTATCGCCAAAGCTATGTCTCTGCCCACAGCGAACTGACCTGGATTCTGGACTGCTTTACCGGCTTTGGCGAAATGAGCCGCATGACCCAATTTAAGGACAAATCCGGCAAATTGGATGAAAACCGTATCAGTGTAGGGTTGTTCAACTACCCGGTGCTGATGGCAGCAGATATTTTGCTTTATAACGCTACCTATGTGCCGGTTGGCGAAGACCAAACGCAACATCTGGAGTTTACTCGTGACATTGCCGAGCGTATGAATAGCCGCTTTGGCCAGTTGTTCACGGTGCCCAAGCCAGTGGCCGAGCAACACAAATTCTTTGGCAAGGACCAGGGCTTACGCATCAAAGATTTGGCAGATCCTGCGAAAAAGATGAGCAAAAGTGACGAAACGGGCAAGGGCGTGATTTTCCTAGGAGACGACCCTGCCATAGCCGCCAAAAAGGTGATGAGCGCCACCACCGACTCCGTAGGTGCCATCCGCTACGACCGCGAGAATCAGCCCGGCATCTGCAACCTGCTGCAAATTCTGGCGTTGCTCAGCGGACGCACAGTGCAAGACGTAGCCGGTGAATGGGACGGCAAGACCCGCTATGGCGACCTAAAGAAAGCCGTTGCCGAACAGGTGCAATCGTTTCTGACGGCATTCCAAAAACGCCTAAGCGACATAGACGAAGCAGCCCTACACGCCAAGCTGGAGGCATCCGAAAGTACTATGCGCACCCAAGCCGACAAGACGCTACTGTCGGTGCAGCAAGCCGTTGGCCTGCGCCCTGCCGCTTAACCTATACGTATGAAGCAAGTGCCATTCTACGCCAACCACGAGGATAACATGCGCTGCATGGTGGCCGTATACCGGTCTATTGTGCAGTACTTTACGGGCAAGCGCCTATCGTGGGTGCAGGCCGATGATCTGACCGGCTACCAGTCCGGCCGCGCTGCCTGGACTATCGGTGCTTTGACAAAGATGGCCACCATGGGTTTTGATATCCGCATGATAGAGCGGTTTGATTACCGTGCTTACGCCGAACAAGGCGAGAAATATTTGCAAAAGCTCTACAGCAAAGAGGAGCTGGATTGGCAGTTTGTCCATACCAATATTCTTGATATTAAGCCGCTTATTCCTCGGTTTCTGGAAACCGTCCATTGGGAACAGCGCAGCCCCACTCTACAGGATATTGATGACATGCTGGCGGACGGCCGGCTCGTATTCGTAACGGTCAACAGCCTGGCATTGGATGACCAGCCCGGCTATAGCAACCATGCTCTCCTGATAATTGACCATGAGGACGATAGCTATATCGTGCACGATCCCGGCTTGCCGCCACATCCTGCCCGGCGCATCACCAGTGAAAAGCTGTGGCAGGCCATGGGCGGAAAAGACAATACGGCTGAGGTAACCGGTTTTAAGCTAGCCAAGGGTTTGGGCGGCCGGCTGGACCAATATGTGCTGATAAAGATGCCACGGCTGAGCCGTAGTTTTGCTGCCAAGCTCATTACCGACGGCAAGGTGCTCGTAAATGGCAAACCTAGCAAACCCGGATATAAGGTGCGCATCGACGACGCAATAACAATCGATTACGACGATTCGCTGCTGGATACTATTGAGCCCATAGAGCTGCCCGTGCTATACGAAGATGACGACTGTGTAGTTATCAACAAGCCGGCCGGTATACTCACCCATAGCCGGGGCGGCTTTAGCACCGAAGGCACCGTAGCTTCTTGGCTGCGCAGCCGTTTGCGCGACGGCCTTAGTGGCGAGCGCGGCGGCATTGTACATCGGCTGGATCGCGCCACCAGTGGTGTGCTTATCTGCGCCAAGCACCCTGCGGCACTCAGCTGGCTACAACAGCAATTTGCTAGCAGGGCAGTACAAAAGACCTACTTTGCTGTAGTCAGCGGGCATCTGCCACACGACCATGCTGCCATAGACATGCCCATAGAGCGTGACCCGCGTCACCCTAAAATGTTCCACGTCGCTGCCACCGGCAAGCACGCTACTACCGAGTACTGGGTGCGCCAGCAGAACGAGGCATACTCTTTGGTCGAACTGCACCCGCTGACTGGCCGGACTCATCAGCTACGTGTGCACCTGCGCGAGATCGGTCATCCAATTATCGGCGACATTCTATATAGTAGTCAACCGGCCGAACGTCTGTATCTGCACGCCGCACGGCTTGAGATCGTCCTACCTAGCGGCAAACGCATGGTGTTCGATGCTCCCGTTCCTAAAGAGTTCCATAATAAGGTTACTGTCAATGGATGATATCGTCCTGCATCCCCATACCAGGACCGCAATCCAGCAATTCATACAAAAGCCCGGTCACGCATTACTACTTACTGCACCACAAGGTGCAGGCAAGGCAACGGCAGCCCGCGCCATTGCAGCAGCGCTATTGCACGTTACTATTGCCAAGCTCGCTAGCAACCCCTACGTAAAGATTATCGAACCCGAGAATGGAAGGAGTGTTTCAATAGAGGCGGTACGGGATGCCATACATTTTACGACGTTACGTCCTGTTACGGATGGTGATATAACACGTATAGTCGTATTTGAAAATGGACACCTTATGACCCCGCAAGCCCAAAACGCGCTTCTCAAAACAATTGAAGAACCGCCGGTTGGTACACTTGTTATCATCACGGCGGTAGGCGAGCGGGCAGTGTTGCCCACCATTCGTTCCCGAGTACAGCACATTGCAGTTCATATACCCGAAGCCAGCACCCTGCAAACTTTCTTTCAAACAAAAGGGAATAACGCCGCAGCCATCCAGAAAGCCATGCTCATGAGCGGGGGTCTGCCAGGGCTGATGTGTGCATTGTTGGCCGACGACATCACGCATCCGCTATACGCAGCCACCACAGCGGCGCGTGATATTCTACAGAAAACACTCTTTGAGCGCCTCGTGCTCGCTGACGATATCGCCAAACAGCGTCAGCTGTGGACGGACACGTTATTTATACTTGGACAAATGGCAACGGCTGCGCTACAGCATGGAACGGGTGGGGATGCAGGCCTCCGGCGATGGCAACGTATATTACAGGCGGTACATAATGCCGAGCGTCAAACTATCCAAAACGCTCAAGTCAAATTGGTTGCATTGCACTTTATGCTGGCACTATAGCTTTTGTTGTATAATGGGAGCGATATGGTAGAACTCCTTATAGTTGGAGCTTTTGGGATCTTTGCTTTCTGGAATGCACGCGTCCACGACGACGAATTCGTGGCCTTTTCTCGAGGAGTCGGCGCCCGCATGGGTAAGCTGTGGGACATCGCCCACCAGGGGATGCGCGAGAATCGCTTCTTGCGCGCGGAAAAAGCCTTGTTGACCATTCTCAAGATAGATGAGCGTAATGCCGCCGCCTACAACCGCCTGGGCATTTTGTATGCCAAACAAAAAGAATACCGCGATGCCATCGACTGCTTCGAGATTGCCTCCAGCATCGAGGCCACGCCGTCGGCGCTCCACAACCTTGGACTTATTTATTACGAAACGGAAAACTACGAAAAGGCAGCAGTAGCATTCGAGCAAGCATTAAAGCTTGAAGATAATTTAGCGGCCCGCCATGTGGCCTATGCTAAGGTGCAGGAAAAACTGGGCAATGCCCGAGTTATGTTCCACGAGCTGGAACGCGCTGCCGAACTGGAGCCAAACAAAGAGACGTTCACTCTGCTGGCCAAAGCATACCGCGCGCATGGGCGTGAGGCTGATGCCGATATCGCAGAAGATAAGATGACGAAGATGGTCACGCCGACCGCCCGACCAAAACGTATCATCCGTCCCCGCCGCGTCGTAATATAGGCAGCATTGGGCCGACAAAGGCTGCTGCCGCCAAGCCATTCCTAAATGTACAGGCGGATTCGTGCCCGTAGATATCCCTAGGGAAAAGACGAAAACAATACGTACGAATGGCTACATGTATTGTTGCCATAAACCGCAGAATAACAAAATGCCCCTAGGCTCCAGAGCAGAGGGGCATTTTGCATACCTAGCCATGCTTAGTAGACGTAGCGCTTTTTGCGCCACCACCGAAGAGCAAAAGCTACGACCAACATTACCGGAGGCAGAGGTAAAATTATTGCTAGAGTTGATACATTCACGCGTTTGTTGCTCTCGGCTGTTAGCGTGAACCCAATATTCACATCGCCATCGGGATTCTGCATGTCGTCTCCGATAGGTATGCTGCCGCTCTTGTAGTTGGCATACGAGATTTCTAGCGTATGGTGCCCACTTGCGACGTTCTGAAATGTAGCGACACCGCTCCTGTTGGTATATATGCGTTGCTCTACTGAGTGCAAAACTACAAGCACTCCTGCGACTGGCTTTTGCTGCGTGTCGACAACATGTACCGTCACCGTCCGTCCTGTTGCCACTGTGACCTTAGCAGATTCCGTCGGCGATGCGACACGAGGTGATTCTGCGATTGTAGGCTGAATTGGCAGTAGATTGACGGCTTGCACAGCTGCGGGCGTGTTTTGTATTACGCCAGCAGGATTCGTCGGAGGGGCTGCTGGAGCAGTCGGCACGGCAACCATTACGGTTTGGCTGGCGAGGTAGGTTATCTGGTTTTGCGCATTGTCGGATACCAGGTAGCGGTATTGATAACATCGCCCCGACGCGACAGTATCGCTCAGCGAAGGATACGTACCAGAAGTCACTATAGACCCCCAGCCACCGAAGCTTCCGCAAACATTTCCGTTTAAGGTTGCCTGGCGGCGCTGCACAGCTCTAGTCGCGATATTGATTCCTGATGCTGTATCGGTACCGTCTGCAACGTTCAACGCGACATCTCCTGTGGTTTGTACACCGGTTGGCGTCGTGATAGACCCGCCGCTTGGCGCAGACAAATCGACACCGAATGCGATACCACTGTCCCCGGCTACCCATGAACTGGTTGCCGCAGGATTGTTTTCGCGTATTTGCCAGTGATACTGCCGGCCATCGCGTAAACCGGTTATAGATATCGACCCAGTCTCTGTGCCGCCTATAGTCGTAGCGACCACGTTGCCAATATTGGTCGGAGCGCCCGAAAAGCTAGTACCGCTTTCCCGTATTTCGGCCTGCGGCGCGATTGAGTCTACGGTATTGGCCGATGAAAGTGCAGACTGCAGTACCACGGAGCTCTGGTTGATCCATCCACCCGGCGTTATCGTTGTACCGTCCACCAACCGCTGCGCGAGCCAGCTCGGCGCCGAAGGGGCCCTAAACTCGTATGCGCCAATATCTGGTACACCCACTATGGAATCATTCAGAATGTCCGACGTTCTGCCCGCGACAGTGGTTCCGGCATTTATAAGCACTGAGCTAGGGAGAAGTTGAAAGTTACTGCTCGTTGGAAATGTCCGGGTCCAAATCCCACCAGTATTAGTCCAGTCTCCGGACGTTGTTATCTGCGTGACTAGATTTTTGTAGGACGATACCGATATGTGGTATTCAGCCACGTACTTGTCAAGCTCATCAAGAAACCATTGGAACTCCTGTTGCGTCAGATCGGCAACTGTGTGGCTTAAGAAGCCGGTATAATAACCGTTGCTTGCATATGTCGCCATAGCGCGCGCAGCCTGCTCAATCTCGTCCTTCTGCTGCGCCGTCGTGAGTGACGCATAGTTGCTTGTCTTGAAACTAGCAGGAGAAGCAAGGGACGAGACATGGTACGGATCAATCGACCCAAGCCATTTTTGTATCGTTCCAGAGCTAGATGGCGAGCTGGATCGTGTTGCGATTAAACCTGTGTTTGCCTTGATCCACGATATTGCCGTACTTGTTGACTCATTGTCGGGAAAAGCCATGGTCTTGACATGATAGTCCGTGCAGCAGCTGCTAGAGTGCATGACCGATTCAAGGTCGTTTACACTGTTTGTAATCTCTTCGGTGTAGAGCCGGTTGCTCGCCACCAAGCTGTCGTCATAGGGGATATTAGTAACCACCCCGGCCGCCAGGCCCGTAGTCGCATCTTTCAGGCTGTTAGAAAGTACACCGCTAGTGGTAGTACCCGCACTATCCGAGGTGAGCACACAAGCGAAGTGTGTCCATGTACCGATAAGCGTACACAGTTCGCCGACGGTGTCATAGGAAGCACTAGTAAGATCAACCGGGCCGTGTGTTTCCGTTGAGCCGGTTATCGAGAGCGATGAGCCACTACCGGATACTACTGCTGCCATGCCCGTACCGCTCCCTGAATAAGTAATTTTGATGGGCGCTGTTAAGCCTAAATTGGTATGATGCCGCGTATGCGTACCAATCTCATCGCCTTGTGCATATAGCGCATGCAAATTGTTTATATCGTCGGCCGATAAGCTCTGCGTGTATGACACATACATAGACATCGGCATGTTATAGTGCGACATGACGTAGTCCGCGAGCCCCTTGAAGTATCCTATGTTCACACCGTCGTCAGTACTGAACGATATGAATCCCATATTTGCTTTGGTTTACACAAACGATGGAACGGCGTTCAGCAGGTCATTATTTGAGTGCCATGTAACTCCTGCGGCGCCTGGGCCGCTTAAGAAGTTCTGTGGGGCACCACCGCCACCCTGTATCAACGAATAATTTGTGTTTATTGTCGCCCCCGTTACGCCAGCTGCAGCGTAAAACGTATAGTTTGAGCTGGCACTGAGGACGCAGTTCGTGAAGTTTGTTGTTATACCGCTGGTCTGGACATAGAGCGCCATGCTGCCGGAGTTGTTAATAATGCAATCGCTAAAGTTAGCGGTTCCGCTAGACTGGGTGATCGCCCGGCCGCCATAGCTACCAGACGTAAGCTGGTTCGAATCTACGACGATGTTCTGAAACGTGGCCGTATTGGTTGTGCCTCCAATTCTAATACCGTAGCTACCTTCGCCTATGTTCATTGATGTCACATTAGACACGCTGGCATTAGTGGCGTTCCATACATCCAGGGCCAGCCCGGTATTCTCACCGGAAATAACTAGATTCTGAATTGAATTGTTAGAACCCTGGATGCTTAAGGCGTAGCCGTTGGTGGCATTATAGGTAATGGTCACTGGTCCGTTGAAGCCTGGAGCCTGCGACCCGCGGATTTGCTTGTTGGAGCCGCCCAGCACTATACCCTGGTATGAGTGTCCGGAGCTGCCGCCCGATACTTCTATGGTGTCGCCGTTCGCACTGGCAGCATATGCTGCCGCCAACGTTTTGTATGAGTCATTCGGCGTATACGATGCATCGCTAAATGCTCTCGTGGGGTTATTTGCAGCGCCGCTAGAATCCGCATTGACATATCTGGTCGCGGCGATAGCCTCGGCAGGCCATAACGTATATACAAAGATAGCAACAATGCAGATAAGCACGCGTTTCGTGTTTATTTCTCTCACACATACCCCCTCTAAGATGTTCATGCTTAATCTAAAGCAATTGTTTTGAGGTGTCTGCGACCCAAATCACGCTTTTTTAGGCGCCGGTGTCATATACTAGCGTTAGTTTATCGAGCAGTTGTCAATTTACCTCTGTTTTGGTAAACTACGTGTGTTGTATCGCAAAAGCCGAAACAGCTACCAATAGGCCGATGTAGCTCAGCTGGTAGAGCAGCGGTTTTGTAAACCGCGGGTCGCAGGTTCGATCCCTGTCATCGGCTCCACGTCGCAGTGCCCTTCAGAACTGCTTCTTACAATATTTCAAACACTGCGTTGGCTTGAAATATTGGCAAGCAGCAAACTACACGATTTCGTTAGTTTATATGGGCACATACAACACACCTTAAAAAACAAAACTGCAGTTTCCCAAAATATCAAACCAAAGGAGTGTATGCGACTGTTTGATATTTTGAGAGGAAAAGAGCAGCCCGACAAAATGTATTCCATTTTGCCGGCGCGACGAGAAAAACCTTTGATTTGTCTCGTGCAGCCATGCAGGGATAGTGAAGCGGTCAAACACGGCAGACTGTAAATCTGCTGGCTTATGCCTTCGGGGGTTCGAATCCCTCTCCCTGCACCAGCTCTGAGACGCATACGATGTTACCGGATGAGTCCGAAAACAAGTTTCTGGCCTCATCCGGTAACATCTCGCAGCGTTCCTTGCTACAAAACTTCAAACGCTCCACTGGTTTGAAGTTTTGGAAAGAAGGCAGTTTCTCCGAAACACCAAACCAAGGAGCAAAGCGACTGTTTGGAGTTTTGAGAGGAGAAGCATAGCACTAGGCCGAAGCTTTTGACGCCGCAGCGGCAAAACGAGGCTGGCGCGTAGGCTTCGACGCGCCCTGGTAGCTCAGTGGTAGAGCGCATCCATGGTAAGGATGAGGTCGCGAGTTCAATCCTCGCCCAGGGCTCCATAGAGAGAGGCGGATACATATGGCAAACAGCAAGATACTGTATCGTTCGCGTACTAATCGCATGATTGGCGGTGTTTGTGGCGGCATAGCCGAATATTTCGATATTGATGCCACGCTTGTACGTTTGGTCGCCGCATTGCTGCTAGTATTCGGCGTCGGGTCTGCGGGCCTCGTGTATATTATTATGTGGATCGTAGTTCCAGAGAAGCCGTAGGCTTGATAAGTACAGAGTAATCTGTTAGTATAAAAGAAATTTGAGCAAAGGTTTATAATTCAATGGCAAAAAAGAGTGAGAAGCGGAAATTAGTCGGCCTCGTGAGCGAGGAGTCGGGTGAGCGTATCTATTATACTTCCAAGAACACCATGAACACCCCGGAAAAGCTTACACTCCGCAAGTACAGCCCCAAGCTGCGCAAGCATGTCGTATTCGTCGAGACCAAGAAAAATCTTGGCCGCAACGAAGTAAAGCCAAAGAAGTAATCTCTGTAGCAGCCCCCCTCCCATACACCACGTTATACGTGGTGTATTTTGTAGCTCGCCATATGTAGAATACCTGCGCGGCCGACTAGTCTCACACGCTACCGTTAGATCCGAGGACGTACAATGTTGTGCCTATTTATCCGGTACAACTTGGGCGGCTTGTGTCAAGTCGAGCAGCGTATTTACCATTTCGGCGTGGCTCCAGACTAGGGGGGTCACACTAAGCGCGAAGCCGGTTTCGGGGTCGAACTGCTCGCTGATTGCGCCGCTGGGATACGCCCGAGCCATAGACCACTCCGTTAATTCGTTCGCTTTATCGAGTTTGCCGATAGCAATATAGTACTGTGCAAGCCAGAGCGAGCATACGACCCATGGATTGCCTTTGTATTGTTGTTTCGCCAGAAAATAGCCATCTTGCTCATCACGGATGACACCGCCGATAGGAGATGTGTTCAGCAGCCGTTCTTCTACGGCTTTCAGTGTGTTTATCATACGCTCGTCATCCAAGCGCAATCGGGCAAACATCAAGGGGCCGTAAAGGTTCGAACTATCTAGCTTGTCATCGTACTGCAGGTTGCCGTCCGGCTGTAGCAGCAGGCCCTTTCTAAAGTAACGCTGTTCGGGCTGGTAAAGTGCGTCCATATTCTGGCGCATTCCGCTGGCTGCACGGCGCCAGCGTACGGCATCGGCCTGGCCGCGGTCGAGCGATTCGGCGATACTCGCCGCTGTTTCGAGGCCAGCTATGACCGTGCATACGGTATATGTCGACGTTATGAACACCTGCTCCCATAAGTCGTAGCTCGCATGAGGTAATCCGGTCGCATTGTCTACGTAGTTCGCCAGAAAGTCGGCGCACGGGGTAATGAAGCTATCGTAAATGCTTTCAATGTATACCCGATCCTGGCTAAGGTTATAATATTCACCAATCATAAATACGACTGTCGCAGTCTCGTCTTCCTGAATAGCCAGTTCCTTGGCACGATTGTGCATGAGGGGGTGCCAGGTGCTCCCAATAGCGCGGTCCGGCTGGTACTTATGCATGAGGTAGCCATCGCGGTGCATGGTATCACGCGCGAAATCAAAGAACTTACGCGCCTCTTCAAAGATACCCAGGCGCATCAGCGGCCAAACGGCAAACGCAGCATCGCGCGGCCAGCAGTAGCAATAATAATCACGCCCGTAGTTGAAGATGCTGGAGTCGCCACTTGCAAGGATTGAACCACGCTCATCACAGTGCGCCTTGATGATCAGCAGGCTTTTCTGCAACATGCGTTGCCGATTCTCACTCATGCTTTGTATCTTAGCTTGGGCTGGTGACAGCCATTTCTGCCAGTAAAGCTTCGCGGCTTCGTAACGTTTTTCTATAGGGTAATATTTAAGGTGTGTATGGACTACCTGTGCATCGGTCTGGCTATCGGCAGCTATTACCCAGTAGTGCACGCCGAGTGACTCGTGCGGACCTACTTCGCGCCTGAAGCGCAGCACGCTATCCACGCCGCCGTGCTCTACTGCATTACCTGAAAGCTCGCCATCCAAAGCATCCATAAATGTACCGGCCTTGCCCTCGATGCCGTAGTTGCCCACAGAGTATTGGTCGAAATCGCCATTGTCTGCGGTTTTGCCGGCAATAAGCAGGCAACAGCGGCCTTTATAGTCGAGCAAGTAATGATCGTCGGGCACATACATGGCGGTGTCGGCTCGACCAGCGCGCGAAATCTGAAATACCTGGTGCATGAACAAGCGGATATCCCGGCGGTGGTCCGCTTCATTTGTGACCGTTATACAGCGGATGAGTGCGTTGTACTCAACATCGACGAAATCGTGTAGCTCTAACGATACCGCAAGCTCGGTGGAATGCATGCGTATATCGCTGACCAGCGCATCCGCGGCGAAATCAACGGTGATGTCCCACGTTCCATCGTTGGTCCAATGAAATACACCATCAACCCATACGCCGATCTTGTGCTGTGTGCTTCGTGCATTAGTAAGGTTATCGAGCCCTACGTATGGATAATAAAAATCGTGCACTAGGCCACTCTCATCAAGGCCAACGAATAACTGGCCGTTGCTTAGTACTACCGGTCGCCCCATGAACGCTTCCACCCCCAGATCATTGTATTACCTATTATACCGCTACACCCTTTTTAGCCAAACGGAATCGCATGTCGTGGTATGCGTTCATAAAGTTCATATATGCCTCGTAGGGGGAATCGTATGGACTGAAATAGGCGTGGATATCGCCGTCATTAAACCATTTCGTGCACATATAGTAAAAATGATCTGAGGTCTGCAGCCGCCGATAGTCCTGAATAAGGCCGCTGTCGTGCGTGGCAAGAATTTTGTCATGCAATTCATACAGCGCCGTAATCGCTTGCTGCTGTATGCGGTTGCCAAGCCAGGCGCTCAAGTCGCGTTCGGTGTCGGCCCACGTAGTAGTCTGGGGCACATCTACGAAATCCGCCGCGTCAAACGCATCGCAAGCTTCCGACACTGTCATAAAGGCGTGACCCGATGTCTTTAGCCACTCATGGGGTAGGCGCTCGAGAAAATCGAATATGCCCGTATCGTCCCACTGGTGCTCGCCAAACGTCTCGTAATCCATAAAAAGGTTGAAATTGGTAGCCTTTTGATCCTCCGACAGCCAGTGCGAGAACTTATCGGCAGTAAGTGGCCATTCGCTCCAATGGCGGTCACCAAATCGAAAAGCTATGTCGTCACTCAGTTTATAGTTCTTCATGAGCAGGCGGATAGTATCGGTATACGAAGGACGGTACACATAATTTGCTGAGCGCCAGCCGAGTACTTTGTCCCAGCCCTCAGCGAGGATGCCTTTGTAACCAGCTTTATCCGCCCAGTATGCGACATCATTGTTGTACGCAAGCTCCGTGTTACGGAATACTTGCGGAGTCTGTCCGAACAGCTGCTGAACCTTGGCCCGATGCTGGTCCACTTGGGCTTCAAATTCGCTTCGGGAATAAAAAAACGCCAGGCTATGGTGGTACGTTTCAGCTACGATTTCTACACGCCCTGTAGCCGTCAATTCCTGGAAAGACTTAAGGGCTTCCGGTGACCATTGCTCCAGCTGCTCCAGTACCGTGCCCGTGATAGACAGACTCAGCTTGAACCCGGGGTTACGGTCCATCATCTCGAGCAAACGTTGGTTCGTAGGCAGATAGGACTTCTCGGCGACTTTCTTAAGAATGCGCTCGTTACTGGCTTTAGCTTCATAAGGAGCAGCGAAGTAATCGTGCCGGTTCCCGCTATCAAGCGCGGTGTAGTGCCGTATCCGGTAAGGCTGGTGTACGTGCAGATAAAGCACGATTGATTTCGTCATCCGGCAATTCCTTGTTGGGTCAGTAAATATACAGTCTTACTATACAGTACAGTATAAGCATAACCGTGACCTGGCGCACATAGCAGAGTCATGCCTCCGCTCCAGCAGTATGTCGTATATACAGTGCGCTAATTTTATCTGCAGCGTGGCCCCAGGAAAGCCCATTTAGCTCTTTGGCGGCATTTTCCAGGAGCTCGTCACGCAGCGTATCGTTCGCCATGACAGCAATAATCTGATTGGCCATCTCATCTATATCCCAAAAGTCTACTTTCAGCGCATGGTGTAGCACCTCACTTACACCGGACTGTTTACTGATGAGCGATGGTGTGCCGTAGCCGATGGCCTCAAGCGGAGTCAGCCCGAACGGCTCCGATACCGACGGCAGCACAAACAAGTCAGCAATAGCATAGGCATCGCGCCAGGGTTTTCCGCGCTGGAAATCAGTAAAGATGACGTTCTTGGCAATGCCCAGATCAGCCGCCATGCAGAGCAACTCTATGTATTGTTCGCCGCTGCCCACCAGCAGGAACATCGTCTTCGGATGCCGCTCAACTACGATCTTTGCGGCGCGCAGCAAGTTCGGCAGCCCCTTCTGGACGGTCAGCCGGCCAACATTTGCCACCACCCGGTAGCCCTGGGCTCGCAGCGCCGCAAGATACTGATAGGTATTCGGCTGTGCGTAATCCAATGGCACTATGTCGGCTGCCTCGAGGCTATTGTGCACGACCTCGATCTTATCCAGCGGGATGTCATATTCACGCGCAATGGCCTGGCGAGTAAAATCACTCACCGCGATGATGCGATCCGCCATATGGAATCCGGCGTCTTCAATCTCACGAACCAGCGGATTACCACCATGCCCACCAGCACGGTCGGCCTCAATGGAGTGTGCGTGGAGCACCAAGGGGCACCCTAGCAATTCTTTTGCGCGCAGCGCAGCCCGGAAGGTGAGCCAATCGTGCGCATGGATAATATCATACTGGATATCAGCCACCATGCGCCCCACGGCCGTCTCGTACATGTGTTGTTGGTCAAAGATGGTGCATTCAACTTCGCTGCCATCAGCATAAATATACCTGTTGCTATCGTAGGCGATACCACTGCGTAGTATAGCTTTTACATCTTGCGGCGATGCTGCCGTGACGCGCATGAAGTCAATACCGTGATCGGCCTGATAGGGCAGAATAAATTCGATATCGATGGCACGTTTTGCCAAGGCCTTGCATAAGTTGTAGCATGCAACGCCTAGGCCTCCGCTGTTGTGAGGCGGCAGTTCCCATCCCAGCATTAGCACCCTCATACTATAACCTTATATCCCCGCCTATAGTTCTACCCACAATATACAGCTACGACGGCGCTAAGCGCAAGCATAATGGACGCATCTAACGACCCGTTAAGAAGCGCAATACAAATACAACGAAAGCGACGAGCATTACACTATCGATCCTGTCAAACAGACCGCCATGTCCCGGAAGAAAGTGACCGCTGTCCTTTACTCCTGCCCAACGCTTGAAAAGCGACTCCGCTAAATCCCCCAGTATTGCCGCAGCTGCAATCGCAGTGGCACCGGCTATGGCAGACAGTAATGTGATATGAAGTGGACGGGTAACCCATACTGCTATAGGCACCGCGAATAGCAAGCCGCCAGCCACGCCCTCCCAGGACTTCTTCGGACTTATGCTCGGTGCCATCTTGTGGCGGCCCAATTTCCGCCCGATCAGGTATGCGCCTATGTCAAATGACCATGTGCCAAACAGTATGACCAGCATCCACCACAAGCCCGCCGGCAGGCTCACCGAGACAGGATGCAGGCTTGCGTGCGGCACCTCAGATCCGCGAATACTCAACATACAGGCAAAAGCACCGCCGACATACAACGGCATTGCAAGCGTAGCGATCAGATCCGCCCCGCTTCGTGCCCCAGGGAGTATGCCCCGCCAGGCGAATGCGCCCACCATGCATACTACTAGCCCGGATGCAGCCCATGGACGCATCGGCGGCCATGTCGCTGCAGCGCACAGAAGGATGCTCGATGCAAGACATACTAGCCATATGGGTCGCACCGTTTTACGGTATGCCATACGGACGTATTCGTGTGTAGCCAGCCCCAAAAAGATGCAGGCCCCGCCGAAAATCACCCACCCGCCGAACCAAAGTAGCGCAAGCACTACCGGTATGGCCAGCGCGGCGCTTAGTGTGCGCAGGAGAAGCGTTCGGCTCATTCCGTCCCCATGGCTAGAGGCTGCAAAAAGTGCCGCACGCGATTAACTTTGGGATACAGGAGCATACGTACGCCCGGCCGTTTGGTAACTCGTACCGCTGAAGCCAACAGCGTACACAGATTCTCGCGCGTAGGAGTCGCCGCAACCTGTGTATAGGTCTTGCCCCAGCCTGCCATGCCATGCGCGTCGCTCGAAGCCGCGCCCGGCAATCTGTGCGCCGCAGCCCAATCCGCCGCATGAACATTGTGACGCTGCAACACCGTGCGGCCGTTATAAACTTCAACGATATCTATAACATCAGCGAGCATATCTAAAGCCCCGCCGCCACTCTTTCGAAAACGCTCAAATGGATGAGGCACATATACCAAGCCTCCCTGGGAACGTATCCTTCGTGCCGCCTCTGCTGCCGTAAGCCCAGCGGGTACGGCCTGCTTCAAGAATAAACCGATGATGTCACCCTGCGTCGTGCTGATTTCTTCGCCGACGATAATGCGTTCACCGAAGCGCTGCTGCAATGACAGCGCTGCCTCTATAGTATTGTGGTCGGTTACGGCGACCACATCCAGCAGGCCGCGAGCAAATACATGTTCAAAATGTTGCAATTGCAGCCCACCATCAGGTGAAAGCCAGCTGTGCGTATGAAGATCAAGCCTAGGCATATATCATTAAAAATAAAAAGCAGTATGCATGATGATAGTAAGATTGTATCATTTAGACAGTATTTCATGACCAGGAACCAGTGACGTAATGATGAACATGCACCGTGCAGGAGATGCGCCCGATTGGGCAGCCACACCCAGCCATAAACGCAACTTCTGGCAGCGGATCGCCGCTCAAACCAATGGCTACGGCACGCCTGGAAATGTTCTTAGCATCGGTGGCTTTGCCATGGTCGTCGTCGGGTTATATATCGTCGCCGCCCACAGCCTCTGGGAGGGTACGTTGTTCGTGGGGATGGGCAGACTTGCAGACATCCTAGATGGCGTTATTGCACACTACACCGGCACCAAAAGTCCTCTTGGACGCGCCATAGATGCGACGCTCGACAAAATCGGCGCCTTGGCGGCACTTGCGGTCTTTGGGACCAACAACCTTATGCCCATCTGGGTCGCGGCAGCAATATTACTCCAGAACATATGGACTATAGCTGTCGGGGTATACGCACCTTGGCGACGCGTCTCTTTGAATCCCAGCAGGGAAGGAAAATTCGCCGCCGCCGGCTTCTGGATGACCATAGTATTGTTCGTAACGGCACGGTTACTTTCAGAAAGCCATCTGGCAAACTGGCAACAGCCCACTTCAGCCGTCGCCTACGTCTTTGCCATTTCCTCGCTTGCCCTTGGCACATATGCTACGGTAGGGTACATGGCGACAGTCCTGAGCGTACCGCCCCGGTCACAGCAGTGACCCCGTTTCTTTCGACCGCCGTACCCGCTATACTTGGCGTTGTATCACATATAACCTGGGTCAAATAACACGGCATGATAGCAGCTGGCATCCTGATAGTAATCGCGCTCATTATCATTGCGGCCGAGCTTACGAATCCATTCAGTCGCCTGAGTATCGTGCGTCAACCCTTCGTGATAAAAGTTCAGAAGGCCGGATTCTACGCCGTTAACGAAAATCATAGGATAATACTGCGACAAAGCTGGTTGTGGCAGCGGTTCGCGTATCTTAAATGCGGGTTGCACACGCTCGGCAGCCGCTATGTCCATAGCCCCGCGGCTAAGTCGGCAACAATCGATGGAATTATCGCAGATATTCATGCGCATCGCTTCAGGCCGGATAAATTGCTCCTTATTTCCGGCGATCACTTCAATGCATTGTTCGTCCGCAACATGGGAGTCTTTTACTATCCCATGCTCGACACCCGCATAGGCAGCAGCGAAGCAGACTGGCAGCATAGGCAGATCGTCTACGTACAGACGCTTGCATATGCGCTCGGCGTGTTCCAGAAAAGACCCATTCCGGTTACCACCATTGTCACTACCGGCGTCTACGCCGCGACATGCATAAATATTGCTGAGAGGGCCTATCCGTCGGATGCACTTTACGGCCTGCTGTATGCCCTGGCAGCACTATCTGGCATAGAGGACGCCAATGCTGCACCTGAACTTATGCCAGAGCAGCATATCCTTTCAACGCACCAGCTGGCCACACAATTGCTGGACGGCTATACGAGTACGCTCCGTACCCTGTATGACCACTACCGCGCACATGTGTTCGATGACAATACCGGGCTTATACGAACAAGCCTGCATCTTTCCGGCGCCAAAGACATTACTATCCGATCTTCGGCTTTTTACGACAACGTCATTTTCTGGAAAACGACCCAGCTGGCAGGCAAATTGGGCATCATAAAGGACGACCCTGTATTTTTAGATATGCTGAAAGAGCGTATCGTGGAACGATTCTGGTTGCCGGAGCGTGGTTATTTCCTGGAGGATCAGTCCCCCGAAGCTGTGCTACATCACTATTATTCGTCCGACTGGCTTATCGTGCTGGCGACCGGTTTTCTCTCACCGCTCAATGCAGCAGAACGTCCATATTTCGAGCGTAGTGTCGATTATATCCAGAAGATGTTCATAGACCGGCCATTTGCCATAAAATATCAGCATGAGCGCCGAGCACACCGGCAATTTATTTTGGCACGCATTGCCATGGCGGCATACGGTGGCGACGCCATTTGGAGCTTTTGGGGCATGGAGTACATAAAGGTCTTGCTGCTCTTATATGAAGCCACTCGAAAGAAAACATATCTGCAGACGGCCGATAAGCATATACACGCATATGAAAGATCCATGTTGTTGAACCGTGGTTTTCCTGAGGTCTACGATAAGAAAGGCGTACCCCTCAGAACCTGGTATTACCGCAGCATTCGCCAGACAGGCTGGGTAATCGGCTTTGAGCAGGCACGCGCACTTCGGGCTGCCGTGGGCGCAAAAGGCAGGGTATAAGGGCATGTTCGATCGTTTTATCATTATCTGCAACCCTATAAGTACCGACGCTCATAAGGCCGCCCGCAGGATTCAGGAACTGAAGCATCTCTTTCCTGAGGGCGAACATATAGTTCTCAATACGGCCCGTGGCGGACGCGGCGCCAACGGCCGGCTGCTGGCAAAATATGCCGACAAGTTCGGCCGCCGCACGCTTTTATGTGTCGCCGGTGGTGACGGCACCATGAACATGATCCTGCACATCCTTCTTACCGATCGTCGGCTCGGGCCAGCGGCAATCGAAACAGTCATCCTGCCTTTATGGGGCGGGAACGCCAATGATCTTGCATTTATGCTCAACGGACCCCCTGGTAAATCGCTGAAACCCATTTTCGATAAAGGACGGATCGTTGCCATCAGGCCCTTGGCCTGCTCACTGCACCGGCCGCATCGGACGATCATACACTTTGCCGCTTGCTACGCAAGTTTTGGTGCATCGGGATATGCCATGCAGGAGCTTGAGCGCAGTATACGGCAACGCTCGCCCATGCGACAGCCAGCAGTGACGCGCTTTGGGCGGGAGTTGGTGGAAGTATCCCGGCTGCTCATGCGCGCGCCAACCTTTACCGTTACTGAAGCGGATCACAAAAAGGTTATATTTGAACGTATCTTCCTGAAAGGTTCACGCTTTGCCAAAATTGCGGCAGCGCCACTCAAATTAAACGAGCCGAAATTCCACAGCGCCACTGCCGAACGAAAAAGCTTGTTCACGCTACTTTTCCGTATTGCGGATATCATTCGTGATCGTGCTGGCAGACGCTTCGGTGCCACCTACAATTCCTTTACCGTACATGACGATATATGGGCGCAGTTTGATGGCGAAACAGTACGCGTGCCCTCGGGCACTCACGTAGAGATGCGCGTCGGCGAGCAGCCATTTTACGTCCTGAGTACCAAGCTGACGCCATATCCTGAGCAATAATCCACTGTAAGGGAAGTCATAGCGCCTGTGATGCAAGGCGCTTTATGATGAATGTAGAAAGGAGGTGCAGGGAGGTATGACAATTTAACGATAGGGAGGTATATATGGACAGTCTTTCACAATCACGGCTCGCCAGTGGACTTGTAGTAGTCGTGGGCGCATGGCTCCTTGTATCACCGTTACTCATTTCCATTACCGGGCCGGCGCTTATCAACTTGCTTGTAGTGGGCGCAATATTTGCGATTGCGGGCCTGGTGCAGCTATTTTGGGTCAATACGGTGCCTGGATGGATTAGCGCACTTGCAGCTATCTGGTTATTTATCGCGGCATTCGCATTTTCCGCAAGTACACTTGCCGCATGGAACCAAGCTGTAACGGCAATAGTTCTATTTCTGCTGAGCGTTTGGGATGGCCTAGAAATCAGCAATACCCAGCACGAACATCACCACGCGCATATGTAAGCAAATGCTAGTACACCACAAAGAGCCGGGTTCTGAAGAAAAACAGGCGGGCCAGTACGACGGCCAGCCAAATACTGGCCATGAGGGCTAGTGTAGTAAGCGATGCTTGATAGATGTATGCCCATGTATGGTACTGAGCCACGGCGCGGGCCGCTGCAAGTGCCTGGGGCAACAAGTGTCGTACGTCGTAGAACACCGTTGCATATATCGCGCTCGCATCAAAGAGACGGATGGACAGGCGAAGTATCGCTTCCCAGACGATCTCAGTCTGATTCGCATGCATAAAATGCAGCTCTTCCTCAAAGCGGACCAGCACGATTATAGCCCGCAACAATTGCACCACGGACAAATACACCGCAGCACCCACCACCGCCCATAGCATGAGAAGAGGAACATTGCTAAGAAATGAGTTGTTATCAACCCAGATAGCAATGTTTTGATAGTCATACTGGGTTGCAACCGTGGTGTGCTGCCAAGCGGTTAGCCCCTCATACAGGGCAGTGCCGCGTATGTCGGCTAAAATGATCGCGGTTGCCATCGCCACAATGGGAATAAGAATTATGACGAGCCAGCTCAGCCAAGAGGGCGTAAGCATCTGCACGAAGCGGTACAATCCTTCGTGTCGGACGGAAGCATGCGAATGCGTGACTGCGGTTTCCATAATATATAAGCCTGCATGTAAGTATAAGCGGCGAGGCACCACCAGCACAAGCAGAATAGGGATAGTCCTGAAATCAGCACAACGGCAGGCGAACGGCGAGTCATCGGGCCCGGTAGGCGCGTTGTCATAGAGTGAATCATTTCGTCTGTACATAGGCGCCCTCTGCTGACACACTAGAATCATGGCGACGCAGCACACCCAGCACGCTTCAGGCGACCACGAAGACCATCACATGCACGAAGCGCACACAGGGCACAACCCCGACGTTTTCAAACGTAAATTCTGGCTTAGTCTGCTACTGACCATGCCGGCAGTGCTTTTTTCGGGCACTATCCAAGGCTGGACCCATATACGATGGTCGTTTACCGGAAGCAGCTACGTGCCTGCAATATTCGGCATAGTGATATTTTGTTATGGTGGATGGGTTTTCATAAAAGGCGCCCGCGCCGAACTCGCCGTCAGACGGCCCGGCATGATGACCCTCATATCTATGGCTATTACGGTAGCTTTCGTATACAGCCTGGCCATAACCATGCATGTCGTTCAGGGTATGGACTTTTGGTGGGAGCTGGCCACCCTGGTAACCATCATGCTGCTCGGACATTGGCTGGAAATGGCCTCTGTCGCGCGCGCTGCCAGTGTGCTGTCTGAACTGGCTGGGCTGTTGCCTGATGAGGCCGAGCTCATAGAAGGCGGGACGACCCGGTATGTTACGCTCGATCGTTTGCAAATGAATGACCTGGTGCTCGTACGCCCCGGTGGACGCATTCCGGTGGATGGCGAAGTAGTACAGGGAGCTTCTGATGTAGACGAAGCGCTGTTGACCGGCGAATCGAGACCTGTACCCAAAAGCCTTCGTGATGCCGTCGTTGCGGGTAGCATCAACGGTAGCGGTACGCTCACCATCCGCGCTACAAAAGTAGGCAGCCATACGGCGCTCGCAGGCATTATGCGCCTGGTCGGCGAAGCTCAGCAGAGCAAGTCTAGCGTCCAGATACTTGCGGATCGCGCCGCATTTTGTCTCACCTTTGTTGCGCTGGGGTCGGCAGCGGTCACGGCGCTCTTCTGGTTTCTTGCCGGCCAGTCGGCAGGCTTCATCTTAACCCGCGTCGTCGCAGTACTTATCATTGCCTGCCCGCACGCGCTAGGGCTCGCCATACCGCTTGTCGTTGCCATCGCCACGACCCGCGGCGCTAAAAATGGCATCCTCGTGCGTGACCGCCGAGCCTTTGAAGCCGCGCGCGGCGTAACGACCGTCCTGTTTGACAAAACCGGCACGCTGACAAATGGAAAACAGGGCGTAGAAAACATCTGGGCCACCCATAGTTATACGGAAAAAGACATACTGCGGGTTGCCGCAGCCATTGAACAGCCCAGCGAGCATAGCATAGGCAGAGCAATCGCCCTCAAAGCCAAGACAGAACAGCTTGCGCTGCCGCAGGCCAGCAATTTCCGCGCCTTGCCTGGCAGCGGCGTGCAAGGAATGCTCGAAAACAGCACATATTACATCGTGAGTCCGTCATATGCGCACAAGCAGGGTATCTTTATAGCAAAAGACTTGGACGAAACTATCAATCATGCGTCACATCAAAGTAAGACCATCGTTATCGTAGCGAAAGAGCATACCGCGATTGGCGCAATCGCCTTAAGTGATCAAATCCGGCCCGAGTCGTTCGAGGCGGTTGCACGGCTACAGGCAGAAGGCGTACGGTGCAGTATAGTTACGGGCGACACCGCGTCGGTTGCCGCACAAGTCGCTCAGCAATTACATATCAACACATACATTGCTGAAGTACGGCCAGAAGAAAAAGTCGCCAGAGTACAGGCGCTTCAAGCCGATGGCGAAAAAGTCGCTATGGTAGGAGACGGCGTAAATGACGCTCCCGCGCTGGCCCAGGCCGATACAGGCATTGCTATCGGCGCCGGCACGGACGTAGCTGTCGCCACTGCTGGCGTAATCTTGGCAAGCAATGATCCCCGCAATGTTGCCCGGGTAATTAGACTGTCGCGCGCCACGTACCGTAAGATGCTCCAAAACCTCGCATGGGCGGCAGGTTACAACGTCATTGCCATTCCAATTGCCGCGGGCATCACTGCACCCTTCGGCTTCGTACCGTCGCCCGCGCTCGGCGCCGTACTGATGTCGCTCTCAACGATTATTGTCGCCGCCAACGCTCAGACCCTTCGGCGCAATACTCTCTGATACACAGATTCCATACCATAGCACCAAAAGAACACTTGCACGCGTCTTATAGAAACCGTTATGCTTACAATATATTTATTGTGAGTCACGAAGGCTTATGAAACAAACCAAAAAATCATCACGCCGAGGCCGTCGCACGCAGAGCAGGCCATTCCCCAATATCGGACTACTTTTATTCGTGGTAATCTTTGCCGGTCTTGGCAGCTACGTCGTCTTGCACAGTTTTGCCTCCAGCCCCACCAACCTTTATGTCTCGCCATCCGGCAGCGACAGCAACGATGGTTCTGCTGGAAGCCCGTTCCGTAGCATCCAAAAAGGCGCCGACAGCGCCGGTCCGGGTACGACCGTGCATGTTGCGTCAGGCTCATATAGCCCGGTTACCATAAATTCCAGCGGCACAGCTTCGGCGCCACTTACCATTGTGGCCGATGCTAAATGGGGTGCCAAAATTACCGGCAGCGGCAATGGCTCGACAAAGTCATACCTTGTACGCAACAACGCCAGCTACGTACGTTTCATAGGCTTCGACCTGAGCAGCAGCGGAGTTACCGATGGCATTGACAACTTCGGTGCGCACAACCTTATACAAGGCAATCATATCCATGACATGACAAACATTAATTGCAGCGGTTCGCCCGGCGGCGCAGCCCTGGGTGATGACGCTGGCAGCAACAACACATATGACGGAAACGTAGTCAACAACATTGGCGGGTATCCTACTGCTTGCGACTATGTGCATGCTATTTATGTAGACGATGACGGCGACATCGTAAGTAATAACATTGCCTACAACAACGCAGGCAATGGGCTATATACGAACCACGGTACCGGCCGCGTAATATTCACCAACAATATTTCGTTCGCCAACAAGGAATATGGCGTAGGCGTAAACGGTACGGGCAGCGGCAACATCGTACAGAATAATATTCTTATCGGCAACGGCATCGCCGGCATCAAGACCTGGTCGGGTACATCGAATACGCAAATTTTGCATAATATCTTTTATAACAACGCCACCAATACCATCCTGAGCGGTAGTAGTACGCAGTCCAGCAATAGTACCGCAGACCCAGGCTTGGTCAATTACCAATCGAACGGATCAGGGGATTATCATCTCCGCTCGACGAGCATCGCGCTCGACGCAGGCGTAAACACCTATGCGCCAGGCATCGACTTCGATGGCCACACGCGACCGCAGGGCAAAACCTTCGACATCGGGCCGTATGAGTATACCGTCGCATCGAGTCCGGCACCAAGCCCCTCTCCTACGCCCTCACCCAGTCCATCCCCATCACCGTCGCCCACACCAACCCCAACACCGGCACCAACATCCGGCTCATCATCGCAAGGCTCAGGCAGCACGGCCACGCCATCACCTACGCCCGCGACCGGTTCGTCATCGCAAACACCTAGCAGCCAGAACACGACAGGCACTTCGCAATCCACCACGAGCACCCCAGGTAATAGCAATACTACAACGACGATCGCTTCAAACCAGGGAGAAACATATAGCCCGGCTACGGCCCAGGCAGCCACCGCGTCATCGAGTGGCATACAAAATTTTGCCGCTACCGCGTTACCACTTTGCCAAAAAGGCCAGTCGCTGGGGCACAACACGTGCACTTGCACGAACCAAGACGGCAACAGCACTGCGGCCATATGCAGTACGGCGCGCATAGCAAACCCGGTCATCGCGGCAGTAACGGTCCTCGTCGTCCTCATCCTATCCATCCGCATCGTACAAGCAGTCCGTCTGTTTCAAACGCTCAGCGGTAATGGTCAGTACACCCCAATGCTTCGCCGACGGGTTATCTTGTCTGCACTCGGCGTCATAGGCAGCGTGCTTATATACGCCGTTCTGGCGTTCCTCATTCCTGGCGGCCTGCTGAACAAGTAGACGCGCTAGCTCCAGACGCCGGATAGCCAAGGCATAGAAGCCTACCCAAGGCTTATCTGTAATTTTCGTTGCCTAATCCGCTCGACGCGGGTATCATGCTAGAGTTCGCTTACCAGGCTCCGTTGAGTGCTGTTTTTATATGCTTGAAATGACACCATTATTCGCTGAGGTACCGCCGGACCGCGACGAGGCAGACTTCTTAGTGCTGCAAGCACTAAGAAAATACAGCGTCCGCGAGGAAGCCTGGGACAGCCGAAACAGCAAAACCCTTCCCGAATTTCTGGATGAGGTGCATGCCGGCGAACTCGTATTACACGTAGTTCGGGACTTTATCCGTGCACGGCACGATGGAACAACCACCCGGCCTAAGGATCGGATAGTTGCCAGCAGCGACCGTGTCTGTACAGCCGTACGGCGAGTGAACCCGCAGACCGGTCAGCAAGAACAGTAGGTGGATGCCTTGCAAATATATCCCGCCAACGACAAGAACCCCTACGGACGAGTACGGCAACGATGGGTGAACGGCCTGCGCGAGAAAAAACATCCGGGTGAGCCAAACGAGACAGCACTCGAGCGCTCTCTATACGAAGAAAGCGGTGAAGTCCTAAAGGTGCCCGCACAACGATTCATATATATAAGCACTTCTGTAGCCGCAGAGCCCAAGCCCTCCAACGCCTATCCCGGTATATTAGAGCTGCGCACTATCCATAATTATGCTCTCACGCTGACAACCGACGAAGCGACGTGCTCGCGCCCATTGCCCGAAGGACTGTTCGGCCCGCAAGCATATGGGTTCATAGAAGAGCAGTCTGCAAAAATTTGCTACGCTTTATGGCGCGAAATCCCAGAATAGTGCTACAATACACGCCACGAAAAGAGTGCAACATACCGCTATGAACATGTACGAAACAGCCGTACGACGCGCACTGCTTGATGTAGAGCAGGGGCTTTACGCACCTGAACCGGATGATTCATTCCAACGCTATGCCCCTTATGAAGATAACCGGCTTGTCGTGGTGAATAACTTCCGGCAACTGCCACACGTGCCCTGCACGGCTATCGTCAAACAGACGGCACATTCCCTCGGCCACCTGTTCAAGGCATACAGTACGCTCACTGAACAGCCGCTCAGCCCTTCCTTCGTCTCCTACTATCTCCGACATGAGTCGCAGCATGCCGCATGCGCCCGGATGCTTGGCGCGACAGCAGTATGGTACGCCCTCGCATTTCGTTGCGCAGAACCAAATGTACGCGGTCAGGTTTTTGATATTGATGGTGCCGCTACAATCGTCCAAGCATTCCACACTACTAAATTAGGTCTGGCTATTATGAGCGTCTATCCCGAACAGCCTTCTTCTGATGATATGCGCGATGCATTTAATCTTGGCTACGACAGTGCACGCGACGTAGCCGAACGGGCGATAGCATACAACCGGCAAGGGCATCATTACCCGATACCGCTGTCGTATACCACTGGCCAGAACCCACAGGACTAATAGGTACGAGCTTTATCTAAGATCGTCCGTTCCTGAGCAGTCAATTCCAACTTGCCGGCACTTATATCGCCGATAGACTCTTCATACAGTTTCAGCAGGCAAGTACATGCGCGCCTGATGTCATGCGCGTCCAGCAGCGCGAACGTTGGCAGCAGGCGCTCACGTAGCACCGCAGGCGCCTCCTTCTCAAACTTCTCTACTTTGGGTATGCCGTGTGTAGCACAGTAGATAGTCAAGAGTGCATTCCGAAGGGTGGTGAGCATCGTATACGCGTTCATGGTCTCGCCGCGATGCAGGTATATCGGCACGTAGATAGCATGCTCCAAAAACTTGTGGTGGGAACGGGCGATATCGGCCGTATACCTGGGTTCTCTAACGCTTGCCGCTGCCAAGTCGTCTACCGAAAGCTCGCCAGTAAGCACCGTCAAGGAGTCAATAATATTAGGGCTCGTCTCCTCAAGCGTGTGAAAACGGATGCTTATGCGATCAAGCGTATCCAGGATAAATACCCAACCGTTGGGACTTTCTTCGAAGCAAAGAAATGTCTCATAGCCGGCTGTCGCCAGCCTATCTTTCATGTTAGCGATATGACGGCCAACTTGGCTCGCGGTAGTTTCAGCCATAACCACGTCTAGGTCAAGGTCTGAATATACGTCCCAATCACCACGCACTAAGGAGCCAAACATCCCGAATGCCCGAATGGCTGCATCTTGGTCAAACAGATCTATCAAGCAACGCAATATGCGCTGGTGACTTGGAGTGCCCGGTAGTTCAGTATCCATGCAGCTAGTGTAGCAGACATGCCGAGTAGCATGTGCGGCTATGCTACCATAAATTACATGAAGACAATCACGAAAAAGATATTTATCAAGGCTGCACCCGCAAAGGTATTTGCCGCACTGACCGAAAAAGAACAACTTGAACGCTGGTTCGTACCGATAGCTGCAATCGATCTAACGCCAGGTGGCACATTCAGCATAGAGTGGGTGCCCGGCATGGGCGAGCACGGCAAGGTCCAAGAAATAACAGCGCCACATCGCTTCAGTTTTACCTGGGAAGGACAATTTTCACCCGCTCCCACCACCATAGCCTTTGAACTAAGCGACGAAAACAGCGGCACGACACTGACACTTACCCATAGCGGCATCGGCGAAGGTGCAGGCTGGGAGGCATACGCCGGCATGGACGTGCCAGGCAAGGGCTGGGACGCGCACCTGAGCGACCTCACTTCATGGGTCGAGACAGGCACCTGCCCGCCTCCTGGCCCTCGTGGCTAATATCATTTTCAGGAAAATAGCAGCCCGGCAACACCCCGGGCTGTTTTCGTAGAGTCTATGATACGCATTACCTCAATTCAGCGTATTTTTATCACGATAATTGACAAGATGGACATATTACTATATTTTAATATTGTTTTTACGATACAATTTATGAATATCATGCACGACCCGGAAGGGTCGACTATTTTTTTATCCCAGGTGCCGGCAGACACGGAAGTACTGCCGGTTACCGATGCGCGCACGCCAGC